>OGDN01001490.1_pt1 | contig 37828 bp, 38 predicted proteins | sample 1570271 | NCBI WGS metagenome assembly OGDN01 (sample SAMEA4384481, study PRJEB24528) | human gut metagenome | reverse complement strand
GCCGGTTGTTGGGGCGTCGACCATGCTTGGCCGTCACCTTGAATGGGGTTCGATCGTGGTTTTCGAATCTACCGTCTATCCTGGGGTCACGGAGGACGTATGCGTTCCTATCCTTGAGAGGGAATCCGGATTGCGGTGCGGCGTTGATTTCAAAGTGGGTTACAGTCCTGAGCGAATCAACCCCGGGGACAAAGTCCATACCTTGACCACTATCCGAAAAATCGTTTCGGGCATGGATGATGAGTCCCTTGAAGAAATCAAACGCGTGTACGACATCGTGATAGAGGCAGGCACCTATCCGGTCTCCTCGATCAAAACAGCTGAAGCAATTAAGGTAGTGGAGAACTCCCAGCGCGATATCAATATTGCCTTCATGAACGAGCTTGCCATGGTCTTCGACCGCATGGGTATCGATACGAGCGAAGTCGTGGAGGGCATGAACACGAAGTGGAATGCGCTCGGCTTTAAACCAGGACTGGTTGGTGGGCATTGCATCGGCGTTGATCCGTATTACTTTACCTACGAGGCCGAGAAGCTCGGTTACCACTCTCAGATCATTCTTTCGGGCAGAAGAGTGAACGATGCCATGGGAGGGTTTGTTGCCGAGACGGCCATCAGGGAGATGGTGCGAGTTGGGCTTGCTCCCAAGTCCTCGAACGTGGTCGTCTTGGGCATTACCTTCAAAGAGAACTGTCCCGATGTTCGAAATTCCAAGGTGTACGACATTGTCATGAGGCTAAAGGAATATGGAGTCGAGCCGTCGGTGGTGGATCCTTGGGCTTCGGGAGACGAGGTGAAGCAGGTTTACGGCATGCAGCTACGCGAGTCGGGTGATATTGCGAACGCAGATTGCCTGATTGTCGCGGTTGCCCATGATGAGTTCAAAGAGCTGGGCTTCGAGCGTATTGATGCTTTCTTCGGAGACAAGCCCGACGAAAGCAAGGTGCTTTTGGATGTTAAAGGAATATTGGACGCGAAGCGCTTCTCGTCTTATGGAAGCTTTTGGCGGCTATGAGTTTGTTTACGGATTTGAACGAACCGGGCGTGGCTGGAGTGGATTACGGGAACAGGGTGCTTCTCGTGCAAGCGTTTCTTGCATTTGAGAATCGCCATGATGTTTTCAGTCGAAATGTCGATGGCATGCACTATTGGCATCTTCTGAGGAAGTGGCTGTTCGACTCGGTATGCAAGCAGGTTCGACGTTTCGAATTCGGTGGGCATCCTGATTTTCATGCGCAGTTTTCAAAGGCTAATATCGCAAGAAGCCTGCCTCGTCTCCTCATGCAGCTGGGTGAATCGCGGAGCGGTATCGAGACGGGGGTAAGGGAAGGCAAGAAGGTTGTCTTTTTAGGCAATTGGAAGAAAACCGCTGGTTCGAACGGCGTTTGCAACGTGTTCCTCGAGGATCTGGCTCGAGACCTTGCAGACGACTGCTCGATTCTGGAGCGTCCCCATAAGCTTGCCCATGTAAAAGACTCCCTTGAAGATCTTACGATATACACGGATATCCTAGAGGCTAGATGGCTTGTTGCTCTTGCAACAAGAAAGTGGGAGAAAGCGTCTCGTTGCGTTTTGTCCGACCTTGCGGAATTGGTGGGGCTGCTCGAGTGTGAATTCGATGTCGAGATTGATCGGGAGGCTCTGGCTAAAAGAACCTCTTACGTGGTGACTGGCTATTACGCGCTTTCGAAATCGTTTTGTGAAATCTTCTCAAGATGGCAACCTGAATGCGTCGTCGAGGTCGAGCATTACTCGGTGTTCTGTCTCGTCTGCAACGAAGTTCTTCATGAGCTGGGCATACCGGTAATCGAACTCCAGCATGGGCAAATAGGGCCTGGTCATATTGCGTACAATCTTGATGCGCCGGACTGCGGAAGATACCTTCCTGACCGTATCGCCGCATTCGGTCAGTATTGGATTGACGAATGCGTTGTGCCGGATAGGGATCGACGGATGATCGCCGTAGGATCCATTCCGCTTGAGCGAGGGTTGAAAGCGTCTTTCGACATCGAAAAAGAACAGGTAGACGAGCACGTTCCTTTCGTCTTGGTGGTGTCTCAGGGTTATGACAACGGTGCGGTTTCCTCGTTCGTGTGCGATCTTGCTCGGGATCCGCGTGCGAACGAATACCGCATTGTCGTGAAACTGCATCCTTCCGAAAGAAACTCGTGGAGGGTCGTCCATCCTGAATTGACGGAGGTCGGCACCAGGGTTGAGATCGCGGAGACCGGGGATATCGATTGGTATCTGCAAAGGGCGACAGTTGTCGTAGGGATATCGAGCACGGTGCTTTTCGAGGCTATAGCCTATAGAAAGCGCGTGTTCATCCTGGATACGGTTGACAGTGAAATTGCTCAACCGCTGATGAGGTCAGGTGCGGCCGAGCTTGTGAAGGACGCATCTGAATTTGTGGGGCGCATGAGCGTAGAGGTCGAATCCGTTTCTGACAGCTTGAAATCCTACGTCTGGCACGAGGCTGCGCTCGAGAATACGGAACGGCTCGTTAGAGGCTTTCTTGAGTCCTGATCGGGGCAAAACGGTTATTCGATGATCGTGAAACCATGAAAAAAGACTTCTTGAAAAAAGCATCGACCGATTTCGCTCTCACTATCGGTGCGACCGTGGTTCTCGTAGGGACGCTGCAGCTTCTCGTGTATCCGTTTTTGGCGTGGAAGCTTGACGGCGATCGATACGGTTTGTTCCTGGTGGCGATAGGGATCGTCAACGCGCTTGAGCCGTCGTTCGGGAGCACCTTGTGCAATACGAGGATTATTCGCAACGAACGCTATGAGAAAGCCGGAATAGGACCGGGAGACTTCAAATACCTCCTATCCATTTCTGCCCCCGTACTGGCAGTGGCGACTGCGATAGTGTGCTGGCAACTTCTATCGATGGATCTATTGATGGCGTTAGCTGTTGGGATCCTTACGGGTATGAGTATCGTGAAGGCGTATTGTCTCGTCGCGTTCAGGCTTCATTTCAATTCCAAGAAGCTGTTGCTAGTCAACCTCTTAACTGCTTTGGGTTATGTGGTAGGTATGGGCGTTGCTTTCGCAAGCGGATTCTGGCCTTTCGTGTTCATACTTGGAGAAGCATTTGCCCTCGCATGTTTTGCACGATGCTCAAACGTGTTTTCAGAACCGTATGGCAAAACAAGGCTTTTTGGGTCGTCGCTGCGCACCTATGTGTCTCTTATAGCGAGCAATCTCATCACCTATTCGTCGGTGTACGTTGATCGGTTGCTGCTGTATCCGGCCTTAGGGCCTTCGGCTGTGTCGACCTATTACGTTGCAACCTTTTTCGGCAAGACGTTCTCGTTTTTCTCCTCACCGATCAGTTCCATCATGCTCAGTTACATGAGCGACGGCGTAGTCAAGATAACCGTCCGCAGGTATCACTTAGTGAATCTGTTCATACTCGCAGCGGGGCTTTTCATGTATGCGATTGCCTTCTTCATTGGGCCGCTGTTCGCGATGATTCTCTATCCTACGCTTTATGACCAGGCCTTGTCGTTGATGCCGTTGGGAAATGCAGCATCGATATTTGCGGTTGTCAACTCGTTCAATATGGTCGTAGTTCTTAAAGTTGCCCCGCCCCGCCTTCAGGTTGTTTCGTCGCTGTTCCGTTTGGTTTTGTATGCCGCTTCGATTGCTTTCTCTTCTTGGGTCGGTAGTCTTTGGGTGCTTTGCCTTCTCATGCTCATTTCTAACGCGGTGTCCTACCTATTCACGTATTCAGTGGGGCTTTTCTATATGAAACGTTCAGGAGCTATGGTTCGTACAGGAGCAAATTCGTGATTGCGCAAAAAACTGATACTACAGCGCCGAGCGCGAGAAAAAGTCACATTGGCATTGTGTACTCAATCTTGATGGTTCTTTTGCTGCTTGTTCTTTTTCTCTTGTCGCCGGCAAACAAAGTTTATGCATCGGTGGTTCTTACCGCAGTATTGGTGATTGCGACCGGTCTCTTTGGAAGAGAAGAGCTGGACGAGACAAAGATGTCGTTGCCGATGATCCTTTGCCTTTTCGGCCTTGCTGGTTCGATTCTCCTCACGATGGCGATTTCTCCCTATTCCATGCGGGATTTGTTCATCGACACGAGTTTTCTCCTGCTAACGGTTCTTTTCTTCTATTGCATACGACCGTCCTCGTTCGAGATTAGTCCCTTCATGAAACGCGTCTTTTATTGCCTTGCCCTTGCGGTTGTGCTGGTTTCCGTTTTTCGCCGCGACGCGGAAACTCCTTATTATGTTTTTGGTTCGTACGACAAGAACTATTTTGGCGTGGTGCTGTTCCTGTTTTTCTGCTGGTGCTGGTACGAGAAGCGAAAGCTTGGCGTAGCGGTATGTGTAGTTGCGGCTCTCGTCCTCAACAGCAGGGGATATCAAATGATGCTTCTATGCTTTGCTTTAATAAATGCTGTGATATGGATCAGAGCGCGACGAAAGGGGTCGGTTTCTCAGCCTTCGAGATCCGTGCATCCTGTCGTGTTGTTTTTGCTCTTCGCTCTCATGTTCTTTTCAATCGTGACGTTTAGCTGGTGGTGGAGTACGGCTGTCGTCGGAGGCGATACCGTTTCGGCCTCTTTAGCATCGCGAGGTTTGAATGATACCTCTAATGCTATCAGGTTCAATTCCAATCTTTATGCTATCGAGCAGATTTCCAAGGATCCGCTTTTGATTTTTCGTGGATACGATATCGACATCCGGCGCGTCATGAACATTGGAAACCCTTTTGGCGATAAAGACACTTTGCTCGCGAGTGCTTCGTTGCATGGGTACAGGGTTGTGCAGCCGCACCACGCGGTCATCAACTTGCTTCTTAAGCACGGGGTTCTCTATACAATTTTTTACTTTGCTGTGTTCAGCATTGTCATCGCCCCTTATGCCAGAAAAGAGACGGCTGGCGTTTGGGTTCCGTTTTTTCTTGTCGGCATGGTGATGCATTCGACCATGACGAGTCATTACTTGCTGTTCTTTGTGTTCGTTCTAGCCACGTCGGCACATGATCAAGGTTTTTGTTGTGCGGATGCGAGTAGGGCTGCGAAGAAGTTGGAAAAGTCGCCGAATCAAAGGGTTGTTCGTCGACGTGTCGTCTCCAGGAAAGGTGCCTTCATTTGATGAATGTGGAGAGGAACGTGCTCGCTGTCATTCCTGCTCGAGGAGGCTCGAAAGGGATACCACGAAAGAATATGCGCCTTATGCACGGCAGGCCGTTGATTGACTATGCGATTTCATGTGCAGCAGAGAGCAGCTGTATCACCGATGTTGCCGTTAGCACTGATTCGAGAGAGATACTGGATTTCGTAGAACAGATCGATGGCGTTGTTGCTCTTGAGCGCAGCCCGGAACTTTCCGGAGACGATATTACGCTCGATCCGGTAGTGAATGACGCAGTGGTTCGTGTGGAAGCGTTGCGGGGTGTGCGATACGACATCGTCATCACGATGCAGCCTACCTCGCCTTTGCTAACAGTGCGCACTCTCGATACGGCGATTGAGCGGTTTTTGAATTCCGATTCGGATACGATGGTGAGTGCGACAAACGCTCCTCATTTGAGCTGGGGCAAAGACGGTCGGAATCGTTTTGTTCCGAATTACGAACGACGTCTCAATCGACAGGAGCTTCCGCCGAACTATGTTGAAACCGGTGCATTTTTGGTTTCGAAGCGTTCGTGTATCGGGCCTTCGTCTCGCATAGGGGACAACGTTACGGTTTTTGAGGTCCCTGCTGACGAAGCGGTCGACATCGACACGATGCAAGATTGGATCGTGTGCGAAGCCATGCTCTCTCGAAGGCTCATCGTGTTTCGGGTCGACGGGCATAAGGAGCTTGGCCTTGGGCATGTGTACCGTGCATTAACGCTTGGGTACGAACTGATAGAGCATGACGTCGTATTCGTATGCAATGCACGTCATAGAGAAGGAATCGCCAAGTTGAAATCGGCGAATATGCCGGTTTTAGAGGTGGAGGACGACGAAGAGATGCTCCGATGGCTGGAGGAGCGCCGTCCCGATGTATTCGTATACGATTGCCTTGATAGCGATGCCAGTCTTATGGCTGATGTGAAGAGGTATGTTAAGCGCTTGGTGACGTTCGAGGATTTGGGTGAAGGCGCAAGGTTGGCCGATGCTGTTGTCAACGCCATTTACGAAGGGGCGTCTCCGCATGGAAACGTGTATTCGGGTAAGGGGTACGTCTGCTTGCGGGACGAGTTCCTTATAACGCAGCCTTCGGAAGATTCGGATGAGGTGCGCCGGATTCTCGTCACGTTTGGAGGAACGGATCCGCTCGATTTGACGGCGCGGGTGTACGAACTGGCAAAAAGGCATAATGCAGAGGCAGTGGACGTGACGTTTGATTTCGTTCTCGGCTCGGGATACGACAATCCTGCGGTGCAAAGCGTTCCTGAGTGCGGGATAGAGGTGAGTCGCAACGTGTTGCGCATGAGCGACCATATGCGTAAGGCCGACATGGCTCTTTCCTCCCAAGGGCGCACCACGTTCGAGCTTGCCTGCATGGGCGTGCCTACAATTGTTCTCGCGGAGAACGAACGCGAGCAGCTCCACACGTTTGCTCAAATGGATAACGGGTTCATCAACCTGGGGCTCGGAAGCGAGGTTTCCGACGAAGACCTCGCTTCAACAATAGCGTGGCTTGCGGGGGCGAGGTCCGTACGGCGAGAGATGCGCAAGCTGATGCTTGAGAACGATTTGAGATTAGGGATACGAAGAGTAAAGAGGATCGTTTTGGGAGACGTACTATGAACTTAGAGGATAGGATTGCAAGCGGGGCGTTTACACTCATAGCTGAGATCGGCGTCAATTATTACGATATCGCTCGGCAGCGTGGCATCAGCCCTATGGAGGCGGCAAAGCTCATGTGCAAAGAAGCGAGCGAAGCTGGCGTTCATGCGGTGAAATTTCAGACGTACAAGGCCGAATCGCTCGCTTCCCGACATTCTCCTTCGTATTGGGATACGAGCGAGGAATCCTCAACGAGCCAATACGAGCTTTTCAAGCGATACGACTCGTTTGGAGAGAGGGAGTATCGAGAACTTTCCGTCTATTGCGACTCGATCGGGATAGGTTTCTGCTCGACCCCCTTTGATTTCGAGTCGGCTGATTATCTAGAACCCCTGATGGGGGTATACAAAGTGTCTTCATCCGACCTGACGAACATCCCTTTCATCGAGCATCAGGCTCGAAAAGGCAAGCCTATGATTCTTTCGGTTGGGGCTGGCGACTTGACCGAGATGCGTTCTGCCGTTCAGGCGGTACGCGCCGTGAACGACAGTCCGCTCGCTCTGCTGCATTGCGTGCTCGAATATCCAACGCCGTACGAGCATGCTAATTTGAGCAGGATTGCATCGATCACCCGGGAATTTCCAGACGTAATTGTGGGGTATTCGGACCATTGTAAGCCCGACCCCTCTGCCGAGGTTGTCAAGACGGCTTACGTGCTTGGAGCTCGCATTGTGGAGAAGCACTTCACGCTCGATAAGACGCTTCCAGGAAATGACCATTACCACGCCATGGATCCCTCTGATGCCCGAACGATCCTCGAAGGCGTGTGCTTCGTTGAAACACTACTTGGCGATTCCTCGTTACGACATAGCGAATCGGAAACTGCTGCAAGGGCCAATGCTCGTCGGTCTCTTGTCGCGGCGGCGGATATACCCGCTGGAAGCGTGATAGATAAGGGGATGCTCACGTTTAAGAGACCGGGCACGGGCATCTCGCCCTCGTTGGTGGGGGAAGTCGTGGGAAGGGTTGCTCGCGTGGATATTCCTGCGGATGTCTTGATAGACATGACAATGCTCTCGGATTCTCGTTATTTGAACGGTGCGAGTGACCAATAGATTTGAGAGAGGATGCTGAGTGAAACGGTTGATTTCGAAAGTAAAGCAGGTGCTTTTCGGTGCGGTCGTGAGAACCCGTGCGCGTACGGTGGGCAAAGGTCTCAAAGTGAATCGCTATTCATGGGTATCGAAAAGCGTCGTTCTGGGAGACAACGTTAACTTTAACGGTATGAGAATTGTTGGCGAAGGAGAAATTCGGATCGGGAGCAATTTTCATTCGGGAAGAGGGTGTTCGATAATTGGTTCGTTTCATGACTTCGACTACGGTGATGCCGTTCCGTATGGTATGGCGAAGATTGATAAAGATGTGGTGATTGAAGACAACGTATGGCTTGGGGATCAAGTCATCGTTCTTGGAGGGGCTCATATCGGAGAGGGCGCTGTTATACAGGCTGGGAGTGTCGTCGTCGATCATGTTCCAAAGGGTGCTGTTGCCGGAGGTCATCCTGCCAAAATGTTCAAGATGCGAGATATGGATCATTACGAAGCTCTGAAAGCACAAGGTCGGTTCTTTTGATTTTTCGACAAAGAGCAGGAAAAAAGGGTTGGATCGCGTCTGATAACGAGGTGAACTCATGGAGATATCACGCAGGCGTGATGCTTCGATAGCTTTTTTCTCGGTTATGAAAGGCGATCTGGTCGAGTCGTATCACGGGGAGCTTCGTCGAATTTATCGGAGGCGGCTTCGGTCGTGAGCGCGCAGTAGTCTAGCAGGCAGGAGATCAGCCTTATGGTGTCGGGCTCGTGCATGCCGCTGTTCGCAAGCGCCAGGGTTAAAGAGGCTAGGCCGCTGAGCGTCATGCGCACGTCGGTGAGTTCGTCGACGGCATCGGCTATAGTTTCGATGATCGGTAACTGTCGGAACATCTTAACCTCAAATCCGAATCTAATGAAATAAATCTGTATATTCGGATATTCTAATCCAGAGCTGATGAAAAGGAAATAGTGCTTTTAATCCTCGGCTTTTCGACGCTGCGGTTTGCTGGTAGTCTGTCAGCAGCGAGGAGGAACAATGATGGCTTCCATTAGGTTTTTCAAGCTTTTCGATATGCTTGCGCGGATGGGGTATAAAAAGACCGATCTCAAAACAGAGATAGGGCTTTCGTCAACTACCATCGCCAAGCTCTCCAAAGGGGAGTCCGTCACCACGGACACCATCCTTCGCATCTGCGAGCGATTCGACGTCCAGCCGGGCGACATCATGGAATACGTCCCCGACGAGGACCAGTCCTAGAAGTTCGCGAAGGGCGAGACGTTCGACGCCTTTGCTCGAGCGTTGATACGGGCTTTCAGCTGCATGCGTTCGTTCGCGCTGAAAGATGGCGTATGTTCAGCGTGAACGAACACCGCCATGTACAGAGAGGTGAATCGGTTTCGCTAACCTCGGGTGCTTGCAATCGTAGCGTCTGCGGCTGGCGCCACGCGGGATCCTTCGACTGCGCGCCTGCGGCGCTCCGCTCAGGATGACGGTGGACGGATGAGGTGTTGGCCCCCGTCCCCTTGCCCCGGTCTTGCAACGTCGAACGTGGAAAAAAGGGCTTCATTGCCAGTAAAGTCCCATTTTTAGAATGGACTGACGATGAGGGATATTGCACCAGCAGCCTTGCTCCGTTTGGGCGAAAAATACAAGCCTACTCCCGAACGATGATGAAACTCCCCATCGCATCCTGTTGCATTGAACGTGCGCAGTAAACGGTCTCAAAAGCACATGGAGGGCGAATTGCAAAGCAGAAACGATATCGAGCAAGAGCTCGGGAAGGAAATCAGCATCTATCCGCTGGATTTCAAAAACTTTTCGCTTAATCTGGGTCGCAAAAGCCCCTCCTCGAGGCCTTTCCTTGCTTTGCGTGTCTATCGCAGACCGTCGTAGTGCGTCCACATGCGAAGCACTTTCACCGTGCCTTCGTACTCGATCCCGTCTTCAACGACGGGGGTCTTGAGCACTTCGTAGACGAAACGATGCTGCAGGTTGATTCTTCTCGAAAAAATCCCTGCATAGTTTCCCACGAGGGCTTCGTATGCGGGAGGCTTCGCGAAGGGATCCTTGCGAACGAGCTCCACCAGGGTTTTAGCTTTCTTGTCGAGCCCGGACGCTTTGAGCTTTCGAGCGTCTTTCGCCGCCTGCTTGGTAAATTTGACGACGTACATCGGTTACCACTCCAGCTCCTGCTCGGAGACGCAGTCCTCGAGCTTGGAGGCCCTGCCTTCGGTGAGCGACTCCGTCATGCCGGGTATCCCCATGAGGTAAAGAGTTTCTTCTATGGCAGCCCAATCGTCCTCTCCGACGAGCACGGCGCCTTTTCCTTTGTTGTTGGTTATGGCGACAGGGGAGCAGCTTTCGTTAACCTGCGCGATGAGCTGGTAGATGTTCTTCCTTGCGTTAGTGGCCGTAATGGAGGTCATGTCGGCTCCCTTCCTCTTTCCAATCCGTCTTCGCTGAGTTTAACGTACGTAAAAACGTACGTCAAGAATAGCCATTCGATCTGCATGATAAGCGGATAGCTTGTCGTACGTGCGCTTTCATGGTCGTGGGCGCAAAAGGCACCCATGACAGCGATCGGGCGGGTTCGGGCCGATTCTCGGTGCCGCGCGGGATTTTATCCGGTGTTTTTCCAGGTCGTGCGATTGGAAACTGTTTTCGAGACGGTTCGACGAGATCCGCATTGTAATGGAAGTCGATTCACGTCCGCCTCCGCACGGTTTCGCTTGTCGATGTGCAGCAAAAACGTCGGTTTGGCACATCTCGACGAACTTCGGCCTCGTTTCCCGAAGAAGGCTGAAGCGAAACCCCAGGTCGTGTTCGGCGGCCTCCTGGGAATATGGCATCCGGGCGGGTCTGGCGTGCCAAACCGGCGATTTTGCTGCACGCAGGCACTCCGAAACCGTGCGTCGGCCCGGCTCGACCGCGAACCCGCTCATCGGCTCGGCCGCGCTTCCGTGCGCCCGGGCTTAGCTTCAGAGTCTGGTAGGGGGCGGCTCTCGAACCAGCCCTCGAATTCAACAGCTTGCGGAAATTACCTGCACGTGAGCTTGTTTTTCGGCAACTTTGCTATAATGACTGATCGTGTGCATGTATTGCGCGTTTTCCATACCTGTGCACCAGTCGCTGAATATACAAGAAAACGAGGTTGAAATGAGCGAACTGCTTAACCAGCTGTGGACTCCTGAACTGCAAGCCGCGTTCACCGTGGTTGTGGTGCTGCTGGTCATCCTGTATGTGCTGTCCATCGTCTGGGTGGTGCGCGATGCGTACCTGCGCGGTTCCTACTGGTACGTGTGGGCTATCGTGGCGCTCGTCCCGTTGCTCGGCATCATCGCGTACTGCTTGCTGCGCCCGCCGCTGCTGCAGATCGACCGCGACGAGCAGGAGCTGGAGATCGCGCTGAAGCAGCGCGAGCTCATGAAGTACGGCGAGTGCGCGAACTGCGGCTACCCGGTGGAAGCCGACTTCGTGCTGTGCCCGAACTGCCACCAGCGTCTCAAGAACCTTTGCGGCACCTGCAACCACGCGCTCGACCCCACCTGGACCGTGTGCCCGTACTGCGCCACGCCCGTTGCCGGTGGTCCGCGCACGCGTCGTGCCCCGCAGCAGCGCGGCGCTCGAACGCAGCAGCCGCAGCAGGCGGCGACCCAGCAGCAGACGAGGCAGGCGCGCCCCGCTCAGTCCGAGCACGGCGTGCAGTAACCACTTCGCAATGCAATCGAAGCCGCCTCGCGAACAACGGGGCGGCTTCGTTGTTTTGTCGCAAAGGCGGGCGCAAGGCGCGCTCGCTGCGAACCGATCGTGCAGGCGCTTTGTGCGCGCCCGGCACAGGAAAGGAACAGATATGAACATCGTACTTCCCGACGGCTCGAAGAAAGAGCTCGCAGACGGCTCCACCGTCGCCGACGTGGCCGCGTCCATCGGCGCCGGCCTGGCGAAGGCCGCGCTCGCGGGCATCGTGAACGACCAGCCGGTCGATCTGACGGCCCCCGTGGCCGAAGGCGACTCGGTTGCCATCGTCACGGCCAAGAGCGACGAGGGGCTGGAGCTTCTGCGCCACTCCACCGCGCACGTCATGGCCGCCGCGCTCGTCGACCTCTACGGCGACGTGCAGTTCGGTGTGGGGCCGGCCATCGAGGACGGTTTCTACTACGACGTGAAGCTCGACCGCGCGCTGTCGCCGGACGACTTTGCCGCCATCGAGGCCCGCATGGCCGAGATCGTGAAGGCCGACGAAGCCTTCGAGCGTCGCGTGGTCACGCGCGCCGAGGCCGAGGAGATCTTCGCGGGCCAGCCGTTCAAGCTGGAGCTCATCGCCGAGTTGCCGGAGGACGCCGTCATCACCACGTACACCATCGGCAAGTTCACCGACCTGTGCCGCGGCCCGCACCTGCCCTCTACCGGCAAGCTGGGCGCGTTCAAGTTGACCAAGCTGGCCGGCGCGTACTGGCGCGGCGACGCCGAGCGCGAGATGCTCACCCGCATCTACGGCACCGCCTTCTTCAAGCAGAAGGAGCTGGACGAGCACCTGCGCAACCTGGAGGAGGCCGAGAAGCGCGACCACCGCAAGCTGGGCCGCGAGCTGGGCATCTACACCATGGATCCGCTGGCCGGCGTGGGTCTGCCCATGTACCTGCCCAAGGGCGCGCGCGTGATCCGCACCATGCAGGAGTGGCTGCGCCGCGACCTGTACGAGCGCGGCTACGAGGAGGTTATCACGCCGCACGTGTACAACGCCGACGTGTGGAAGACCTCGGGCCACTACGGCTTCTACAAAGAGAACATGTACTTCTTCAACATCAACGAGGGCACCGACGAGGATCCGCGCCTCACCGAGTACGCCGTGAAGCCCATGAACTGCCCGGGCCACGTGATGCTGTACAAGAGCGAGCTGCATTCCTACCGCGACCTGCCGCTGCGCTACTTCGAGTTCGGCACCGTGTACCGCCACGAGATGAGCGGCGTCGTGCACGGCCTGCTGCGCGCCCGCGGCTTCACTCAGGACGACGCGCACGTGTTCTGCACGCGCGACCAGGTAGTGGACGAGGTGGTGGCCATCCTCGACCTCGTGGACCACATCATGTCCACGTTCGGGTTCCAGTACGAGGCCGAGATCTCCACGCGCCCGGAGAAGAGCATCGGAACCGACGACATGTGGGAGCACGCCACCAACGCGCTCAAGGAAGCCTGCGCGCGCCACGAGCTGGCCTACGACATCAATGAGGGCGACGGCGCGTTCTACGGCCCGAAGATCGACATCAAGGTGAAGGACGCCATCGGGCGCACCTGGCAGTGCTCCACCGTGCAGGTGGACTTCAACATGCCCGAGCGCTTCGAACTGACCTACCGCACCGAGGACAACACCGAGGAGCGCCCCTGGATGCTCCATCGCGCCATCTTCGGCTCCATCGAGCGCTTCCTCGGCATCCTCATCGAGCACTACGCCGGCGCGCTGCCGCTGTGGCTGGCTCCCGTGCAGGTGGCCGTGCTGCCGCTGGCCGACCGTCACAACGAGGCGGCGCACGAGCTGGCGAAGCAGCTGAAGGCCGCGGGCGGCCGCATCGAGGTGTACGACCAGAACGAGCCCATGCGCGTGAAGATCGCGAAGGCGCAAAGCCAGAAGATCCCGTACATGGTGGTGCTGGGCGACAAGGAGATCGAGAACGGCACGGTCAGCGTGCGCGAGCGCCACGAGGGCGACCTCGGCGCGTGGCCGGTCGAGCAGCTGGTGGAGAAGCTGCGCGAGGCCGCGCTGTAGACGCTCGCTCCCCATCCTCCGCGTGACAGCGACCTCGGCAGCGTGCCGGGGTCGCTTTTTTTTTCACGGTTGCGTACTATATCGGCTTCCGATATACTGACTATATCGGAAGCCGATATAGTTTTGGAACGGAGGGAACCGTGGAATCGATCGCGCTGACCGAGGCGGTGTTCTACATCCTGCTCTCGCTCGACGAGCCGCTGCACGGCTACGGCATCATGCAAAACGCCGAGCGCCTGAGCAACGGCCGAGTGCGCCTGGCGGCGGGCACCCTGTACGGCGCGCTCGACACGCTGCAGAAACGGCGCTGGATCGAGCCGGCGCCCGGCGCAGGGTCGGGGCGCAAGAAGGAGTACCGGTTGACGGACGCCGGCCGCGATGCGGTGCGGGTCGAGCTCGACCGGCTGCGCGAGCTGGTGGGAAACGGCGAGGAGATCGTGGGGAGGTGGTCGGCATGAAGCGGGTCATGCACCGGCTGTTCTGGGCATGGGATTTCGACCGCGAGGAGGACTGGCTGAACGCCTGGGCCGCGCGCGGGCTGGCCCTCGTCGACGTATGCGGGATCCGCTACGTGTTCGAGGAGGGAGCGCCGGGGGAGTGCGAGTACCGTCTGGAGCTGCTGGAGCATACGGCGGGCAGCTCCGAGGGCCGCTGTTATCTGGACTTCCTGCGCGATCTGGACATCGAGTGCGTCGGAACGTACGGCCGCTGGGCGTACCTGCGCCGCCCGCGCGATGGCGCGCCCTTCGACCTGTTCTCCGACATCGACTCCAAGATCGCGCATCTGCGCCGCATCGAGGTGCTGGTGCTGACCGTGCTCCTCGTCCAGGTGACGACAGCGGCGAGCCTGCTGCATAGAGGCGGTTTCCTGCCGGAAATGCTGCCGATCGCCGTGCTGTGGGCGGCGATCATGATCCTCATGGCGTGCGGGTTCGTCCGCATCGCCCGCAAGCTTCGCCGGTTGAAGCGCGAGCGCGCCGTGCGCGAGTAACTACGCCCTAGGTTGTCATCCTGAGCGCAGCGCCGCAAGGCGGGGACGCGAAGGATCCCATGCGGCGCCAGCGGAAAGCGCCACGGCTGGCGCCGCATGGGATCCTTCGCGTCCCCGCTGCGCGGGGCCTCCCTGCGCTCGCTTTGCGTGCTCGGGAGCTTGACAGTCCGCTGGACTGTCAAATGCTGCGCTCGCCCGGGATGACGAAGGGGGCGCAGGATCAGCCCAGCCAGAGGCGATAGATGGTGGGCGGGTCGTAGTCGGCCAAAGCGACGCAGAAGCGAGACGGGTCGATGTTCTCGTAGGCCGCCGGATCGCGGAACGTCTTCTCGTAGACGAGGAAGGGGCGGGTGAGGGTGCGCGTCTCTCCCGGTTGGAGGACGAACCATTCGTCGGGGATGCTGTTTTGGACGAGCCCTCGGTCGGAAGGGGTGCCGTACAGCTCCTGCAGCAGATAGTTTCCCGAATCGCCGCCTCCGCCGTTGTCGAGCATGTCGTTGGCGCCGTTGAAGTCTTCGCTCCAAAGCTGCATGACGGGGAGATCCTGCTCGTATTCCATGGTGTTCGTCAGAGTCAGTTCGACGAGCATGATCTTGCATTCGTGCTTACGAGCCTCGGTGTACCCGGTCGTCAAGGCGTAATGGGGGTACCACTCCGCAAATGCGTCGAGGGAGACGGTTTTGGTTTCGCCGGGGACGATCTCGACGCCGTCAGAATCGTATATATAGTTGAATTCGCTTAGATAACGCTCGCGTTCCTCATCGGACCACGAACTTCGCTCTTCCTCACTCACGCTGAACCATTTCCCTCGGGTCAGGCTTTCAGTTCGGTAGGTTTGCCCGAAAGGCACGTCTACGATGCGCTCGGCCTCGTAGTTTCGGTTGCCCGCGGTGCTGATCGTCGAGGGAAGGGGTTCTCGATCCGTCGTCCGTTCGCGCGGCTCGCCGGGGGCGAACTGGAAGGCGAACCAGACGAGCGCGCAGGTGGCCGCCGCGATGCAGGCGGCGCCGATCAGGGTCCGTGCGATTCTGCTGCGTGCTGCGCTCATAAGGTTCTCCTTCTTCGTGTTCTTCCGCATCCAACCTAGCACGACCCTCGGCGATGCGGCAATGATGAAGTTTTTCATCACCGGTTCTGCCGGCCGCGCCGGGCGGCTTGCGCTATGCTGGGACGATCCAAGCGGCAAAAGGGAAGGAGCGGCGATGGTTTCGTGGTCGACGGTGGCGGTGCTGGCGCTGACGTGCGTCGTGTACGCCGCGTTCTGCGCGGCGGTGGTGCGGGCGTTTTTCCGCACGCGCGTCAACCGCACGGCGTATCGGGCGGCGGGCGCGTGGGCTGCCTGCTTCGGCGTGACCCTTGTCGGATCGCTTATGGTGCTCGATACGCGGGGCGTCGATGCGGCCGCGACGTTCGCCGCCTGCGCGTGTCTCTTGTCGTTCCCGTCGTGCCTGCTGCTCGAGCGCCGCTGGCGCAACCGCGACATGGCCGCTGCCGTGGCTTATCTGCAGCTCCATCGGCCGGCTCCCCGACCTGCAACGCCGGCTGCCGCGCCGGGGTCGGAATGGGGCACCGGCCTCGACGCCACTTGCGCGCGCCTCGCGCGCTCCTACGACCTGACGCGCCGCGAGGAGGACGTGCTGCGCCTGCTCATGGAGGGCCGCATGTTCGCCGAGGCCGCCGACGAGTTGGTGGTGTCGCTCAACACGGTGAAGAGCCACGTGCGCCGCATCTACGCGAAGATGGGCGTCAACGGCAAAGCCGATTTGCTGGAAAAGGTGTCATCGGCCATCTAGCCCCAACTGGGGCGCGCGGGACGGCTGCGCTTGGTGTACCATACGTTGGACGAAACGGCGCGGCGACGGCGGGGAGGTGCGCGCATGGCGCAGAGGGAACTTGCGAGCTATCGGGACAAGCTCGCTCAGACGAACAGGGAGGCGAAGGCCACGGCGGCAGCGCTGGCCGTCATCGTGGCGGTGTGGCTCGTGGGCGGGTTCGGGCTCGCAGGCTTCGACGTCCAGCTGTTCGGCACGCCTTTGTGGATAATCGCGGGGTGCATGGGCACATGGGTCGCCGCGGTCATCGCCGCCGTCGTGCTGGCGCGGTTCGTGTTCGCCGACTTCCCGCTGGACGACGAGGAGGGCCTTGATGGGTAACCTCGCCGCGCTCGTCCCCGTCGCGCTGTTCCTCGCGTTCGCCGTAGGGCTCAGCGTGGTCGTGCGCCACCGCACGCAAAGCGCGTCGGACGGCGGCGGCTTCGTGAAGGAGTACTTCATCGGCAACCGCGGCCTGGGCGGCTTCGTGCTGGCCATGACCACCATCGCCACGTACGGGTCGGTGAGCTCGTTCGTGGGCGGTCCGGGCCAGGCGTGGAGCATCGGTTTCGGCTGGGTGTACATGGCCGTGGTGCAGGTGACGGCGCTCGTTCTGCTGTACGGCATCGTGGGCAAGAAGATGGCGCTCATCGCGCGCAAGCTCGATGCGATCACGGTGGCCGACGTCGTCCGGGCTCGCTACGGATCGAACGCGCTCGCGAACTTGTCGGCCGCCATCGTCGTCGTGTTCTTCGGCGCCACCATGATCGCGCAGTTCGTGGGCGGTGCGAAGCTGTTCGAGGCCGTGACCGGCTACTCCTACGTGTTCGGCCTCGTGCTCTTCGGCGTTGCCGTGATCCTGTTCACCACCATCGGCGGCTTCCGCGGCGTGGCGCTGACCGATGCGCTCTGCGGCATCGCCATGCTCGTGGGCATCGTGGTCCTGGCCGCGGGCATCCTGGACGCCGGCGGCGGCTACGAGGCCATCATGGGCTCGATCGCGCAGAATCACCCCGAGATGCTGGAGCCCACGTCCGGCGGCAACATGCCGCCGTCGCTGTACCTTACCCAGTGGCTACTCGTGGGCGTGTTCACGTTCGTCCTGCCGCAGTCGGTGGTGCGCACGATGGGGTACAAGGACGTGAAATCGCTCCACCGCGCCATGATCGTGGGCACCGTCATCATCGGCGCCATGATGATCGGCGTCACGGCGCTCGGCGTGTTGGCCGCTGGCGTGCTCACCGAGGATCTGGCGGCCTACGGCGGCAGCGTGGACAACATCATCCCGCTGGCCATCTCGCGGACGCTGCCGCCGGTGCTGGCGGGCATAGCTATCATCGGGCCGGTGGCCGCCTCCATCTCAACCGTGTCCTCGCTGCTCATCTCGTCATCCTCGGCGCTGGTCAAGGACGTGTGGATGCATTACGCCGAAGCGCGCGGCCGCCGCATGGGGGAGCGTGCGCTGTCCGTGTCGAGCCAGGCGGTTACGCTGGGGCTGGGCGCGGTGGTGTTCGTGCTGGCCGTCGTGCCGCCCGACGTCATATGGAAGATCAACATGTTCGCCTTCGGCGGCCTTGAGACGGCGTTTTTCTGGGTGATGGTGTGCGGCCTGTTCTGGAAGCGGGCGAACCGGACGGGTGCGCTGTGGTCGATGGCGGGCGGTACGCTGGCGTATTGCGCAACGATGGCGCTCGGCTTCAAAGTGGCCGATCTGCATCAGATCGTCATAGGCATCGTCGTGGCTGGCGTGTGCATGGTCGCAGGCTCGCTGGCCGGCAAGCAGGCGCCGGCCAGCCGCATGGAGGTGTTCTTCCCTGATTGCGACAGCGGCGCGGAGGCTGCGAACGGGTCCTCGACTCGCCGCGCGGGCTAGCGCCGCCGGCCGTCGCGTTCGTCGGGGTGTTCGTCGCGACGTTGTCGCGCGTCCTCGAACATCTGCCTGACGTCGTCTTCGCTCAGTCCCATCCGCTCTGCCGCACGGCCCATCTCGTCCATGCGCCGACGGTACTCGCGCACAACGCGCTCGGCCATGCGACGCCGCCGCTCTTCGCGATGCTGCAGAGCCTGCGCCAGCAGCGGGTCGTCTCCGTCGGGACGGGCATCGGGTGCCAGCTCGCGACGCGCTATCTCCTGCGCGGCCAGGTCGAGCGCCTCGTCGATGGCGCGCTTGCGGGCCGAGCGACGTTGCAGCAGCGCCGCTTGCTCCTCCCAGGACTCGCCGTCTCGGCCGCGCTCCTCGCGCCGTGCCGCCAGCCGCTCGAGCGCCTCCTTGCGTGCCAGCATGCGCTCCAGCTCCCAGTGCTCGCGCAGGATGTCGCCGATGTCGCGCGGGTTGCGGCTGATCTCCTTCACGGCCTCGATGGGCTTCGCGTCGGCCACGCGATAAGTGAGCATGCCCATCAGCGGCATGAGGAACACGGTGATGGCTCCGGCGGCCACCAGCACGCTGGCCGTCTCCTGCGACATGGCGTTTGCGCTCACGGCTACCGAGGTCACCGCCACGATGATGGGCAGCGCCGTGGTGCAGTACAGGGCGATGGTCAAGCGGTTGTGCGTGGAGATGCTGCGCGTGTCCTTGCCGGTGGCGAGTGCGACGAATATGGGCACGGTGCGGATGAGCAGGAGCAGCACGATGAACCCGACCAGCACCACAGGCTGTTGGAACACGGCCATGAGGTCGATCTTCGCGCCCGAGGCGACGAAGAACACGGGAATGAGGAAGCCGTACGCCACGCCGTCCAGCTTATGCTCCAGCGCGTGATCGCCCTCGGGAATGATGTAGCGCAGCACGAACCCGGCGGCGAACGCGCCCAGCACGATGTCGAGGTCGAACGCCGCGGAGAGCGCCACCAGCCCCACCAGCAGCAGCACGGTGACGCGCATCATGGTCTGGGAGGTGCCTTCCGCGTTCTCGGTGAGGAAGTTGAACAGCTTGTGCCCGGCCTTCTTCGCCTTCGCGGGAACGACGGCCGCCACCACGCACAAGGCGACGAACGCGAGCAGGATGAGAACGGTCTTCCATTCCGCGCGCGTGGACAAGAGCAGCGCCATGGCCAGCACCGGGCCCAGCTCGCCCCAGGTGCCGTAAGCGAGGACGGATTCGCCCACCTGCGTTCCCATGAGCCCGCGCTCCTTCAGGATGGGCATGAGCGTGCCCAACGCCGTCGTGGTCAACGCGATGGCGATGGCAACCGACTCGAGCTCGTTGGAAAACAGGCCGCTGGCGAAATGCACGAAGAGGAACGCCAGGACGATGGATACGCACCAGGTTGCCAGCCCGCGCTTGCCCTGGCTCCCGGTGAGGCTCTTCGGATTGATCTCGTAGCCGGCTAGCAGGAACAAAAACGCCAGGCCGAGGTCGGACAGCAGCCCTACCGCGTCGGTGAGCACGATGGCGCCCGTCATGTTCGGCCCCAGCAACGCTCCGGCGATGAGCAGGAACACCGTCTCGGGAACCAGCTTGTTGGGGATGAGTTTGGCGACGATCGGGCAGGCTGCCGCGACGAGCGCGATGATGGCGAGCGAAACGAGGTCGACGGTCATAGGTTGCCTTTCGTGCATGTTTGGCATAGGTGCAGGTAAACGTTGCTATTGTACACCCTCGGCTCCGCGCTGATCGTGGTATGCTAACGGACACGCAAAGCGCATCGGTTCGCTCGTCCGTTGAAAGGAACGCCCATGATCGTGACCACTACCCCCTCCGTCGAAGGCTACCGCATCACCGGCTACTACGGCATCGTGTTCGGCGAGGTTATCACCGGCATCAACTTCCTGCGCGATTTCGGCGCGGGCATCCGCAACATCGTGGGCGGCCGCAGCGAGGGCTACGAGCAGGAGCTTCTGCAGACCCGCAACGAGGCTCTGCAGGAGCTGGAGCAGCGTGCGGCCTCCATGGGCGCGCACGCCGTGGTGGGCGTGGACATGGATTACGAGGTGCTGGGTCAAGGCAACATGCTTATGGTGACCGCCTCCGGCACCGCCGTGACCCTCGAGCAGGCGTAAGGGGCCGACGCGATGGGCGCAGCGAGGCGAAACGCAGGGCACGCGGGGGGTGCGCGGGATGCGAAGCGCGCGCCCCGCCGCGCCCCCTCGGCGTTCAAGCGGCAGGCGTACTTTGCGCTCGAGGACGTGCGGCGCGGCAACGCCGTCGCGCGCATCGTGGGCATCGCGCTGTTCGCGCTCATCGTCGCGAACGCGATCCTCGTGTTCGCCGAGACGCAGCCCGGCATCCCGGCCGGGGTGTCGGCGGCGCTTCTGGCCTTCGGGCTGGCGTCCAGCGTGTGCTTCGGCTTGGAGTACGCTGCGCGCCTGTGGACTGCCGACCTCGTCCATCCCGACGCATCGCCCGCTCGCGCACGCATGCGCTACGCGCTGTCGCCGATGGGGATCATCGACCTGCTGGCCTTCGCGCCCGGTTTGCTCGTGCTGTTCGTGCCCGTGTCGTCCCCCATGCTGAACGCGGCTCGCATCGTCCGCCTCGTGCGCCTTATCAAGCTGTCGCGCTACATGCGCGGTCTGCGCTCCATCGCGTGCGTGTTCCGAAAGCGCCGCCCGGAGATCGTGGCGGCATTCATGGTGCTCGCCCTGCTCACCGTAACGGCCAGCGTGCTCATGTACGAAATCGAGCATCCCGTGCAGCCCGAGAAGTTCGACAGCGTGTTCACGGGCATGTACTGGGCGATGACCACCATCACCACCACGGGCTACGGCGACCTCGTGCCCGTCACGGCCGCCGGGCGCCTCGTCGGCTTCTGCACGATGCTCCTGTCAATCGGCGTGGTGGCCATTCCGGCCGGCATCTTCTCAGCTGGGTTCGTGTCCGAGTTCCGGGCTCAGGATGCGCGCGACCGGCTCGATGCCGACGCGTTGCAAGGAGGCTTCGACGAGCGCGCTGCGGAAGGCGGGCCGGCCGAAGGCGGGGAAGCGGACCGCGACGCCTAGGGAGCCTGCGTTCCCGTCAGACCCTCTGGAGCGCCGCACCCGCGCGCCTGGTCCCCGCGCGCCTGGTCCGTCCGCGTGTGATTTTTCGGCACGCGGCACCTGCGCGCGGCCAAGATGCTTCGCGTGAAACATTTGCTCTCAAGCGCCCGATTGCTTCACGTGAAATAATCGGGCGCGTCGAAGCGGGGTGCAGGGTGGAGCCCGTGTTGGCATAGGCTCTACGGCGGGTCGCCCGTGCCCCCGCTCGCGTCGCCTCTGCATGCCTCTGCATGGCAGAGATTGCACGCTATGCACGATTCGCCGCCATCGCCGTTTCTTCCGACCTGGGTTTTCTTCCTACGCCTTTGACGACGGACCCAAATAATCGTGCATAGCGTGCAATCTCTGCCATCCCGCTTGCCAGCCTGTCGTCAGGCCGATGCTGAAGCGAGCCCATTCGCGTCGGACGCGACGGCTTGCCCTCCCGCCCCGCGCGCCCCGCGCTCCGCCCGCGAGTCCCGCGCGCCCTGCGCTTTGCCTGCCCGTCCCGCGCGCCTCGCGCTCCGCCCGCGAGTCCCGCCCCCGCATGCCGCGAAAGAGGGGGCACCGGGATCGAGCCGCCCTTGGCGAACCGCTAGAAACGGCGAAGGATCCGAGTGTTTCACGTGAAACATCTGTTCTCAAGCACCAGATTGTTTCACGTGAAACATTTGAGCGCATCAGGGTGCCTCGAGGCGAGGAGGGGTCGGAGCCGGATCGCGTCGCCCGCGCGGGCTCCGCCGGTTCTGCGCATCCGTGGTGCGGTGGGGGCGCGGGCGCGGTTCTACACGGGCGCGAGCGCGACGCGACGTCCTGCGGCTTCTACACGGGTGCGTGAGCGGCGCGACGCCCTGCGGCTTCGATGCGGGCGAGAGCGTGGCGCGACGTCCTGCGGCTTCGGCGCGGGCGCGCCGCTGTGCGCCGGACAACTGCGCGGGAAGAGGGCCACATGCGCAGGCCGTTCGTGCGAACGGGACGCCTTGCGATGCGGGTGCGCTGAGCCGGCCTTTACGCCTCCAGGTACGCCTGGAGCGCGGGCCAGCGACGGGCCGCTTCGGCGTAGCCCTGCTCGTAGAGCGCGAACAGCTTGTCGGCGTCGCGCTCCATGCTGCCCACGGTAACCGGCTCGGGAGGCCTGATGAGGAACAGCTTTCCGGCATCGTGCAGGCGAGGCAGCGCGCGGTACGTGCGGTTGTACTCGTAGTGGCGGTGCTGCAGGCGCTCGAGGTAGTGGGGGTACAGTCCATAGCGCTGGCGCAGGATGGCCATGAGCTTGTTCGGTCCTTTCACGTAGTCGGCCGCCTGCGTGAGCACCACGATGTGCTTGCGCGCGCCCGTCAGCATCGAGTACATAATGGGCACGCTGTCGCAGGTGCCGCCGTCCAGCAGCAGCTTGCCGTCGACGTCCACGATCTGGCTGACCAGCGGCATGGACGACGACGCGATGAGGTAGGGCAGGTCGGCCAGCGAGTCGGCGAAGGGGTGGTAGTCCGCCTCGCCGGTGACGAGGTCGCTGGAAACGGCGATCAGCTGCATGGGCGACTGGTCGAACCCGGCGTAGTCGAACGGCTCCAGGCGGTTGGGGATCTCGTCGAAGGCGAACTCGCGCCCGCAGGCGTTGCCGGTGCGCACGAAGCTCTTCATGGACAGATAACGCCAGTCGTCGCAGTACTTCGTGTTGAGGTAGCACGTGCGGCCGTCTTCGCCGGCCACGTAGTTGTAGCCGCACAGCGCACCCGCCGACACGCCGATGACGCGCTCGCAGAACAGCTTCTGATCCATGAAGAAGTCCAGCACGCCGGCCGTGAACTGGCCGCGCATGGCGCCGCCTTCCAGCACGAGGTTCACCGGGACGGTGCCGTGTCCGCGCCAAGCGGGCACGTGCGACGATGCGGGCGAGGAGGCGGGTGCTGCGGAGGCGTGCTCGGTCGTTTCGCTCATGCGGGTTCCTTTCTGTGGGTCGTCTCCGATTATATCTCAGCGCGCCCGCCCCTCGAGCATTCGCAGGCAAGACGTGCAACAAGGCCGCCGTCTGTGGAGCAACGATGGAGGAGACCGTCCTCGACGACCGTTCACCGGGCGAAAATGTCGGGAATGTCGAGATTCATGCTCCGAACCGTAACAATTTGATGCACAGTTGAGCAAACGCGTTTACAATACGATGCGAACAAGAATTGCCGCGGGTGAGAGATGCGCGCGGCCCCTACAAAGGAGGCTTTAACATGAGCGAGGTCGTTTCTTCTTCCGATTTCCAGTCCAAGGTGCTTGATGCGCAGGGTCCCGTTCTCGTGGACTTCTTCGCCACGTGGTGCGGTCCGTGCAAGATGCTCGCGCCCACGCTCGACGAGGTTGCCGCCGAGACGGCCGGCAAGGCAGCCGTCTACAAGCTCGACATCGACCAGAGCCCCGACATCGCGCAGAAGTACGGCGTCATGAGCGTGCCCACTCTCATGGTGTTCGAAAACGGCCAGGTGAAGAACCAGGCCGTGGGCGTGCAGCCCAAGCAGAACATCCTCTCGATGATCGGCTAGCTTCTTCCTCGGCCTGAGGCGGCGAAGCCCTCTCCGCTCGGAGGGGGCTTTTTTGCGCCCGCATGCCGGATGTCGCCCGGGCTTACCGGTCGTCTGCGGGATCGCGCGGCGTTTCCCCCACCACCCAGGCGCGATGGCAGTCCCAGCGTCCTGTTTCGTCCGATGCCGTCAGAAGGTAGTTTCCCACCACCGCCTGAGGCTCGATGCCTTGGCGGGAGGCTTCGGCGAACAGCGCGGCGGCGTTGCTGGCGTCGGCAGTGGGGGACACTTTGAGCAGGCACTCCCGGCAGGTCGTCTCGTCGTGAGCGCTCGATCGGCGCCAAAGCACGGCACCGTCCTGCGCGCCTGCGTCCACGGCCGACTCGTAAACCTCGTCAGGCTTGTCCGCAAAGACGACCACCCCGTAGCGCCAGGGCTCCTCCACGAGCAGCTTCCAGGGAGCCGCGGCATCGTAGTCGATGGCGCTCAGGCTGCCGATGGCCGGGGAGCCGGGCTGCATGCCCGCCCGTCGCAGCTCCTCGGCTTTCGCGTTGAGCGCGCGCTGGCGGGCGAGGCGCGCCTTCGTGGCTTCCAGCTCGGCGATGCGCTGCTCGACGCCGTCCTCGGTGCGCGCGAGGGCCTCGTCCAGGCTGCGCGCCGAAAGCGCTCGGTACCCCCGCAGCTCCTTGACCGGCACGCCCAGTTTGCGGTAGAACGCGATCTCGCTGGCCTCGATGAGATCGTGCAGCGAATACTGGCGGTAGCCGTTCGCTTCGCCCCGTCCGGCTTGCACGAGGCCCTCGCTTTCCCAATAGCGCAGCGTGGAGGAGGCGACGCCCAGGTAGCGGGCTGCTTCTTTGATGTCGTAGAGGCGGGGCAAGGTCATGGGCGCGTTCCTTATCGATGGTCTGAAGATTCGGCGAATCCCGCACATTGCGGGCTTTACCTTAAAGCAGCTTTAAGGTTTAGAGTACCATGCGGAAAAAATCTCAGCAAATTGCATATCGGAGCGACATGACATGATTACCAGAGGCATGCTCAAAGAGTATTTGAAATACATCGTCCCCACGATGATCACGTTCACGTTGGGCGGCGTGTACAGCATCATCGACGGCGTGTTCGTGGGGCACGCGGTAGGAGACGCGGGCCTGGCCGGCATCAACGTGGCCTTCCCGCTGGTGGCGTTCATCATGGCCGTGGGCACGGGCGTCGGCATGGGCGGCGGCGTGATCTCGTCCATCGCGCGCGGCGCCGGAAACGAGGCGAAGGCGCGGCGCGCCATGGGCACCACGCTCACGATGCTCGCGCTGTCCGCCGTGCCCATCATGGCGCTGCTGTTCACGCTGGCGACGCCCATTTGCGAGCTTTTAGGAGGCCAGGGCGAGACGCTGGCGCAGGCGGCGGCGTACACGGGCGTCATCGCCTGGGGCGTCCCGTTCCAGATCCTCGTGACCGGCTGCACGCCGCTGATCCGCAACCAGGGGAAAGTGGCCTACGCGATGGCCGTGCAGGTGTTCGCCGGCTTGATGAACGTGGCGCTTGACTACGTGTTCGTCATCTTGCTGGGCATGGGCACCGCCGGTGCGGCGGCGGCCACCGTGGTCTCGCAGGTTTCGGCGTTTCTGCTGGTGCTGGGCTTTTTCCTGAAAAGGGAGAACCGCATCGCCGTGGCCGACTTGCGTCCCGACCGGCATATCGCGCTGCATGCGCTGCGGTTGGGGCTGGCGCCGTTCGGGCTGACCCTTTTGCCCGAGGCCACGGTGGTGGCCATCAACGTGAACCTGTCGATGTACGGCGGCGAGCAGGCGCTGGCGGCCTACGCAGTGGTGTCGTACACCGCCTGCGTCATCCAGATGCTCATCCAGGGCGTGGGCGACGGCTCGCAGCCGCTCATCTCCAAGCACTACGGCGCGGGCGACGCCGACGGCGTGCGCCGCTTCCGCAACACGAACTACCTGATCACCATCAGCCTGGGCGTGTTGGGGTTGGCGGCCATGTACCTGCTGCGGAATCAGGTGCCGCTGCTGTTCGGGGCGTCCGACGAGACGGCAGGGCTCATCGCGTACGCGCTGCCCGTCTTCTCCACCGCGTACGTGTTCTACGGGTTCACCCATGCGTCCACTTCGTATTTCTACGCGGTGGACGACGCGAAGGCGTCGAGCGCCATCGTGTACGGCGAGGCGCTGCTGGTCGTCCTCATCGTGTTCGGCGCGGCGCGCCTGTTCGGGCTCGACGGCATCTGGCTGTCGGTGACCGCCGTGCAGATGGTGCTGTCCGTGGCGGCCGCCGCTCTGCTGCGCTACCGTCATCGCGCGCGTCGGCCCGATCGCGCGGCAGAGCCCGCGGCAAGCGAGGCCTGCTAGCGGGCGCCCTGTCATCCTGAGCGAGCGCAGGGAGGCCCCGCGCAGCGGGGACGCGAAGGATCCCGTGCGGCGCCAGCCGTGAGATTCCCCGCTGGCGCCGCACGGGATCCTTCGACTTCGCGGCTTCCGCTGCTTCGCTCAGGATGATGCGGGGTCGAGCTCTTGCTCGACGAGGGGCTTGAGGTAGCCGTAGCCTTCGGCGTCCATGCGCGCGTAGGGCACGAAGCGCAGCGCTGCGCTGTTGATGCAGTAGCGCAACCCGCCCGTCTCGGCCGGGCCGTCGGTGAACACGTGGCCGAGATGAGCATCGCCCGCACGGCTGCGGACCTCGGTTCGATAGGTGCCCAGCGTCCGGTCGAGGCGCTCGGTGACCACCTCGCGCGCGATGGGGCGCGAGAAGGCGGGCCAGCCGCATCCGGCATCGAACTTGTCGGACGAGGCGAACAGCGGCTCGCCGCTGGTCACGTCCACGTAGATGCCCGGTTCGAACGTGCGGTCGTAGGCGTTGCGGAAGGGCGGCTCGGTAGCGTTCATGCGCGTAACGCGGTACTGGTCGGCCGACAGCATGCGGCGCAGCTCGTCGTCGGAGGGGGCGGCGTAGCCCGCCTCGCGGATGAGCGCGTCCACGTCCGCATCTGCAAGGCCGTCTTCGTCGCGCGGCCCGTCTGCACGACGCGATACGGACGGCGTGGGGATGTCCTCGCGCTCGACCGCGCCCGCCGTCGCGGCGCCCTCGCCCAACGCGAGCGGTTCGCACAGCCCGTCCACCTGCACGCAGGCCCGACCTTCCTCGAGGCCCATGCGCTCGGCGAACGCGTCGGCGCTGCGGACGTCGATATGGCAGTAGCCGCCCGGGTTCTTCTCGAGGTAGTTCTGGTGGTACTCCTCGGCGGGGTAGAAGCCGTCGAGCGGCTCCACCTCGGTGACGATGGGGCTCGTATAGCGCGCCTGCTGGCGCAGCAGCGACGCCTCGATGGCGGTCAGGTCGGCCTCGTCGGTCCAATAGATGCCCGAGCGGTACTGGGTGCCGCGGTCGTTTCCCTGACAGTCGACCGACGTGGGGTCGATGGCCTCGAAGAAGGCGTCCAGCAGCACGTCGGTGGGCAGCACGCGCGGGTCGTAGGTTACGGCCACGGTTTCGGCGTGGCCCGTGTTCCAGCGACATACGTCGTAATAGCTGGGGTTCTCGGTGGAACCGTTCGCGTAGCCGACGACGGTTCCGCGAACGCCCGGCAGTCGTTTCAGATAGGCTTCGAGCCCCCAGAAGCATCCTCCGGCAAGATACAGGGTGCGTAGCTCGGCGGGGGTTTCGCTCCCTGCCGAATCCACGTTCGTCATGTTGCTCGCGTGATTCATGCCCGGTCCTTTCGATAGCGATCGCATTCATGGTAGTGCGGAGGGGGCGGACGCGGGGCGCATGCTGGAATCCGTCACGCATGCGTTGCCGGTCGCGCTCCGTTCCTGCCGTTTTAGCGCATATTGGTGCCAAGTTTGTGACATTTAGGCGACGTACCTTATACTTACACTCGGAAAACACGGATACCCGCGAAACCAGGAGGCATGCATGACCGAGGAAACCGCGAGCAACGAAACATCTGCCGCGTGCAAGGCGGCATCGACGAACGACGTCATCGACGTCGCCGTCATCGGAGCCGGTCCGGCCGGGCTCACGGCGGGGCTGTACGCCGCGCGCGCAGGCTTGAACGTGGTGCTGTTCGAGCGCATCTCGCCGGGCGGACAGCTTGCTCAGACCGAGCACATGGAGAACTACCCGGGCTTTCCCGAGGGAACGGGAGGCTTCGAACTGGCCTTCGCCATGAAGCAGCAGGCCGATCGTTTCGGCGCGAGCAACGTCGGCGAAGAGGTGGTGTCGGTCGACTTCACCCAGAACCCGAAGGTTCTGACCACCGCGTTCAACGAGTACCGCGCCAAGAGCGTGATCATCGCCACGGGCGCGCGCCCGCGCAAGCTGGGACTCGAGCTGGAGGAGGACCTGCAAGGGCGCGGCGTGTCGTACTGCGCCACGTGCGACGGCAACTTCTTCCGCGACAAGGAGGTCATGGTGGTGGGCGGCGGCAACACGGCCGCGGGCGACGCCATCTACCTGTCGCGCATCTGCAAGAAGGTGTATCTCGTGCACCGGCGCGACAAGCTGCGCGCCACGGCCATCTACCACAAGCGCCTGGAGGACCTGCCGAACCTCGAGTTCGTGTGGAACGCCGTGCCTCGCAAGCTCGTGGCCGACGAGGGCAAGCTGGCCGGCGTGCGCCTCGAGATGCTCGAAACGGGCGAGGAGCGCGACATCGCGGTGGACGGCCTGTTCGTGGCCGTGGGCACCGAGCCCAACACCGAGTTTCTGGGCGGCGCGCTGCAGTGCGACGAAACGGGATACATCGTGGCCGATGAGTCGTGCGCGACCGAGGTGCCCGGCGTGTTCGCCGCGGGCGACGTGCGAACGAAGTTCCTGCACCAGGTGGTGACCGCCGTGTCCGACGGCGCCGTCTGCGCCGAAGAGGCCGCAGAGTATCTGGCGATCTAGGATAAGATGCGGATCGACGGTCGATCTGCTATCATAAGCCAGTTACAGCATAGGCGCCCGCTCCGCATGCTTGGAGCGGGCGTTCTTGGCGCGCGGGGCGCGCGAGCACGGGAACCACGTCGAAAAGGACAGCACCCATCATGCAGGATAACGATATGCGCGAGAAGCTGACGAAGATCATCGAAGCCTACGAGGATGTGCAGGCGAAGATGGGCGATCCGGCAGTCCTCGCAGACCAGAAAGAATACAACCGCCTGGCCAAGGAGTACGCCAACCAGGGTCCTTTGGCGAAGAAGGCGCGCGAGTACGTGCAGGCGGCCGACGACCTGGCCGAAGCCAGGGAGATGCTGGCCGACCCCGACATGAAGGAGTTCGCGCTGGAGGAGATCGCCGGCATCGAGGCGAAGCTGCCGGCGCTCGAAGAGGATATCAAGTTCATGCTGATCCCGGCCGACCCGGCCGACGACAAGGACATCATCGTGGAGATCCGCGCGGCCGCCGGCGGCGACGAGGCGGCCATCTTCGCGGGCGAGCTGTACAAGATGTACGAGCGGTTCGCGAGCGCGCAAGGCTGGAAGACCGAGACGATGGACATGTCGGCCTCCGAAGCCGGCGGCTTCAAGGAGATCCAGTTCAAGGTCAAAGGCGACCACGTGTACTCGGTCATGAAGTTCGAGAGCGGCGTGCACCGCGTGCAACGCGTTCCGAAGACCGAGAGCCAGGGCCGCATCCACACCTCCACGGCCACCGTGGCCGTGCTGCCCGAGGCCGACGAGGTGGAGGTCGAGATCAACGAGAACGATCTGCGCATCGACGTGTACCGCGCCGGCGGCCCGGGCGGCCAGTGCGTGAACACCACCGACTCGGCCGTGCGCATCACGCACCTGCCTTCGGGCCTCGTGGTGCAGTCGCAGGATCAGAAGTCGCAGCTGCAGAACAAGATCGCGGCCATGGCCGTGCTGCGCGCCCGTCTGTACGAGAAGATGTTGGCCGAGCAGCAGGCCGCCGAGGGCGCGAAGCGCCTCGCGCAGATCGGATCGGGCGACCGCTCCGAGAAGATCCGCACGTACAACGGCCCGCAGGACCGCGTGACCGACCACCGCATCGGCTTCAACGGCACGTACAACGGCGTGCTTCTGGGCGACGGCCTGGGAGACGTGATCACCGCTCTGCAGGCCGCCGACCGCGCGCAGAAGCTGGAAGCCGCGGTCTAGATTGAACGACATCTGGACCATTCAGGCCGCCCTTGATTGGACGGTGGGCTACCTCGAGCGCAAGGGCGACGAGAACCCACGGCTGTCCGCGCAGTGGCTGCTGTCCGAGGCGACCGGCCTTTCCCGCATCGAGCTGTACGCGAATTTCGAGCAGCCGCTGTCGATGGGGGAGCGCGATGTGCTGCGCGCCTACGTCACGCGCCGCGGCAAGGGCGAGCCTCTGCAGTACATCACGGGCGAGGTCGGTTTTCGCCATATCACGGTGAAGGTTCGTCCCGGCGTGCTGATCCCGCGCCCCGAGACCGAGGTGCTGGTCAGTGAGGCCTTGGCGCTGCTGCCGGCGGCGCCGAAGCGGGTGGCGCAGCATGCATGGTCGGAAGACGACCTTCCCCCTGCCACTTGGCCGGAAGGCGAAGCCGGGGAGCAACGCCCCGAGCGAACGGCCGACCAGGGCGTCGCCGAGGATGGATCGACGCCGGGCGTCGCCCCGGGTGAACCCGTTCCCGAGCCCGCCCCGCTCCTCGTGGCCGACCTCTGCACCGGCTCCGGCTGCATCGCCTGCTCCGTCGCCTACGAGCATCCGCTTGCGCGCGTGATGGCCACCGACATCGCGCCCGAGGCCGTCGCGCTCGCTCGCGACAACGTATCCGCCCTCGATCTGGGCGATCGCGTCGAGGTGCTGTCGTGCGATCTGGGCGAGGGCGTCGATCCTGCGCTCATGGGCGCATTCGACCTGGTCGTGTCCAATCCGCCGTACGTGCCCACGGCCGTCATGGACGATATCCCCCGCGAGGTGGCCGAATTCGAGCCTGCGCTCGCGCTCGACGGCGGCGCCGACGGGCTCGACGTGCTGCGCCGCCTGCTTCCCTGGTGCCGCCGCGCCCTCAAGGAGGGCGGCGGCTTCGCCTTCGAGCTGCACGAGACCTGCCTGGGCGAGGCCGCCCGCCTCGCCGAAGAGGCCGGCTTCTCCGATGTTCGCGTCACGGCCGATCTCGCCGGGCGCCCCCGCGTCCTCACCGCCCGAAAGCGCGCCGTGTAGGACGGATCTTCAGGGCGGCGCGGTTTCCGTGCGAGCCCCGGCGCTTCCGGCAGGACGCGGCGTCCCGCGCGGGCGGGACAGGCTTATGCGCTGCCGGTTGCACGGTTTCGCCCTCGGATGTGCGGCAAAAACGAGGTTTTGGCAGTCATCGGCCGGTTCCCAGCTCCTTCTTCGAAGGATGCCGAAGCGAAACCCCAGGTCGCGGTTCGCGAGTTCTGCAAAACGCGGTGCCCGGGCGGGTCGTCGGTGCCAAAACCTCGATTTTGCTGCACGTGACCCCAGCGAAACGGTGCGCGAGGCCCGCCAGCGCCGCCTCCGCGCAAGATCGGCGCTCGTGGAACCCGCCGAGCCTGCCGAACCAGCGCCGAACCCGCCGAGATCGCTGCTGCGAGCGTCCGTCCCGGACGCTCGCGCGTGGACGGCTATAATAGGACGGAACCTACGAACGGAGGGCTTCCATGCTTGAACGCAACATCCTCGACGACAACCTGACGCTTTCGGCCTACGTGCTGCGCCAGCGGCTGGAAGGCCGCGAACCGACGATCGGCCTCGTGCTGGGCTCGGGCCTGAATCCGCTGGCGAACGAGATCGCCGATGCGGCGAGCATCCCCTACGCGGAGGTGCCGCGCATGAAGACGAGTACGGCCGAAAGCCATGTGGGCCGCTTCGTCTGCGGCACGCTGGGCGGCAAGTGCGTGCTGGCCATGCAGGGTCGTCTGCACGCCTACGAGGGGAACAGCGCCCAGGAGGTGGCCTACCCGGTGTGGCTCATGGAGCGCCTGGGCGTGCGCACGCTTATCACCACGAACGCGGCCGGCGCGCTCAACCCGAACTACGAGGTGGGCGATTTCTGTATCATGGCCGATCAGATCAATTTCACGGGGCGCAATCCCATCGCCGCGCCCGACCCGGCGAACTTGTCGGACCGCTTCTTCTCCATGCTGGACGCGTTCGACCCCGAGCTGCGCGCCATCGCCCACGACGTGGCGGCCGAGCGCGGCGTGCGGGTGCGAGAGGGCGTGTACCTGGGCGCGCTCGGACCCAGCTTCGAGACGCCGGCCGAGATCCGCATGTTCCGTTCGTGGGGCGCCGATACGGTGGCGATGAGCGTGTGCGAGGAAGTCATCGCCGCGCGGCACGTGGGGATGCGCGTGCTGGGCATCTCGCTGGTGTCGAACATGGGCTGCGGCATCGAGGGCGCAAGCCCCACGGGGCTCGAGGTGCTGGACGTGGCGAAGACGCGCGAGGGCGATTTCTCGCGCCTGATCACGGGCATCGTCGAGCAGCTGTAGTAGGAGAGGGGGAGCCGCTGCGAAGGAAGCGGCTGTGAAGGGAGCGCCGGCGCGAGCGGCTGCGCAAGCGCCGGCGCTCCGTACTGGCGCCTTACGCCTCCAGCAGTAGATCCCCTTCGGCGATGAGGCCGGCCTTGCGCATGAGCGCGCCCACGGCCCAGGCGATGAGCGCGGGCAGCACGAAGCAGACCAGCACGAGGCCGACCCAGTCGAACGCGCCGGGCGCGGCCGCCCCGGCCTCCATGCCCGATATCCAGCCGGTGTACACGCCGATGGGCCCCACGAGCCCGCACGTTCCCATGCCCGATGCCACGGCGGGTCCGTTCTGGCTCAGCTGGAACACGCACGTGGCCACCGGCCCGGTGACGGCCGAGGCGACGATGGCCGGCACCCAGATCAGCGGCTTCTTCACGATGTTTCCCATCTGCAGCATGGAGGTTCCCAGACCCTGCGACAGCAGGCCGCCCCAGCGATTCTCGCGGAAGCTCAGCACGGCGAAGCCCACCATCTGGGCGCAGCACCCTGCCAGCGCCGCGCCGCCCGCGAGCCCCGTCAGCCCGAGAGCGGCGCAGATGGCCGCCGACGAGATGGGCAGCGTCAGCGCGATGCCGATGACAACCGACACGATGACGCCCATGAAGAAGGGCTGCAGCTCGGTGGCCCACATGATGAACCCGCCCACCGACGAGGCCAGCGCGCCGATCCACGGCGCTGCGACCAGCGCCAGGCCGCAGCCTCCTAGGATGGTGACGGCGGGCGTGACGATGATGTCCACCTTCGTCTCCTTGGACACGGCCTTGCCCAGCTCGGAGGCGATCACGGCGACGACCAGCACGGCCAAGGGGCCGCCTGCGCCGCCTGCGTCGTTGGCGGCAAAGCCCACGGCGGCCAGCGAGAACAGCACGAGCGGCGGGGTGTGCAGCGCGTATCCGATGGCGATGGCCATGGCCGGCCCCGCCACGCTTTTGGCGAACGTGCCGATTTGGTTGAAGAACGCCAAGCCCGAAAGATCGCCCACGGTGCTCAGGATGGTGCCGATGAGAAGCGAAGCGAACAGACCCTGCGCCATGGCCGACAACGCGTCGATGGCGTAGCGTTGGAAAGTGACCTCGATATCCTTGCGCTCCAGAAATGCTGCGACAGTTGATGCCATGATGCCCCGTCCCCCTTGGTTCGACCTGCATGTTCGTATGAGGAACCATAGTAGGCGAAACGGGCGGCGCGGGGAACCGTTGATTCTCGATCGGTGGCAATTCCGCCCGCGCGCGGCGCGTTTTGAAAGGAAAAACCCGAGCAGGGACCGTGCCATTCGGGACGCCCTTTTGAGCGTTTGGGGATGCGGGGCGCGAGGGGCGCGCATTCGGGTACAATCGGAGGCCGACTGAGACACCGAGAAGAGATGCGGGAAGCGAACCCTATGAACCAACGACTTGCATTGCACGTGCTGGCCAGCGGAAGCCGCGGCAACGCGGCCGTAGTCGAGGATACCGCCACGGGCAAGGGCGTGCTCGTGGATTGCGGCATCTGCAAGCGCGATTTCTTCGCGCGTTGCGACGAGGCCGGGTTCGATCCGGCGAACCTCGAGGCCGTCCTCATCACGCACGACCATACCGACCATACGAAGAGCCTCGGCGTGGTGCTGCGCGGCTTGGCGAAACTGGGCATCGAGCCCGCGGTGTTCGCCGACGACGCCGTGCGCGCGGCCAGCAAGGAGATCATCGTGCTGGAGGGCGCATGCGACCTACGGGCGTTCTCCTCGGGCGACGCGCTGTCGCTGGCGGGCATGCAGGTGCACGCCTTCCGCACGTCGCACGACGCGGCATCGTCGTGCGGGTTCCGGGTCGAGGCCGACGGAGATGCGGTGGGGTTCATGACCGACACGGGCATCGTCACCGGCGAGGCCGACGAGGCGTTGCGCGATGTGCGCATCCTCGCACTGGAGAGCAACCACGATGTGCAGATGCTCAAAGACGGGCCCTACCCGTATCCGGTGAAGCGGCGCGTGGGTTCGGATACGGGCCACTTGTCGAACGTGCAGGCCGCAGACGAGCTGGAGGTGCTGTTGAGCGACGCGCTCGAGCAGGTGGTGGCCATGCATATCTCGCAGAACAACAACACGTACCGTCTGCCCGGCGAGGCGCTGACCGCCGTGGTTCGACGCGCCGGGCATCCGGCAACGGTGCAGGTCGCGTATCAGACCATGCTGGTGAGCGCGCGCTGAGGCGCGCTCCGCTCAGGATGACAGGAGGGCCGGATCCTGAGCCAGCGCTACATGATCCGCTGCATGCGGGCGATCTGCGCGAAATAGACGATCGAGGCTACGACCTCGACGGCGATGATCGTGAGCACGCCGGCCGTGCTGATCTGCTCGAAGGCGTACAGCGCGAGCGCCGCCAAAGGCGCGAGCACGGAGAACGCCTCGAAGGCGCGCAGTCCCGCTTTCCCGTTGATGGCCGCATTGCGCTCGTCGCCCTGCTCGATGATCTGCTGCGGCGTGGGCTTGTGGGCCAGCGCGAAGGCGCCGCAAACGAGCAGCGCGGCCGCGCATCCGGCGAAGCCCCACACGCCCTTCGCGGCGATGGGCAGGACCGAGGAGATCCCGCCGAGGTCGAGAGCCAGCGCGACGGCGACGATCGCGCTGGCGATTCCGATGGACAGCGTGAGGACAGCGGACTTCCTATTCATGGTCTTCCTCCTGGTAGATGAACACGTCTTCAATCTGCAAGCCGAAGCGGCGGGCTATTTTGAACGCGAGCAGGATGGAAGGGTTGTAGCGCCCCTTCTCGAGCGAGCTGATGGTCTGGCGCGACACGCCCAGCTCCAACGCGAGATCCTCTTGCTTGATGCCGCGCGCCTTGCGGATCTCCTCCAACCGGTTCTCCATGGCGCTCCTCTCCGATGCGAATATGTAAAGCTAGCTTTCCATCAAGTATAGACCCCTGCGCCAGCAATGTAAAGCATGCTTTCCATAAAAGAAAAGCGCGCCCATCGGGCGCGCTGAATGGCGGGGAGAGCGGCGGACTTTACGCGGCCGCCGTGTAGGACCAGAGGCCGGTGGCTTGCGAGATGATCTCGTCGAACGTCCAATGGCGGCTTGTCCGATCGCGGCTGAGCGGATCGACCACCGCCAGTTCGCCGTGCTCGTCGATGCCGGTGACCACGATGTAGGTGTCCGACGATCCGAACGAGCCTGCTTTCATGGAGGCGATGATGGGACGGTCTCCCACGAGCTCGCGTCGCATGGCCAACTCGTTCGCATCGATCTCTCGCGATGCGAGCCCTAGTTGGGCTGCGCCGTCGGTCAGGAGCCCGGTGGCTTCAACGGTGTCGGCATAGCCGCTGCTCTGCGAGAGGGAGGCCACTTCGACGGGCCCCACGCTGGCGTCCCCGGTGGCTTCGATGTGCACCATGGCCAGGCACAGCGGGGCGGCACCCGCATCGCCGACGGTCCTCGATCCGTAGGGGCGATCGGCCCATTGCGGGTCATCCTGATACAGGGTGGGCACGACGCCTTGTTCCCATGACGATCGAGGGGTGCTGAAGCCGTCTTCGGCGGTGGCGGCGTCGGCCGATCCTATGAGGGGAAAGGCTCCGTCGTCGATCGCGGCGGACAGGACGTGCGCGGCGAAGATTCCGAGAAACGCAGACAGGACGGCGACGAGCACCATGGCGAACACCGCTTTGAGCATGCGCTGCGGCTCGACGCTTCGGCTTGCTTGGCTGGCGGCGGTGGTTGAGCTTGCGCATACGGGGCGCACCGTCTCGGAGGGGGCGTAGGTCCTGATGCAGGTGGAACGTTTCGGCGCGGATGCGTAGCGGATGCCGTGCGTGCGGTTCGGGAGGCTGCGGCGTTCCGTCGCGTACGGGTCGGAGCGGTAATCGGAGCTGGCGCTTTGGGAAACGAAATAGAGTAAGCCTCGATACGGCATGAACGCCTCCTTTCGGATAGAGGGGGTGAAGATAGGTCGAACCGCTCCTCGCGCTCGGCGGGAAGCGGTTCTCGGGTTCGTTCGCGTGAGGCGAGTCTAGCCGCCGTATGGGCTTTCTCGTGCGAGCTGGGACGATCGTTTCCCCTCTATGGGCGATCGGTCAGCAATCCGACAAGTTATCGGCTGGGATGCAAAGGTATTCGAAATGATGGAGGTACGCCGGGGAGGACGAGTTTCCGGCTTCGGTTACTCGATCACCCAGGTTCCGAGGAGGGCGAAGTGGTCCGTGCCCTGCACGTTGACGGCCTCGAGATCGCCGACGGACATACCGCTGTTCTTCGAGTACACGATGTGGTCGATCTCGATCATGGGCGGCACGGGAACCATGGCATAGTGGGGTTCCGACGGATACGTCATGTGGAAGCCTTCGCCCGCTTGCTCGGAGGCGTCCACCAGCGTGTCTCCCAGCATCTTGCGGTAGCGGGAGTGATCCCAGGTGGAGTTGAAGTCTCCCATGATCAGGTATTCATCGCTGTATCGGCGCAAGGTTCCCAAGTTGGTGAGGCTCTCGTTCCAGAAGCCGAGCGTGCCCGTCTTGGGCGATGTGGGATGCGCGCTGACGAGGCGCACCTCGTGGGATCCGGCGGTTATCGTGCAGGCCGGCACGGCAGATCCGGTGAGGGGCAAGATGCTTTCCGAAGCGTTGCGCATGGGCGCGAGCGTGTAGATGACGTTGACGCCGCCGTTGTCGCCCGCTCCTGCCAAGCCGATGACGCGCGAGGGCAAAAGCTCGTCCAGTCCGGCGGCGGAAAGCCGTTCGATCAGCGAGCCGCTGACCTCTTGCATGGCGAGTACTTCCACGTGCTGGTCGCGGACGATCGAGACGATCTGCTCGGCATCGGCGTTTCCGTTCTTCGTGTTGAGCGTCATCACGCGCATGACGGTGTCTCGCGGGGTGGTCTGCTCCGGGACGGCTTCGACCGCCTCCTCGGCGATGCGGGGCGCGGGCAAGAAGAAGCCGACATGCCACACGATCTGGCAGACAAGGCAGAGAACGGTGACGGCGGAAAGTACTTTCCGCCTGGTCAACGCTGCGATTATGAGAACGAGGACGCTGAGAAGGGCCAGCCACGGGATGAATGCTGCCGCCTCCGGGATGAGCCTGCCGTTGCTCAGGGCTGAAGGTGCGAAGCGTGCGGCCATGATGACGACAACGCATGCCGTGACCGCCCATAGCAGCGTCGATATCGCTATGCGGACGGGGGAGCGTCGGGGCCGCTGCGTCGAGGTCGTTTTGCTATGCGCCGGTGCCGGGTTCATAATCGCTCCTGCTTTGTTTTCGGATATTTGCAGATACCAATTTATCATCCGAATCGTCATCGTGTGACGGAAAATCGCCGCTCATCTTTCAAATGGCCATGAACGCCCGTTTCGGGCGCACGAACGCCTTTTCCGTCTGAGCGAGATGCGTCGGAAAGACGAGCGGCTGGCCGCATGCCTTACAAAGCGACATCGAGACCTCGCGGCGTCCGTCAAGATTGAGATGATGGAGAAGCTTATAAATTATGGAGAACTCGGGGG
>OGDN01001482.1_pt1 | contig 38015 bp, 20 predicted proteins | sample 1570271 | NCBI WGS metagenome assembly OGDN01 (sample SAMEA4384481, study PRJEB24528) | human gut metagenome | reverse complement strand
AATCTGCCTATCTGTTTGTCTATTTTACCGGAAACAGGATGAGTGAGGAAGCCATTCGTATGGCTGTCAGCTCCGATGGATACAATTACTATGCGCTCAACGGAAACCAGCCGGTCATCGACTCCCGCGAGATCAGTTCTACGGGAGGAGTACGCGACCCGCATATCCTTCGTTGTGAAGACGGAAAAACATTCTATATGGTCGTTACCGATATGGTTTCTGCCAACGGATGGAGTTCCAACCGTGCCATGATTCTGCTGAAATCGAAGGACCTGATCAACTGGACTTCCAATGTCGTGAATATCCAGAAGAAATATCCGAATCAGGAAGACCTGAAACGGGTATGGGCACCGCAAACCGTTTATGACCGGGAGGCGAAGAAATACATGGTATACTGGTCGATGCAGCACGGTAATGGGCCGGACATCATCTACTACGCATATGCCAACAAAGACTTTACCGATATAGAGGGGGAACCGAAGCCCTTGTTTATTCCGGAGAATAAAAAGTCCTGTATTGACGGAGACATCATCTACAAAGACGGACTTTACCATCTGTTCTATAAAACGGAAGGACACGGCAACGGTATCAAGAAAGCTACGACCGCTTCTCTGACCTCCGGACAATGGAAAGAATCGGAAGATTACAAGCAACAGACGAAGGAGGCGGTAGAAGGTTCCGGCATTTTCCCGTTGATAGGTACGGACAAGTATATCTTGATGTACGATGTATATATGAAAGGCAAGTATCAGTTTACGGAAAGTACCGATCTGGATCACTTTAAAGTGATTGACCATGCGATTAGCATGGACTTCCATCCGCGTCACGGTACCGTAATGCCGATTACTGACAAGGAGCTGAAACGCCTGTTCAAAGCATACGGCAAACCCGATAAGATGTAACCCTACAAATAAATACCATGAAAAAACTCCTGTTGTTCATTTTGCTGATCTGTGCGACGGTACAGATAAGTTCGCAAGAATACCCGAAAGTCGTTTTATCGGGTGATTATCCGGACCCCTCTGTCATGCGTGACGGCGAGGATTATTACATGACTCATTCTCCTTTTTATTACGCTCCCGGATTCCTGATCTGGCACTCCCGTGACTTGATGAACTGGGAGCCAGTCTGCCGGGTAATGCCCGAATACGAAGGCTCTGCCATGGCACCCGACTTGTTGAAGTACAAAGGAAAATATTACATCTATTATCCGGCAAAAGGAACGAACTGGGTGATCTGGGCAAACGACATCAAAGGTCCGTGGAGCAAACCCATAGACTTGAAAGTAGGCGGTATCGACCCCGGACACATAGCCGATCAGGAGGGAAACAGATATTTATATGTCGACAAGGGAGAAGTGATCCGGCTGACGGACGACGGACTGGCTACTATCGGCGAAAAACAGAAAGTGTATGAAGGCTGGCGGTATCCTAACCACTGGGAAACAGAATGTATGTGTCTGGAATCGCCTAAACTGAATTATCATAACGGATATTATTACCTGACTTCCGCACAGGGAGGAACGGCTGGTCCGGCAACAAGTCACATGGCAGTGGCCGCTCGTTCGAAAAGCGTGACCGGACCATGGGAGGATTCTCCTTATAACCCGGTGGTACATACCTATAGCGCCCATGATAACTGGTGGTCGAAGGGACACGGCACGCTGATCGACGACGTGAATGGCAACTGGTGGATAGTTTACCATGCGTATGCCAAGGGGTATCACACGTTGGGACGTTCTACCCTTATCGAACCGATAGAATGGACAGCAGACGGATGGTATCGCACCAAGTCCACCGCTACTCCTGTAAAAACCGGCTCATCCATCAAACACGGACTCAACTTGCCGGATGATTTTGAGGGACCGGAACTGGGGCTTCAATGGACATTCTGGAAAGAATACGCTCCTCAGTCACTCGCCTTCAAGAAGCAGACTGTATGGATAGATGCGAAAGGGAGTACCCCTTCCGACGCCCGTGTGTTGCTGACCACAGCCGAAGATAAGAATTATGAAACACAGGTGGAAGTCAATGTCGGTAAAGGCAACACAGCCGGACTTCTTCTATATTACAGCGAAAAGGCTTATGCCGGAGTCGTGTCCGACGGAAAGCAGTTCACCATTTACAGAAATGCGGAAAACAGTTTGACCTTGCCTAACAAGCTAGGAAAACGCTTTCTTGCCAGAATACAGAATCAGGGAAACAGCCTCCGGATTGCGGTCAGCAAAGACGGCAAAGAATGGATAACGCTGGCGGAGAACATGGATGTATCGCAGTTACATCACAACAATTACGGCGGTTTTTATGCCTTGCGCATCGGGTTACTTTCTTCCGGCAAGGGCAGTGCCGGATTCCGCCAGTTCCGCTACCGTAATGCCATCCCGCAGGAAAAGGATATGAGTGCCTATCTGATGGTCTTCCACAAAGACGAAACGCACAGTCTTTACATGGCTGTCAGCGATGACGGTTACACCTTTACCGCCCTGAACGACGGTAAACCGGTGATTGGCGGAGACACCATTGCCCTGCAAAAAGGCATCCGCGATCCGCATATCTTCCGCGGACCGGACGGAGCCTTCTACCTTTCCATGACCGACCTGCACATCTTTGCGCAGAAAGACGGCTACCGCGATACCGAATGGGAACGCGACGGAAAAGAATACGGCTGGGGAAACAACCGTGGACTCGTACTGATGAAATCGTGGGACTTGATTAACTGGAAGCGTACCAATGTCCGCTTCGACCAATTATCGGCAGGATTGGGCGAAATCGGTTGTGTCTGGGCACCCGAAGTAACCTACGATGACAAGAAAGGCAAACTGATGATTTATTTCACCATGCGTTTCAAGAACGAGGCGAACAAACTGTATTATGTCTATGTCAACGATGACTTTGACCGGATAGAAACACTTCCGCAAATCCTCTTTGAATATCCCAACGAGAAAATATCGGCTATCGATGGAGACATTACAAAGATCGGAGATCAGTATCGTATGTTCTACGTTTCGCACGATGGGGGCGCCGGAATCAAACAGGCGGTGTCAGACCGGATCAACGGCGGTTATGAATTTGACCCGCGCTGGTACGACTTCGAGCCCAGAGCCTGTGAAGCTCCCAACCTCTGGAAGCGGATCGGTGAGGACAAATGGGTATTGATGTACGATGTATATGGCATCAACCCTCACAACTTCGCTTTCATCGAGACTTCCGACTTCGTGAATTTCACGAACCTGGGACGCTTCAACGAAGGAGTGATGAAGACGACCAATTTCTCGTCGCCCAAACACGGTGCGATTATCCACCTGACCGGAGAAGAAGCCGCCACGCTGAGAAACCATTGGGAAAACAGGAAATAACCTCTTGTTCCACCTTTTTAGTGAATATGTGCTCTTTTTTTGCAGAGATTGTAGTTGCCGGAGAAGCCGGAAAGACCTTATCTTTGCCGTTATAATGATCTTATATTATAAATTATACCATGAAACATTTACTTCTGCTATTTAGTGTATTATTAGTATCGTTGCAGCAGCCCCTGTGTGCCGCAACTCATGAGACGACCAGTACCCCCGATTCGGTATCCCTCTTTGCTTACGCCACCCGGGGTGACGATGGACGAAGCGGACTCCGCTTTGCTTGGAGCATGGACGGGAAGCATTGGTTTGAGATCGGGCCGGGACACGGTTATATTCGTTGTGACTATGGTCGTTGGGGATCGCAGAAAAAGATGCTCGACCCGAATCTGAAACAACTTCCCGGCGGAGAATGGCTCTGTGTCTGGAAGTTGAATGACCACGACGGATACGGTCAGGCTAAATCAAAAGACCTGGTCTACTGGGAAGCCCAGCAATATCCCCGTACTACATCCGATTTTGAAGGAACCAGAGTCAAAGCAAAGATTGCCGGACAGGAAGAAACGGGAACTGTCAACCGGGTAGCCTGGTCGGTAGTGGACGAACTGACGAAAACTTACGAGCGCAATCAATACCGTAACTCCCTGTATGGCGAACGACCTGTGCAGGATAAAGAACGTTTTGCCGGCTTGAAACCGGTGAAGGCTACCGTCACAGCACAACCGGAAGAAACCAAAGAAATCAGCGACTTACTGATGGGTATCTTTTTTGAGGACATCAACTACTCCGCCGATGGCGGCCTGTATGCCGAACTGATTCAGAACCGGGACTTCGAATACACCCCGTCCGACCGGGAAGGAGATAAGAACTGGAACAGTACCCACTCTTGGAGCCTGAAAGGGGAGAAAGCTACCTTTGCGATAGAAACCTCCGACCCTGTTCATCCGAACAACTCGCACTATGCAGTCCTGAATGTAGACCGCCCGGGAGCCGCGCTGACTAATACCGGTTTCGATGGAATCGCCCTTAAAGCTGGTGAGAAGTATCATCTTTCATTGTTCGGTCGCATCCCCGAAGGCAGTAAAACCAATAAGATACTGGTACGCCTTGTGGATGCCGACGGCACTGTGCAGGGCGAAACGACAGTTACTGTCTCTTCCCGTTCGTGGAAAACTTATCAGGCGGTATTGACAGCGAAGGCATCGGCTGACACCCATCTGGAACTCCAGCCGCAATCAGCCGGTACGGTGGAGCTGGATATGATTTCCCTGTTTCCGCAGAACACCTTCAAAGGCAGAAAGAACGGTTTGCGTGCCGACCTTGCACAGACACTTGCCGATATGCACCCGCGCTTTGTCCGTTTTCCCGGTGGCTGTGTGGCACATGGAGACGGCCTGAAGAACATTTATCAGTGGAAAAATACCATCGGGCCGTTGGAAGCCCGCAAATCTGCCCGTAACCTTTGGGGATATCATCAAAGCATGGGGCTGGGTTACTATGAATACTTCCAGTTCTGTGAAGATATAGGCGCAGAACCGCTTCCGGTGCTCGCAGCAGGTGTTCCTTGTCAGAACTCCGCCTGTCATGGTGATTTGAGAGGCGGTCAGCAAGGCGGTATCCCGATGAGCGAAATGGATGCTTACATTCAGGATATCCTCGACCTGATAGAATGGGCGAACGGAGATGCGAAGAAAACAAAATGGGGTAAAATACGTGCCGAATCCGGACACCCGAAACCTTTTAATCTGAAATATATCGGTATCGGTAATGAAGACCTGATCACCGACATTTTTGAGGAACGTTTCACGATGATCTTTAATGCCATCAAAGAGAAGTATCCGGAGATCATCGTTGTCGGCACGGTAGGTCCTTTCAACGAAGGTACGGACTATGTGGAAGGCTGGAAACTGGCGGACAAGCTCGGTATCCCGATGGTGGACGAACATTATTATCAGTCTCCGGGATGGTTCCTTCACAATCAGGACTTCTACGACAAGTACGACCGTTCCAAAAAGACGAAAGTATATCTGGGTGAATATGCTACCCATATTCCCGGACGCAAGGCGAATATGGAGACAGCTCTGACCGAAGCACTCTATCTGACAGCGCTGGAACGCAACGGGGATGTGGTACATATGACTTCCTATGCTCCCTTGCTGGCAAAAGAAAGACGTACGCAGTGGAATCCGGACCTGATTTACTTCAACAACCGGGAAGTGAAACCGACAACAGGATACTATGTGCAGAAACTGTACGGTCAGCATGCAGGCGACCATTATATTCCTTCACAAATCAGTCTGGACAATCAGGACAGCCGTGTGAAACTTCGCGTTGGGTCTTCCATCGTTCGTGACAGCAAGACCGGTGATGTGATTGTGAAGCTGGTTAATATGTTGCCGGTCAGCATAGAGACGGAGGTTCAGTTACCGGGAATTGACGGTATCCAGTCTTCCGCTACGCGCACTGTATTGGCAGGTGCACCGGAGACTACTCCGCTTCCGGTGACAGATACGATAGAGGCAGGGGCCAACTTCAAGCAACAACTGCCGGCTTATTCGTTCACGGTCATCCGCTTGAAGACACAAAAGGCTAAATGATAAGGTAATAAACAGGTTTTCAATAGAGGTTTGTCTATTTGTTACGGCTAGTCTGATTCTCTTTCATTCGATTGAAGGAAATCAGACTAGCTTTTTTTGTTAAGGGGGGAAGGAAGTCATGGTAAGTAGGGGAAGAATCATACCACGTAGTTCCAAGATTAGTTTCAACCGTTGAAACAAAGTGTTTCATGCCTTGAAACAAAGTGTTCCAAGCAATGAAACAGAGTGTTTCACCGCATGAAACAAAGTGTTTCAAGCTTTTGAAATTGTTTGAAACACTTTGGTGCCTGTTTTCAAACACCTGTCATAACCTGACTTAGGTTTGACTCTTTAGAAAGTGACAATAAGAAGGAAGATATGCGGTATTATCACTCTATTATCACCGGCTATTGTCACCGATAAGTGTGTTGTTATCAGTTACTTATATCTAAAAGTGATAAGTGACAATAAGAAAGCGTGTTTTATTCTGAAGAGCCTTATCATTATTCTGTTCATTACTTTTTTAAATAAAAGAAATATAAACGATATCTCTTGTGATAAAGGAATCAGTGGATGAATTATTTTAATAGTAGCTATAGATAGTAAAAAAAAAGGTGATATAGTCTTGATTTTCGATCAGGTAAGCACGAATATGGTACAAATAAGCAGTATTTGTACTTTTTGCGTTTTAAATAGGATTTATGATTTACTATATTTGCAATGTGATGTGGTATGTGGCGAAAGATGAACAATCTAAAAAAATAGATATGAAAAAAAGTATATTACTAAATTTGTTTGTGACATTTATGCTTTCATTGGCATTTTCCACCTGTAGTAATGATGATGTTGAAAGTAAGGATGCGGATATTGAAAATAAAGAAGAAGGAGATAATCCTTCTAGTAATGAAGGTGAAGAAGAAAATTCTCCTTATAAGCCTTTTGAGACAAATATAATGGTAAAGCGGATCATCGAATATTCTACAGGACAAGGACAATCTAAACAAAAAGATTATCATAACTTTAAATATGATGAAAAAGGACGAATAATAGAATATATTACTCATCGGGATAATACATTGATGGATGATTGGCTTTATATTTATACAAATGATACAATTTATCGCCAAAGTTTGGCTGGAAGTGGTAATGGTGAAGTGATCCCTTATGCAGAACTTGGAAGTAATGGGTATATTTTGTATTTTCTTGGTTTATCAGGAGAACATGTTAGCCCATGGATTCATGGTTATGATAATAATGGTTTTTTGAAGCAATTTGATAGTGTTTTTCTTGGATACTCTAAAGGAAATAGGTCTGCTGTGGCATTAGGAAAGAAAGATCTTTGGGTGCGTTTTTATGAGTATACGCAGTGTTTAAATAATACTTCTATTGATTTAAACAGTATTATTTCAGAAAAAACATATATACCTCGTCATGGAGCACAGTTTGATTTTGTTGGTAAGCGTTCCATGTATTTAATAGAGAGTTCTGCTGATGCAAATGGAAAGTTTCCCTATGTCTATGCCTATCAATTAGATAATAAGAATAGAATTTCTAAAATATCATGTGTAGCAAGGGATGGTAGTAATAATATTGTGTATACTAACTATTATGAGATTGATTATTATGATTAGTTTTAGAATAAATTAATCAGTTTCTTTTGCTATTGTCAGACATTTCAATCTTTTAAGTATTCATATTTTTTCTTGCGGTTAATGTTTGACCAATGGAGATAGCTCTAATTTTGAGAAGAGGAGGAACTATACATACTGTCTTTAAAAGTAAAGTTTCATCTATGGGGAATCCTGAACGCTGATTGGTAGTAAGTTGTTTTTGATAATGATGTATTCTTTGATTTGAGCTAACGACTAAAAACATGTATGATAGCAATTGAATGTTATAGATTTCGCCGATTTTTATTCTTAAGAGAGGAGCGTGTGGCTTGTTATTATTTAGGCACGGATTACACGGATTTCACGGTTTTAAGAGATTAGATAGACTATTAAAAACCGTGTAATCCGTGCCTAAATACTTGTTACTTGTCAATTTATAACTTTGCAACCACCTTCTTTCCTCTGTAAGAAACGGACTTGTCGAATGTAGCTGAGTCACCGTCACCACAGCCTTTTCCCGGCTCCACTACTATCAGGTTGAACTTACGGTTCTTCAGCATTCCCTTGTAGCTGCCTTGCCGGTCGTCAATGGTTAGTGTACGGTCTTGGTCGTTCCATTTCAGAGCGATGGTGGAATAGGCACCCTTTTCGTAATTGTAATTGTCGAACTCATCTTCGTAAAGGGTAAATTCAGCATCTGCTCCCGGATAAATACGGATGGTCAGATTATCCCATTTCTTTTCCGTAGAGTATTGTACAGCGGGCCCCCAGGGGAGGATAGAACCGGCACGAACGTAGATCGGCATAATGTCAATCGGTACTTCACGCTGGAGTGTCTGTCCGCCTTCCAGTGTTTGTCCGGTCCAGAAGTCGATCCAGCGGGCCCCTTGGGGAAGGTAAACATCGGTTTTTCCGATCCTGCTCATGTCTTTCTGGTGACCGTTCTGTTTTTCGTCTTGCCAAGTATACAGAGAATCTGTTACCGGGCGAACCAGGAAATTACGTCCGAACATATACTCAGTATCCATATCGAGCACCTTTTTGTCTTTCGGGAAGTCCATCATAAGCGGGCGCATGATGCTGCCTGCCTTGCTGGTCACTTCCCAAGAAGTGCTGTAAATGTAGGGTAACAGGCGGTAACGTAAATGAGTGTATTTTTCCAGTGCATCGTAAGACCAGTCGCCCTTCTTGCCGAACTGGTATATTTCCACGGCCACCGGGCTGGAGTTGTGCGAACGCATGATAGGCTGGAATACTCCCCACTGATACCAGCGGACGTGCAATTCATGATAAGCGATGTTATTTACATTATTGTTATATCTCCATGCGAAGAAGCCGCCTAAATCTGTGTTCCAGTAGGGGATGCCGCATAATGTATAGTTCAGTCCTGCAGCTAACTGCTTGCGCATCACGTCCCAGGTCGAAACGACGTCACCACTCCATGAATGCGAAGCATAACGTTGCTGTCCCAAGAAAGAAGAACGGGTGAGCAGGAATACGCGCTTGTCGGAAGTGGTGGCGCGTTGGTGTTCGTATACCCCTTTGTTGGACATTAAGGGGAAGGCGTTGTGTACTCTGCGGAAAGAACCCAGATAAGTCTGTGTATTGAAGTCCTGATCTTTGATATCCATATGGTCCGGTTCGGTGGAGTCGAGCCACCATGCGTCCATACCCAGATCGAAGATGTTCTTTTTCATTGCCGCCCAGTAGATATCCCGTGCTGCCGGATGATACGGGTCGTAAGGTTTGACTCCGGCTTTGGGCGGCCACGTCTCGAAGTGGAGCAGTGCTTTCAGGCTGTCCATCTTCTGGTACATTTCCGTCCACGGTCCGAAGGAGGCCCATACTGAGATCATGATATGTGCGTTCTGCTTGTGTACATAGTCTATCATCTCTTTGGGGCTTTTAATGCGGGGAGTTCCGTAGTTGGCGTTCTTGTCCTCTCCGTTGGGGAGGAACTTCATGTATTCCGGATCACCCATTTTGTTGATGTAGCGGGGATTCTGGAATTTCATGGAATTCCAGTTTTCGTTGCAACCCCAGTATTGCCAGTCCTGGATAATTCCGTCCAGAGGAACTTTCAGTTCACGGTATTTGTCTACGACTTCGCATAGTTCATCCGGACTTTTGTAGCGTTCGCGACATTGCCAGAATCCGAGAGTCCAGAGAGGATACAAAGGAGCTTGGCCTGTCAGGTCGCGTACTCCGGCTATGACTCCGTCGGCGTTGCCGCCGTAGATGAAGTAGTAGTCGGCACAGTCACCGACTTCCGAGTCGAAGGACGTCTCTTGCGGGTTGTCGAGGAAGGTGGTGGGAGAGTAATTGTCCCAGTAGAGGGCATAGCCTTTGATAGAGTGAATGAAAGGAATGCAGATACTCATGTTCTGGTTGCGGAGGAAGAGTTTCTGATTACGCTGGTTCACTTTACCTGTCTGCTGTTGCCCCAAACCGTAGATGACTTCGTCTTTATCCAGCAAGAAAGCCTGCCGGACATTGTAAGACGGGACGCCGGCATCGTTGAAAGGAGTAAACTGCGTTCCGTAGTCTTTGTCTGTCAGCAGTCGTTGTCCTGCCGTATCGAAGAAGTGGATACCACCTGTTGCGGGGTTCACTTCCACTTGGATGGCATTGCTGCTCAATGTCACATTTTTCCCCTTTTCACCGAAAGAAACCGAGGTCTGCTCCGGTGCTTTGGTGACGACGAGGCTTTCCTTGTCGGAAGCCGTTTCGCTTAGTGTTTTATATACCCGGACGATAGTAGGCGAATAGAATTCTACACTGACGTCCATCCCTTGTGCTGCATACTTGATGCCTTGGGAGGTGCGTTGTACGTTTTGTGCCGTACCGTTTGCGGCAATGATCGTTGCCCATGCCAGCAGGATGCCTGTTTTTCTAAGATTCATTTTCATGGTTTTTAAAAGTGCTTAATGATATGGCAAAGGTAGGGCAGAAGGGCTTCTCGCTGACAATAGCCAGGTTGAAACAAACAACAATCAGGTTGATTTCTTCGCTTTCTCCGCATATTCCGACGGACGGCACCCATACATTTCCTGAAAACATTTGCTTAGGTAGCTGGAACTGCTGAAACCGGTACGCTCCGCTATTTCAGTCACGCTCAGTTGGCCTTCGGCAAGCAACTGTGCTGCCCGTTGAAGACGGATGTTACGGATGAACAGACTGGGAGACTGGTCGAGCAAAGTTACTAGCTTGCGGTAAAGTCCGGTACGTTCCATGCAGAGGTCACGGCTCAGTTGCTCTACGGAGTAGCCGCTTACGTCAAGGTTCTTTTCCACCAGTTCGATGGCCTGTACCAGGAAGGCTGACCCATTATCAGGTGCTGTCGCGTTCGTTTCGCAGGCAGGATGGGGGCAGTCCTTTTTCTCCGAACGGTTTTTCTGTTCGGCCTCATAGTTATTGCATTGTTCTATCAGGTTGCGGATACGGAGCAGCAGAATTTCTTCTTTATGTTGCTGTTCCATCTTTTTCTTAGTCTGATAGATATAGAGGCGGATGCTGCCTGAGACGATCAGTAATAGGGCAACCGTATACAGAATGTAGGCAGTAGTCGTTTTCCACCAAGGGGCGTGGATGGTGACCTGTATCTTTGTGATGTTTTCGTTCCATTGCAACAGGTTGTCGGATGCGGCAACCTTGAATGTATATTCTCCGGGTGGCAAATTGGTGTAAGATGCCTGCAGGATACCATTGCCGACGGTTGCGTTTCCTTGTCCGCTTGCGAAGGCGTTCATCCATTGTTTGTCGATTCCTTCCAGTTGGTAGCGGTAATAGGTACGTTCACTGTTCACGTAGTTCAGTGCCGAACATTCGAAGGTCAAAAAGTTCTGGTTGTGGTCCAGTTCTATCTTTGCGGTATAAGGGGCAGCTTGGGGCAGGATGATGCGGTCTCCGTACTTTTCTCCCGTGTTGACTTTCTCACCATATAGGCGCAGGGTGGTGAAGACCGGTCTGTAGGGCAGTCCCGGAGTGGCGAGTTCCTGGTCGGGGCAGAAAATGGTAAAGCCGTCGATGCCTCCGAAATAAAGTGTGCCGTCGGAAGATTCGAAGACGGCTCCTTGCATATATTCTCCTTCCAATGCGCCGTCTAACTGGTTGAAATTGGTAAAACCGACCTCCTGATTCTCCGGATGGACATGAATACGCGAAATACCATTGCTGGTAGTCACCCAGATATTGTTATTCTTATCCTCGATAATTGCCTGCACGAAGTTGTTGCTCAGTCCGTTTTCACGATAGAAGACACGGGGGGAGGCTGTGTGGTCCGGTGTTTGCCCGTTATCAGTGAAAAGCTCCAGTCCGTCGGCTGTTCCTGCCCATGTCCATCCTCGGGAATCGGTGCATAAAGCGGTGTACGATTGGTTTCTGTACGATTGGTTTCCACTTCCCCGCCTCAGCGCTCTTGCAGTTTCTGTAGAAATCGATGAGGCTGATACAGGCACTAGGATACGGGCACCTTCTTTGTCGGTCGTCAACTGATAGATTTTAGAATGACTTTTCAGATAAATGTGGTGGTCGTCGTCTTCCGCAAAGGCTTCGACGGTTACATCCTCTTCCGGTGATACGGGGAAAGAAGTACGGCTGACGTTCAGCAGTTTGTGCATGGCAGGGTGATGATAGAGTAATCCCCGATTGAATGTGCCGATCCACAATCCGCCCTGAGCATCCTGAAAGATGGTGCTGACTTCGGTCGAAACGAGCTGCCCTTTCTTTGTTTCCAGTACGGGAATATACTGTTGTTCCCCGTTTTTGAGGTCGATGATCCAGAAACCGTGGTAACAACTGACGTATGCTTTCTCGCTCTGTGGGGGGACGATTAAGGTGTTGAGCGTGTAGTTTTGTTCGAACAGCTTTTGCCATGTCCGGTTTTGCGGATTAAAGTAGAATAGTCCTCCTTTGCGTCCATTGCGCAATTGGTAGAATCCTTTCTCGCTTTTAACGACAAGAGAGGTATACTCGAAGTTCTCCCGTTCGGATGCGGGGTAAGCTGCCCGTTCGTACAGTCGTTTGCCGGTTTTCGGATCGTAGCAGGCTACTTCGCCCGTGTGATAGAATAAATAAATCGCACGTTCGTCTGAATTTACGTCCTGTAGCTTTCGTTGCTCATGCTCCGGCAGAGCCATGCGGATGCCTGTTTTCAGTTCCTGCAATGTCCGGGAAGTAAGCAGCCAGATACGTCCCGAATGGTCAACGAAAAGGTCTTCTACCGGTTCGTGTATATCTCTTTTCCGAAAATAAGAGTCGAGGTCGGCAATGTATTCTTCTTGAGGGAGATGGATGCACATCAGTTTATGATGATCTTTGATCCACAGAAGAGAATCCCCGCATTGATAGATGCGGTAGTATCCGTCATACTGTTTCAGCGGATAGACGTTTTCTGCCTTGCGGTGGAGGTAGCTGAAATGCACGCCGTCATACAGATTGACGCTCCCGTTGGTGGTAAACACCATTCTTCCGTCGGGTAGCTGGAGCATGTAGCGTATTTGGTTGTCACTCAATCCTTGAGCCGTATTGACCGACGTAAACAGAAAGTCGCCGGCACTCACAGTCAGCGTCATCCTGATACATAGGATGAGGAATAGGAGTATTCTGGTGTTTTTCCGGTTATTTGCCGTCATTAGGATACGGATTATGGTTATTGATGATGCAAAGATAGAAAAAGTCGGGATTATACTTAGTCAAACGATTCTTTTTATAAGGAGTTTCGGGAGGGGATGTCTGTATATCAATCAAAGAGGGGGGAGAAATCATGCAAACGCCTGAAGCCTGTGTGCGGATATAATTATATTTCCTATTTTTGCTTTCGGTATAATAGGAAAGCATTTTAATTATAAAACGAAGAATAATATTATGAAGAAACTTGTAAGTGCTTTGGTGGCAATTCTTGGTATGGGTACTCTTGCAGCGCAGGATGTAGTTGTAAAGGGACCGGACGGAAAGTTGCAGTTGGCGGTATTTGCTCAGAACGAGACGAAACCTTGCTATTCTGTCAGTTATAACGGACAAACGATGCTGGAGAAGTCTCCTTTGGGTATGAATACCAATATCGGTGATTTTACGAAGAATCTCAAACTGACCGGACATTCCGTTGACAAGATCGACACTGTCTACCGACAGACGCGTATTAAGGTCTCCGAAGTACATTACCGTGCTAATGAACTGACTTGTCATTTCGAGAATGAGAAAGGGCAGAAACTTGGAGTCATTTTCCGGGTGAGTGATCATGATGTGGCTTTCCGCTATACCTTGCCGCATCAGGGTGGAAGAGCCAGTGTGACGGTGAATGAGGAAAAGACAGGTTTCCGGTTTCCTGGGCAGACTACTACTTTCCTGTGTCCGCAGAGCGATGCGATGATAGGCTGGAAACGTACGAAACCCAGCTATGAGGAAGAATATAAGGTGGATGCTCCGATGAGCGAACGTTCGCAGTATGGACATGGATATACCTTCCCTTGTTTGTTCCGTGTAGGGGATGCCGGCTGGGTACTGGTCAGCGAGACGGGTGTGGACAGTCGCTATTGTGGTTCCCGGTTGAGTGACGTGAGCGAAGGAAATCTATATACGGTCGCTTTTCCGATGGCGGAAGAAAATAATGGTAACGGGACGGTCGCTCCTGCTTTTGCATTGCCCGGTGCTACTCCGTGGCGTACGATCACGGTGGGAGATAATCTGAAACCGATTGTAGAAACGACTGTGCCGTGGGACGTGGTAAGTCCGCTTTATGAAACGAAACATGAGTATCGTTTCGGTCGCGGTACATGGAGCTGGATTCTTTGGCAGGACGGCAGTATTAACTATGATGATCAGGTGCGTTATATTGATTTGGCTTCGGCTATGGGATATGAGTACGTGTTGATAGACAACTGGTGGGATACGAGAATCGGACATCAGCGTATGAAGTCACTGGTTGAGTATGCACGTAGTAAGGGAGTGGAATTATTCTTATGGTATAGTTCTTCCGGTTATTGGAATGACATTGAACAGGGGCCGGTGAACCGGATGGACAATGCGATCATCCGTAAGCGTGAAATGAAATGGCTGCAAAGTCTGGGTGTGAAGGGAATCAAGGTCGATTTCTTCGGAGGTGACAAGCAGGAGACGATGCGGTTGTATGAAGATATCCTGAGTGATGCGGACGATCATGGGTTGATGGTTATCTTCCATGGCTGTACATTGCCTCGCGGATGGGAGCGTATGTATCCGAACTATGTAGGTAGTGAAGCGGTGCTGGCATCGGAGAATATGGTGTTCAACCAGCATTTCTGCGATGAGGAAGCGTTCAATACATGCCTTCATCCGTTTATCCGCAATACGGTGGGATCGATGGAGTTTGGCGGTTGTTTCCTGAATAAGCGTCTGAACCGTAATAATGACGGCGGTACGACGCGCCGGACTACGGATGTGTTCCAGTTGGCGACTACTGTTCTGTTCCAGAATCCGGTTCAGAACTTTGCATTGGCTCCGAACAATCTGAACGATGTTCCGGCTGTCTGTATGGACTTTATGAAGCAAGTACCCGCAACGTGGGATGAAACACGGTTCGTCGATGGTTATCCGGGTAAATATGTGGTGTTGGCACGTCGGCATGGAGATACCTGGTATCTGGCGGCTGTGAATGCCGGAAAGGAACTGTTGAAACTGAAACTGGATCTGGATATGTTTGCTGGAAAGACGGTGGCTCTTTATAAGGATGACAAAAAGGGGGAACCGGAACTGACATCGTTGAAAGTGAAGGAGAACGGTAAAGTGCAGCTGGAGATTCGGTCGCAAGGAGGTATTCTTTGTATAAAGTAGTCGTTTGCTTTGGATTGGCGTTGAAATTTTAAAGGAGCCTGTCAGTATGGTTTGTTTGTAAATGCTATCACTTTAAATATCGGTATTGTCTTATCGTAAATCGTATTTATCCTATCAAACCTACTAAAAAAAAAGTACGTTTGCATTCTCTCATTCAATTGTAATCTTTATATGGATAAAGCATTAACTTTGGAAAAATAGATAATAGTATGCAAAAACAGATCTTTTTTAGTTTTGTGTTGGTAATGGTGTTGTCAGGGAAAGTGAAAGCTCAGTACCATAATCCTTTTGGCAATGCATTAATTCCGGATATGATTGCCGATGCGAGTATTCAGGAGATAAATGGTGTCTTTTATTGCTATGCTACTACTGATGGCTATGGACAGGGACTTAAAACATCAGGTCCTCCGGTAGTATGGAAATCAAAAGATTTTGTACACTGGAGTTTTGATGGAACTTATTTCCCTTCGGCTGCAAAAGAGAAGTACTGGGCTCCCAGTAAGGCAATTTTTGCTAATGGTAAATATTATATATATCCCACTATCAATGGATATATGTATCCGGCTGTAGCTGATCAGCCTGAAGGACCGTTTAAACTGGCCCGTGGGAAAGACGAATTTTATAAGCCTTTTACTCCTTCTACTTTATTGCAAAAGAAGGATCCGGGCGGGATTGATGCTGAAATATTTATTGATGACGATGGACAGGCTTATGTGTTTTGGGGACGCAGGCATGTAGCCAAACTCAAAAAGGATATGATTACGGTGGATTCTGTAGTACAGGTAATTTCTACTCCTCGCAAGGAGTATTCGGAGGGACCTGTCTTTTTCAAGCGTAAAGGAATATATTATTATTTGTACACTATCGGAGGAGACGAAAAATATCAATATGCGTATGTAATGAGCCGTGTTTCCCCTATGGGACCTTTTGAATCTCCTGAACAGGATATAATATCTACTACCAATTATGAACGGGGTATCTTCGGACCAGGACACGGTTGTGTCTTTAGCCCCGAGGGTACGGATAATTATTATTTCGCTTATTTAGAGTTTGGCAGGCGAAGTACAAACCGTCAGACGTATGTGAATCAACTGGAATTTAATGAAGACGGTACGATTCGTCCTGTCGAACTGACAATGGATGGCGTGGGTGCTTTGAAGAAGGTGAAATCAGAGAAAAAAATGAAAATAGATACAGTTTATGCGTCTAGTATTGCAGTGCCATTGAAGATTGAACCAATGAAAGACCCGACATGCCTGCGGACAGAATATTTTGTTCCTTCTTTTGCTGTGGACGGGGCCAATGGTTCTCGATGGATGGCGGCTACAGAAGATAGCATTAATCCATGGATTGTTACAGATTTAGGTACTGTGAAGAAGGTTAGGCGTAGTGAAATTTATTTTGTACGCCTTACTGCCGGACATGCTTATGTTATTGAAGCATCGATGGATGGAAAAGTCTGGCACCAGTTCGGTGTCCATCAAGAGAGGAAGATGCGTTCACCACATACTGATATCTTAAATAAAAGGTGCCGTTATCTGCGAATTAAAATTCTTAAAGGAGTTCCCGGTATCTGGGAATGGAATATTTATTGATAAGCTAAAAAGGAAGACATCAACATGAAAAATTGTATGGACAATAATTTGTTTCATGTTGTTCTGATTACGATTGATGTCGATATTGTCTTATCGTAAATCGTATTCATCCTATTAATACCTGCTAAAAAAGCACTACGTTTGTAATCAATAATTCAATCGTAATATTTATGAAAACAAAAAAACTGCTCTTACTGTCTTTATTGTTCATGACGGGGACTTTATCTGCTCAAAATTACCAAGTTCCTGTTTCGGAACAAGATGAGCCCATGATGCGAGGAAAATTCCAACCGACTTGGGAGTCATTGTCCAATTATAAAATACCGGAATGGTTCAGAAATGTAAAGTTTGGTATTTGGGCTCATTGGGGACCTCAATGTGTGGAAGGAACTGGCGATTGGATGGCTCGTTATCTGTATATGGAAAATTCACGAGAATATCGGTATCACGTAGCGAATTACGGTCATCCTTCTGAATTTGGCTTTAAAGATATTATTCCCTTATGGAAAGCTGAGAAATGGGATCCTGATAAGTTGGTTGCATTCTATAAAAAAATAGGTGCTCAGTATTTTTTTGCTTTGGGTAACCATCATGATAATATGGACCTGTGGGATAGTAAATACCAACCATGGAACTCTGTCAATATGGGACCAGAAAAAGATATATTGAAAGGATGGGAAAAGGCTGCGCGTAAACATGGGCTTTATTTTGGCGTCAGCTTGCATGCAGATCATGCCTGGAGTTGGTATGAGACCTCTCAAAGACATGATACTCAGGGACCTAAAAAAGGTATCCCATATGATGGAAAATTAACGAAAGCTGATGGAAAGGGAAAATGGTGGGAAGGATATGATCCTCAGGATTTGTATGCTCAGAATCATCCTTTGAGTCAGAATAGTTGGGATAATGGCGCAATTCACAGACAATGGGCGTGGGGAAATGGAGTTTGTTTGCCGACACAGGAGTATTGTACTAATTTCTATAATCGTACACTTGATGTAATAAATCGTTATAATCCGGATTTACTGTATTTTGATGTGACAGTGGCACCTTTTTATCCTATAAGTGATGCAGGTTTGAAAATTGCTGCTCATTTTTATAATCATAACATGTCCATGCAAAAGGGTAAATTGAATGCTGTAATGTTTGGTAAAATGCTTGATGCCGATCAACGCAAAGCCTTGGTATGGGACGTTGAACGTGGAGCTCCCAATAAAATAATAGATGAAGCCTGGCAGTCGTGTTCATGCCTTGGCGGATGGCACTACAGTACATCTGTATATAAGAATAATCAATATAAATCAGCATCTGACGTAGTGAAATTATTAGTTGATATTGTCAGTAAAAATGGTAACTTGCTTTTAAGTGTCCCATTGCGTGCAGATGGTACATTTGATGAAAAAGAAGAAAAAATATTGAATGAGTTTGGCGCTTGGATGAACATTAATAAAGAAGCAATCTATGATACGCGTCCATGGAAAGTGTTTGGAGAGGGACCTATAGCGGAAGGAAATGTTCAGCTCAAAGCACAGGGATTTAACGAAGGGGCCTATAGCAAAGCCGATGCAAAAGAAATACGTTTTACACAGACAGAGAAAAATCTGTATGCTACAGTTTTGGGGTGGCCCGAAGATGGGAAAATATTAATTAAATCTTTAGCCGAAGGGAACGAACTATACCCCAATAAAATAGGCAAAGTAGAGTTGCTTGGTTACGGAAAAGTATCTTTCACACGTACTGACAAAGGACTTATTGTTAATATTCCGGATAAGTCTTTGAAAAATATAGCTCCTGTCTTAAAAATTAGAAAATAGAAAGTAATTATGCCGCATATTCAGGGATATAAAATGAAAGAGTATGGCATGCCGACAAAGAGGTATTGCCAAACTTTAAGCTTGAAGGATGATCCGGTTCTGATTGAAGAGTATCGTAAGATACATAGTGAAGAAAAAGCATGGCCGGAGATAAGAGCGGGGATTCGTGCAGTAGGTATTCTTGAAATGGAAATTTATATATTGGGAGCACAACTTTTTATGATTGTAGAAACTCCGCTTGACTTTGATTGGAAAATAGCTATGGATAAACTGTCTAATCTTCCGCGGCAGGCTGAATGGGAAAAGTATGTGTCCAGATTTCAAGAATGTTCGTATTTGAGCTCTTCTGCGGAGAAATGGACATTAATGGAACGTATGTTTTATCTTTATGAAGATTAGTTGGAAATTATGTAACTGTTTACTATTTGTAAATAAAAGATAGATATTGTTCTGTGATTAATTCTATTGTGGCTACTTATGTTGATATTAAATTATCCTGTAAAGGTGTATGAATATAAAAATGAATATGAAAACCAACACATGTATTGTACTATTGATTTTTACTTTGTTAACAGTGAATGTATTTGCGCAAAATGGTTACAAGTGGGGAGAATGGACAACTTGGGGCGATCAGGGAGATGGCACCTATTGTAATCCTGTCCTTCCTTCCGATTACAGTGACATTGATTGTATTCGTGTGGGAGATGATTATTATGCTATTTCTTCTACCTTTCAATATTCTCCCGGTATGGTGATCATACATTCTAAGGATTTGGTGAACTGGACGATTAAAGGTCATGTGGTTTCTGATCTGAGACAGATCAGTGAAGAAATGAACTGGACACGTATGAATCGTTATGGTCGAGGGATTTGGGCAGGAGCTATTCGTTATTATCAGGGAAAATTCTATGTATATTTCGGTACTCCGGATGAAGGCTACTTTATGTCGGCAGCTACTGATCCTGCGGGACCGTGGGAACCATTACACTGTGTAAAAGCAGAAAAGGGATGGGATGATTGTTGTCCTTTCTTTGACGATGACGGGCAAATATACTTTGTAGGTACCCATTTTGCCGATAAATACAAAACTTACCTGTACCGGATGACACCTGATGGGAAGAACTTGATTGAAGACTCAAAAATATTGATTAATGAAGGCTACGGTCGCGAAGCAAGTAAACTTTATAAAATCAATGGTACATATTATCATTTTTTCAGTGAAGTAAAGAATGGTGGTAGATACATCATGATGCAACGTTCCTCTTCAATTACAGGACCGTACCTTGAAAAGAAACAATTAAGTCATGTACAACGTGAATGTAATGAACCTAATCAAGGAGGACTTGTTGAAGGCCCCGACGGAAAGTGGTATTTCTTTACTCATCACGGTACGGGTGACTGGGCAGGTCGGATAGCCAGTTTGCTACCGGTCCATTGGGTCGATGGCTGGCCGATCATTGGTAAAGTTGGTCAGGATGGTATTGGTACGATGGTATGGCAAGCAGTCAAACCTTCCAATAAGTATCCGGTTCGAACTCCACAATCATCTGATGATTTTAGTAAATCGGTACTTTCTCCTCAATGGGAATGGAATTACCAGCCCCGGGATGAGATGTGGTCATTAACGGAAAGCCCAGGCAATTTACGGTTAAAAGCTTTTCGTCCATTGGTTGCGGATAATTTGTTGAAAGCGGGAAACATCTTAACTCAGCGTTGTTTTCGTACAAGCAAAAGTGAAGTTGTTGTAAAAATGAATATTAAAGGCATGGTTGACGGTCAGAAGGCCGGATTGTGTCATTACTCTAAGAATTATGCCATGTTGGGGGTACGCCAGTCCGGTAAAGACCGGAAGCTGGAAATCCAAACCGATAAAGAGAAAATCACAGGTCCTGCAATAAAGGGAAATAGGGTCTGGATTAAATCCGTATGGGGGCTGGATGGAAAAAGCCAGTTTTCATATAGTACAGATGGCAGGAAGTTTACCCCGTTCGGAGAGGTATATCAACTTGAATGGGGATACTACCGGGGAAGCCGCATTGGTATTTACTGTTTTAATAATATAGCGGATGCGGGGTATATCGATGTAGATGAGTTTATTTATCTTTATTAAATATTACATTATATCGGACAACTATTTTTATCTTCTGTGCTTGTTTTGAAAGACCATAAGGCAGTGGATTGAATGAGATATTGATTTTAAATAATGAATTTCTAGTAAACTGTTTAGTGTATGAAACATTCCTTTAATCGTTTAAGTTATGAATTGCTGTTTTTTGTACTCATTTGTATTTCATTCTGTTCTTGTTCTCAAAAAAATACAGATGTAATTTCTCCTAATGGGAAGATATGCCTTGCTATTGAAATAAAAGGCGACACAGAAAAAGATGGTTTTGGCAAGGTCTTTTTTAATGTAGAGTATAAAGATGGTAATACTTCCAAAAGAGTCTTGTCTGATACCCGAATTGGCTTGGAAACCGAATTAATGTCATTTTCTGATAATATCAAGTTGACATCCGTTTCTGGTAATAAACTAATCGAAGATGATTATGTAATGCTTACCGGTAAAAGAAGCCATTGCAAGAATAAAGGTAATGAAAAGATATTCCGGTTTGAGAATGAGAAGGCAGAAACCCTGGAGGTCGTTTTCAGAGCTTACGATGACGGTATTGTATTTCGATATAATTTGCCATCTGTTCAGGATAAGGATAGTCTGATATCTGAACATACAGCTTACTATATTCCGGAAGGAACAAAAAGATGGATACAGAATTATTCTGTTGGTTATGAAGGTTTCTATCCATTGAAAACGAGGGCAGAAAGAGGCAAAGACAACATGTGGGGGTATCCATTACTTTTGGAACCGGCTGATTCATTGTTTGTGTTGATAACTGAGGCCAATATACTTCGTGGACATAGTGGTTCCAGATTGTTTAATGGAAATGATATGAATCAATATCAAGTGCGGATGACAGATGATAAATTGGCCCTAGACGGTTCGTATACATCACCTTGGAGGGTTCTGATGATAGGGACTCTATCTGATGTTGTAGAATCTACTTTAGTAACGGATGTCTCTGAACCCGGCAAAATATCTGATACAAGCTGGATTATGCCGGGATCTGCATCATGGGTATACTGGGCGCATAATCATGGTTCCAGAGATTTCAAAATTGTAAAAGACTATATTGACTTGGCAGTTGATATGAAGTGGCCATATAGTCTGATAGATGCGGAGTGGAATGAAATGTCAAACGGTGGGGATATTGAAGATTTGATAACCTATTCTCTCAGTCGAAATATAAAGCCTATGATTTGGTATAATTCTTCAACTGCCTGGATGGGGCCGGGTCCTCTTTACCGTTTGAATAGTAAAGAAAACAGGATAAAGGAATATGCTTGGCTTCAAAAGTCAGGTGTAGTAGGGGTTAAGATTGATTTTTTTCCTGATGATTATTCGTCTAATATGGATTATTATATCGATTTGTTGGAAGATGCAGCTAAATATAAACTAATGGTTAACTTTCATGGAGCTACTATTCCTCGTGGTTGGCAAAGGACTTATCCTCATCTGATGACTATGGAAGCCGTTTATGGAGCAGAGTGGTATAACAATAAACCAATACTTACAGATCGCGCTGCCGAACATAATGCAACGTTGCCATTTACCAGAAATGTTATCGGTTCTATGGATTATACACCGGGTACATTCTCCGATTCACAACATCCTCATATCACTACTTGTGGACATGAACTAGCTTTGTCTGTTGTGTTTGAGTCAGCATTGCAGCATATGCCTGATAGACCGGAGGTGTACAGTTCGTTACCTCCACAAGTAAGAGAATTTCTTTCGGGATTACCTACTGTCTGGGATGATACAAAATTGCTGTGTGGGTATCCAGGTACTGATATTGTACTGGCACGCCGTAAAGGAGATATTTGGTACATTGGAGGATTGAATGGGACAAACGAGAATAAGACTCTTTCTTTCTCATTGGCTCCTATACAGGTTGAAGGAAAAACGATGGATATATTTAAGGATGGAGTGGACGATAAGAGTTTTGCCATTGAAGAGAATATGCAGGTATCAGACAATAAAATGGATATAGCATGTCTTCCCCGTGGAGGATTTGTAGCAGTAATAAAGTAATTATAATCAGTAAATAGTCATCTTACGAAAAGAAACAGACGAATCTTGCTGTGTTTCAATAAAAATGCACTATCTTGCGGTATTGTTTAACCTTTAAATATGATAGCCATGAACACAAAATTATTCGGTCTGTTTCTTGCATTATTGGTATGCCTGCCTTCGTTTGCCCAGCAGAAGCCTGTGGAGAAGGTGGATAGTGATGGAGTTTATCTGATGCCCGATCAACTGCCGGAATTTCCGGGAGGAATACAAGCTATGATGAAGTTTCTGTCTACAAACATTAAGTACCCTGTGGAAGCACAAAAGAAGGGGATTTCCGGTCGTGTGATTGTGCAGTTCGTCATTATGGAAGACGGAACATTAGATCAGGCCAAAGTTATAAGAGGAGTCGATCCCTTGCTGGACGAAGAAGCGTTACGTGTAGTGAAATCAATGCCTAAATGGAAACCGGGAATGGATAGAGGTGAGGTGGTGAAAGTACGTTTCACTGCTCCGATCATGTTTAATCTGACTAGACCGGATGCACAGAGACCTACTTTTCCCGAACTTGTAATACCTATCGGACAAGAAGTGGAAAACAGGTCTTTGCAAGGGGTATGGCAGAGTTGTGTTGTGCAACCGGGCGAACATGGATATAAAATTCTGTTATTGCCTGTTTTAAAGATCGTATCGCCTGATCAGACATTCATGAATATAATGACAGCCGGTATGAACGGCAGGTCAAATGCCATCATCTATTGTCAGGGCGAGTACAATTTGCCATCGGATGCCACTTACGTGGAAGTGGTGGATAAATCGGTTGATCCGGTTTTTATACAAGGAGTAAAGAATGAAATCAGTGTGGAACGACTGCATGATAATTTGATTAAGTTGTCTTTTACGGTTCCGGGACAGGGAAGAAAAGTGACGGAATATTGGTTCCGGGCTCCTTCGCCGGATGTGAAAATAATGGCCGATTGATTTCCTCCTCTGTTTATATAAGATTTTGCTTGTAAGATGTCGGAGGCTTAAAAACAGCATGGAAATGAAGAATGATGAATGAAGAATTGGCTGCGCTATCATGCTGCAAAGTAATTCTTCATTCATCATTCTTCATTTCAAAACGTTCGTATTAATTCTTAAAGAATCCGTTATCTTCCCATTTTCCGGCTTCCTGCGGCTGTGCCGAGGTGGCACTTACATCGATGGGTAGCCATACTTTCATATCACCTTCACCACGGTGTGCCCAGGCATAATATGGAATTAAAGTGAGTTCTACGTCTTTAGCAACCAACTTTCCTGCCATGTCATAGCTTAATGCCTGTGCATCGGTTGTTAGTTGATTGATGCCGTAAAGTAACTCAGATTTTTCTGTTACTTTGAATTGCGGATGTTGGTTGAGAAGTACGCTGTGTACATTGAATTTGTTGTCCGGCCATTCTGCACAATACACGATGGGACCGCATTCAACAGCAACGCGACCGCGGTCGGCTTCTACCTTCGGATTTGCTTTTACTATTCGGGGAAGCATATCGAAATGTACTTCTACTACATCTCCTTTTTTCCATTTGCGGGCGATACTGAGATAGCCGTTGTTTACGTCACTTTCTACTGTCTGACCGTTGACGGATACCCGGTAAACCGGTTTTTGATTGTCAGCGTAAGCGTACAGGTCACTGGGCAGTACATTTCCACGTACCCAACCGGGAATACGGAGCTTCATCGTAAAGTTCTGATTGCCTTGTGCTATTTTCAGACGGATGTCGCCCTTCCATGGGTAATCGGTTTCCTGTTCCAGAATAATCTTTTTCTTATCCACTTTTAGCTCGGCCTTGTTGGAGAGGAAGAGGTTCACGTATACCTGATCGTCCTTCACGGCATACACATATCCCGGTAATGACGGGATGAAACGGCTGACATTGGAAGGGCAGCAGGCACAACCGAACCAAGGTTTGCGACTGTATTTTCCGCTGGAAGACAGTGGATTGGGGTAGAAAAAAGAACCTCCGTCCAGTGATACACCCGATATCAGACCATTGTACAAAGTGCGTTCCAGCACATCGAAATACTTGGCATCTCCATGAAGCAGGAAGAGACGGTAGTTCATATACACATTGCCGATAGCCGCACAAGTTTCGCAATAAGCGGACAGGTTGGGGAGTTCGTAGTTGTTACCGAATGCTTCGCCTGCGTGACGTGCACCGATACCTCCGGTTACATAAATCTTTTTGGAGACGATGTTGTCCCAGATCTTGTCAATCGCTTTAATATAGCTGCTATCGCCGGTGATGGCTGCCACATCTGCCATGCCGGAATACATATAAACGGCACGCACGGCATGTCCTACGGCTTCATCCTGCTCTACTACGGGTTTGTGTGCCTGACTGTAAGCGTCTTTCCGGCTTGTGTATCCACGGGTATCTAGGAAGAACTTTGCCTGATCGAGATACTTTTTATCTCCTGTCACCATGTAGAGCTTGACTAGAGCCATCTCGGCTATCTGATGTCCCGGTACATATTTCTTTTGTTCGGGTCCGTTGCCGATTTCGCGGCAGACACAATCGGCATATTTAATGGCAATATCAAGGAAGTTTCGCTTTCCGGTAGCCTGATAATGCGCTACGGCCCCTTCGACCATGTGCCCCAGATTGTAGAATTCATGGCTCAGGTTCTCTACGGCTACCCAGCGTTCTTTTCCTGCCCAATTGTGCGGATGCTTCGGGTTCATGGTACGGGCGGTATAGAGATAGCCGTCTGGTTCTTGGGCTCCGGCAACAATGACGAGTATACTGTCGATGTATTTTTGCAGCTTCTTGTCCGGATAGGTCTGCAGGGAGTAACTGGCTCCTTCTATTGTTTTGTATACGTCGGTATCGTCGAAAGAGAATCCTTCTACTTTATATGTATCGCTGGGGTGGGCCGCTTTTATAAAATTTTCGTAACGCCCTGTCTCTTCGCATTTGCTGAATGCCAGGGGAATGGTTACTTCACGGCTCGCCTGAAGGCGCTGTCCCCAGAAACTGTCCGTCACTTTGACGGAGGTAAAAGGTACAGGGTCAATAGGATACCCATGATTAATTTGTGCATTTCCTATGATGCAGAGGCAGGTCAGGAATGTTGCAGTCAGAATGTTTTTCATCTTGGTATTATTTTAGAATGAATAGGTCGTTCCTTTGTTATGGAGTAGGAACTACCGGTTTGATTGTTCCGTCCGGATTGAATTCCATCCGGTCGATGCATACTTCACGGTGCCAGCCCGGTCCGTCTTTCAAGTGATTCTTGTTGATGCGGTGGTATACGATATACCATTTGTCTTTTCCGGGTATTTGCAGGATAGAATTGTGGGCAGGGCCGTAGATCTCTTTTTCCGGATTCTGGATGAGTATGATCGGTTCTTTGGCTACCTCAATCGGGGCGAGTGGTGACCGGGCAGTGCCGTAGGCCACATGATAGTTCGGTGAACCGGTATCGTCAACAGACCAGAAGAAATAGTAAACTCCTTTTCTGTAAATCACGTAAGGTGCTTCACGGTAGGCATAAGTTTGCAGGGTTCCCCCTTTGGGCGTTAAAACTTTGATGGTCTCTTCTTTGATGGACAGCATATCGTCGTTGAGTTCGGCTCCTGCCATATAACCGTTGCCCCAATAAAGGTAGCTTTTGCCCGATACGGGGTCGGTGAATACATCCACATCAATCTGCTGTCCTCTTCCTGTGGGGGAGGAGGTAATAATTGGTTTGCCCAGATCGGTGAAAGGTCCGGTAGGGGAATCTGCTACGGCGACTCCTATCTGTTTGCCTTTGTTGGTCGTTGGATTGGCACTGTAATAGAAGAAGTATTTATATTTTCCGTCTATTTTCTTTTCTTCGATACAAGGAGCCCAAGCATTTCCATTTGCCCAGGAGACATTTTTGCCCATCTCAAGAATAACTGTTTCTTCTTTCCACGTCTTTAAATTCTTCGATGAAAAGACCTTAAAATAACTTCCGCCCCATCCCGGAAAACCATCACTGGTAGGATAAATATAATAACGTTTTGTCAGATGGGAATACAATACTTCGGGGTCGGCATGAAATCCGGGCAGAATAGGATTGCCTGATTTTTTATTCTGTGCTACGCCTTGCATCGTTCCGATAAGGAACAAACTAAATAGAATAATTCTGATGAATGAATGTTTCATGATAGGTAGATATAATTATTAGTTCGTATGCTACAAAGATAGGTCTTATCTGAATAAAAGAAGGGTCACATATCTGTCAAAGGGGGATAATTATCATTCATAATAGAAGTTGTGAACTAAATTTAGACTTTAATGAACGGTATTCGGATATCCTTTTGATTATAAAGCACTATTTTTGCACTGATCTAAAAATATATTATTACTATGAGAGCGAAACTGATTTTACCTTTTCTGATTTTATACTTATTCTGTCATTTATGGCCGGCACAAGGGTATGAAGTAACTGCCGAAGGAGCCTGGTGCTGGTTTGCTGATCCGCGGGCTTTGCATTATGAAAATAAAAAAGGTACGATAAACAAGACATATATCGGTTATATTGATGTACATGGCAATATTAAAGCTATGCAGTATGACTTTAAAAAGAAGCGGCAGGATGAGGTGTTGATCCGCTCTTATTTTCAGCCGGATGACCATAATAATCCGACGTTTCTGGTATTGCCGGACGAACGGATCATGATCTTTTATTCGCGCCATACGGATGAGCCTTGTTTCTATTATCGTATCTCCCGCACTCCCGGAGACATAACGACACTGGGAGATGAAAAGGTGATTAAAACGAAGGATAATACCACTTATCCGTCTCCGTTTATCTTGTCGGATGATCCGGAGCATATCTATCTGTGTTGGCGGGGGATTGGCTGGCATCCTACTGTTGCCCGCTTGTCGCTGCCCGATCAGGATGATCAGGTAAAGGTAGACTGGGGGCCTTATCAGATAGTGAAGTCTACAGGTGCCCGTCCTTATGCCAAGTATATGTCGAATGGAAAGGATAAGATTTACTTTGCTTATACGACCGGACATCCGGACAATGAGGAACCTAATTTTCTGTATTTTAACTATATCGACATCCGCTCTTTGCAGCTGAAGGATGTCAGGGGAAATATTCTTTCGACTATTGCCGACGGTACCTTTAAAGTGAACAAGACGACTGACTATGCACGCCGGTATCCATCTACTTTGGTCGATCATTCGTCGGCGCGTGATTGGGTGTGGCAGGTTGTTTCGGATGAGAATAATCATCCGGTTATTGCCATGGTACGTATCAGCAGTGATAAGAACTCCCATGATTACTACTATGCGAAGTGGAACGGGCACGAATGGAAGATGACATTTCTAGCCAATGCCGGCGGTCATTTTCATCAGACCCCTAATCTGGAAAAATGTTATAGTGCCGGTATGGCTATAGATCCGTCGAATACTAATCATGTGTATTGTTCGCTGCCTGTGGAAGGAAAACAGGGGAAAGTCTACGAGATTATAAAATTTGTGTTGAATGAAGACGGGGAGATTGCTTCTACAGAAGCAGTCACGAAAGACTCGCAGTATAATAATGTCCGTCCTTATATAATACCTGGTTCGGAAGATTCACCTTTGAGACTTGCGTGGATGTTCGGCAATTATTATGATTGGATTGTCAGCTCACGTTATCCGCAAGGTTACTGCACGGGAATTGCTTGTGATTTTAAAGGCTTTCCGGATGCAAAGAAGAAAAAGGATCTTGTAACGGAGAAGAATTTCAAGTTCAACCCGAAGAAGGCTTTTACGCTGGAACGAACGGTCACTCTTGATGCGGACCATTATCAAGGCACACTTTTGCAACTGGGTGATCTTGAGTATTATCTGGATGGGCAGACGATGAAGCCGGAAGTGAGATATAAAGGAAAGGTGTATGCCAGTTCCAATATACTCGGAACATCTGATTGCTGGAAAACAACTTCGCGCAGTACAGGTGGCAAGTGGTACACTCCACAAAAGTATGAAAGCTTCAAGCTAAAGTGGGAGTATAATAAAGGTGTATTATGTGTATATATTAACGGACTGTTGGATCAAAAAATAGAAATAAAATGAGAAGGAGAGCTTTAAAAAACAGTGTGGCAGGAATTCTTGCATTGTTTGTTCTCCCTTTGTTGGGGGGATCAGTTGCTGCACAAGGAAATGTGTTTACCGTACAGCAACCGGATTATCAAAGAAGTCCTTATACAGGAATGACACGCCAACACTGGATACAGGCGGGCGAATATTTGCTGCAAGGTGCATTCAATTATATTCATACATTGGACGATCAGATGTACTTTCCGAAGCAACTGGACAAAACATATCCCAATAATGACGGACAAGTTCCGGTTGCCAAGCTGGAGGGACTGGCACGAACCTTGTTTGTGGCTGCTCCTCTTTTGAAAGATAATCCGGATTTGGTGATGAACGGAATAAAGGTGGCAGACTATTATCGGCATCAATTGGTGAATCTCTCCAATCCGAAAAGTAAAAGTTATATTCCTCATCGTAAGGGAGGTCCCAGTCAGACTTTACTTGAGTTAGGCTCTTTGGCTATTTCAATGAAAGCAGCCCAGGCTATTTTGTGGGACCCGTTGACGAAAGCACAAAAGGATTCGCTTGCTGCGACCATGCTGAGTTATGGGGAGGGACCGACTATCGGTTCCAACTGGATGTTCTTCAATGTGTTTATCTTAAGTTTTATGAAAGATCAGGGCTATGTCGTGAATGATGATTATTTAGAATCAAACTTAAAGAAACTTCTGGCACGTTATCGTGGAGAAGGCTGGTACAACGATGCTCCGGCTTATGACTATTACAGTGCATGGGCATACCAGACCTATGGCCCTATTTGGGCGGAGATGTTTGGGAAGAAGCAGTATCCTCAGTTGGCACAGCAATTCTTGGCAAATCAGCATGATATGGTAGCTAACTATCCGTATATGTTCAGTCGGGATGGTAAGATGAATATGTGGGGACGAAGTATCTGCTATCGTTTTGCGTCAGTTGCCCCACTTGCTTTGCTTGAATATGATCAGGGCGGTGAAGTAAATTATGGGTGGATAAGAAGAATAGCATCTTCTACTTTATTACAATTTCTGGAAAGACCGGAATTTCTAGAAGATGGTGTTCCGACAATGGGCTTTTACGGGCCTTTTGCTCCTGCCGTACAGATCTATAGCTGTCGTGGTAGCGTATACTGGTGTGGTAAAGCTTTCCTAAGTTTGTTGCTGCCGGAAGATGCTGAGTTTTGGACTGCTAAAGAAAATACTGGTCCTTGGGAAAAAGAACTGGAAAAAGGAAATGTGTATAATCAGTTTCAACCGGGAACCAATTTGCTAATAACGAATTATCCGAATAGTGGTGCTTCCGAGATGCGCTCATGGTGTCATGAAACGGTTGCAAAGGACTGGCAAAAGTTCCGTAGTACAGAAAACTACAATAAGTTGGCTTACAACACGGAGTTTCCGTGGATGGCGGACGGGAATAACGGGGAAATATCCATGAATTACGGAACAAAGAATAGGAAAGGTGAATGGGAGGTATTACGGCTTTATACATTCCAGAGTTTTAAAGATGGTATTTACCGTCGTGATGCTGTGCTCGAAACAGATAGTACTGTAAAGTACCAACTGGCTGATATTCCGCTGCCAAACGGAATACTGAGAGTGGATAAGGTTTCAGTATCTGACCCGACAGAGATCTGTTTAGGACATTATTCTCTTCCCCGTCTGAATACAAATATCCAAGAAACATCCCGGAAAGTAGATAGACAGGAAGTGCCAGTTTTGTCTAATGGAGAATATGAGCTTGCAATGATACCATTGGCTGGTTGGGATAAAGTGTATACAATGTATCCGGAGGGATTACATCCGGTAAGTAATCAGTGTGGCTTGATTATGACTTCTGATAAACTAACTGACAGTAAAATCTATGTAACGCTTCAATTATGGAAAAAGAATGATGGTAAGAATACCTTTTCCAAGAAGGAATTGAGTCCTGTCAAATCTATTCGTATCTCGGAGGATAAGAAACAGGTAATAATTCAATTGTCTGCAAAAGAAACAAAAACAATTCTATTTCAGTGATATTATAAAAATGAAAGAAGAGACAGTGGAGGCATGCTTTCACTGTCTTTTTTGTAGGAATAATTGCTATTAGGGGTTGTTTACTAAGGTGAATTTCCCTTCAAAATGTTCTACTTATCAGTATATCTGTCTATACTATTATTTAGTCGTTGTTTATTAATCTTTTTATTCATAATTTTGGTCGTATATATAAATTGAGATTATTATATTTGCGTTTAAACGAACAAAATCTGGTCATATGAAAAACACAAGGATTACTACTTTCTTATATAAGTTAGGCTTCTTCATTTCATTCATGCTCTTTAACTTCACTTTGCTGTCGGCAACTGAAGAAGTTATCTATAACTTGAAATTTAAGCAATTTTCCGCTCCACATTTGCTGCCAACTAATGAAGTCCAAAAAGTATATCAAGATAAAGATGGGTTTATTTGGTTCGCTACTCGTAATGGATTATGCCAATATAATGGATATGAAACGACGCTTTATAAATCCAATCTTTATTCTCCGGATTTATTGACCACTAATAGCATTACTTGTTTGGTTGATGATAATAATAATAATCTTTGGATTGGTACATCGGAAGGATTGAATGTGATGGATAAGAGAACAGGAGAGATCAAAAAGTACAAAGCGCCATCCATATCTAATAATGTAGTGTCTGCACTATGTGTGACTCGTGATAATACTCTTTGGGTAGGTACTGATAATGGCTTATGCCGCTATGTTCCGGAGAAAGACACTTTTGTTGTCTGTGGAGATGAATTTGGAGATGGCAGGCTACGATATGTTACAATCAAATCTTTATTAGAAGATTCAGATGGTGATCTTTGGATTGGAACTTGGGCACAAGGGTTATTTCGTTATTCTCCATCTACAGATAAAGTAGTAGTATATCCCAAAATTAATGAGCAATATTCTTCTCATGTTATTTATGAAGATAGTAATAAAGATATTTGGGTAGGAAGCTGGGGGTATGGACTTTTTAAACTACGGAATCCTAAAGATATGGAGAATGTGTCTTACCGAAGTTTCCTGCATGAAAATGGCGATGATTCAAGTTTATCCGATAATATAGTATATGATATAGCTGAAGATATAAATACTCATACTTTATGGGTTGGTACACGCAGTGGATTAAGTATTTTAAGACTTGATGAGTCGAGTTCCTTTATTAATTATAAATCAGGAAAATCTGATTATCGTATTCCTTCTGACGAAGTAAATTCAATTATGCGTGATAGTCAGAAGAATATGTGGATAGGAGCCATTGGCGGTGGAGTTTTGATGGCTGATACACGGCAACCTGCATTTGCTTTGCATACACTTAATTTCGGTAATGAAGATATTCCGGTAACTTCTGTTCGTACGTTATTTGCCGATTCAGATCAAAATTTATGGATTGGAGTTGGAACTTACGGATTAGCGCGTAGAGAGTATGTGACGGGCGAACTAAAGATGTATTCACATATACCGGAATTTTCAGGTGTAAAAGATTTGCCTTCCCTTTTTGCGGTTGTCCAACGTAAAAAAAGTGGTGATATTTGGTTTGGTATGTATAACGGAGGAATTTACGTCTACCGGAAAGGCGAGAAGGTGAAACATTTAACAACAAAGAATAGTGCTTTTCTCACTTCAGATTGTGTATCGGCTTTATATGAAGATTATGAAGGGAATTGTTGGGTTGGTACGCGTGGAGGAATAGGAGTCCGTTTATCTGATGGTACCGACTATCGCTTCGAAACAATGAATTTTAATGATAGCTTGTCTGCTGGCTGGATATATGTAAGAGATATCGTGAAGGATATGGATAACAGTATTTGGTTGGCTACATCCAATTTTGGTGTGATTCATATAACGGGAGATGTTCGGCAACCTTCAACGCTGAAGTATGAGAATTATAGCTTTCATAACCGTAAGTTAATCACGAATACAGTTCTCTGCATGCATATCGACCGTTTTGGACGATTATGGGCGGGGACAGAGGGAGGAGGATTATACCTTTATAATCGTAGCACGGGACAGTTTGAAGAAAAGACACGGACATATAGCATTCCGGGAGATGTTATCGTTAGTATAGAAGAAGATAAAAGTGGAAATTTATGGCTGGGAACAGTTTCCGGACTGGTGAAACTTTATGTGGCTGCTGTTGGAAATGATTTTTCGACTCGTATATATACTTCTGCTGATGGACTACAAGATAACTTTATTGTCAATTCGTCTTGTAGTCGTGATGGAGAACTCTTCTTTGGAGGACATAAAGGCTACAATAGTTTTTTTCCCGATAAAATGGAAATCCCATCTCAGGAAACTAATTTCCTGATAACAGACATTAAAATATTCAACCACTCTTTTAAAAACTTGCCGGTTGAGCTACAGCAAAAGATTTCATCGGTAATGCCAACCTACACAAGTAAGATTGAGCTTCCTTATAAATATAATAATTTTAGCATTGAATTTGCTGCTCTTACTTACAAGAATCCTGAACTGAACAGGTATGCTTATCGTCTCCAGAACTTTGACCGGGATTGGCAGTATACGGATGCAGATCGTCGTTTTGCCTATTATAACAATCTGCCAAGTGGAACGTATACGTTTCAACTGAAAGCAACGAATGAAAACGGAGAATGGAGTGGCTATGTACGTGAATTCACAGTGGTAGTCCTTCCTCCGTTCTGGGCAACTTGGTGGGCTTATCTATTATATGCAGCTATAATGCTAGTTATTGGAGTCCTGATTTATCGTACTGCTAAAAACCGCATATTACTTCGGAATGCATTGCGTCTTCGTGAAATAGAAAAGGCAAAAGCAGAAGAATTGAATCATGCTAAACTGCAGTTCTTTACTAATATTACACATGAGTTGTTGACCCCATTGACTATTATTTCGGCTACGGTTGATGAACTGAAGACACAAGCACCCAGTCATAATGATTTGTATACAGTAATGAATAGCAATATACAGCGGTTGATACGGTTGTTACAGCAAATTCTTGAATTTCGGAAAGCAGAAACAGGTAATTTGATGTTACGGGTTTCACCGGGAGATATTGCGGATTTTGTGAGAAGGGAGACTGAGAGTTTCCAGCCACTGGTAAAGAAGCGGAAGATACACTTCTCCGTTCTTTGTGACCCTGAATCTATTGTTGGTTATTTTGATACGGATAAACTGGATAAGATATTATATAATCTGTTGTCTAACGCAGCTAAATATAATAAAGAAGGAGGATTTATTCAAGTTACTTTATCTTATGATGAAAATAAAGATTTCGTATTCTTGAAAGTAAAGGATAACGGGAAAGGTATCTCAAAAGAGAAACAAAAAACACTATTTAAACGCTTCTATGAAGGAGATTATCGTAAGTTCAATACTATTGGCACTGGTATCGGACTTTCGTTGACTAAAGATTTGGTAGAATTACACGAAGGAGTCATCACAGTAAAGAGTGAAGTAAATCAAGGAACGGAGTTCATTGTGCGGATTCCCATCGATCGCTCTTATTATAGAGAGGAGCAAATAGATAATGAAGCAATTCTTCCGATACAAAAGACAGTGACTTATGAAGATGCTCAGGTGGAAGCTGCCGATGAAGTAGAAGAGGTGGCGGAGAAAGCTAATTCTATCTTACTGGTAGAGGATAATGAAGAGTTGCTGCAACTGATGACTAAGCTTTTGAAACGTGATTACAATGTTTTTACTGCAGAAAATGGGAAAGAAGGAGTTATGTTGTTGGAAAATGAGGATATTGATTTGATTGTATCGGATGTGATGATGCCCGAAATGAATGGTATCGAATTCTGTAAGTACGTAAAAGGGCATTTGGAAATTAGCCATATTCCGGTTATTCTACTGACTGCTAAGAATAAGGAAGAAGACCGGGCGGAAGCGTACGAAGCGGGTGCGGAGGCTTTTATTAGCAAACCTTTTAATTTGGCAGTGTTGCACGCCCGTATTCGTAATCTGTTAAAGTATAAGGAACGCATGGCACGTGACTTTAAGAATCAATTGGTGTTTGAAGTGAAAGACTTGAATTATACAAGTTTGGACGAAGACTTTATAAAACGTGCCATTGAATGTGTGAATAATCACTTGGCGGATGCTGCATTTGACCAGACACAGTTTGCCGAAGAAATGAATACTAGTAAGTCGACTCTATATAAGAAACTTAAATCTTTGGCAGGGCTGAATTCTTCTGCTTTTATTCGCAATGTGCGTTTGAAAGCTGCTTGCCGGATTATGGAAGAAAAAGGAAATAATATTCGCGTTTCAGAACTGGCATATATTGTTGGCTTTAATGATCCAAAATATTTCAGTGTGTGCTTTAAGAAAGAGTTTGGGATGCTGCCGACTGAATATATTGAACGGTTTATAGAAGGGGAGAAGCAAGAATGAAGTATTTTATTTATACTACAGATAAGAATGGGATATTCTCTGATTTATGATAATTGGAGAATATCCCATTAAGAATAAGATTTGTTACTGTTTGTAATTTTCCAGGTATTCAGAAAGGTAATATTTGGATATATCAGCTGAAAATGAAAATGTTCTTCTTAAATAATTGGTACAGTTTCCTGTGTTATTGAAGTTTGTGTCTGAATCTGGAAAACCTTTATTACACGATAGATCATATACTCGAAGTTCACATTCTATATTAGACATATAATAATTATTATGAATGTAGGGACCTTCATTCCAATACATATCCACGACACCACCAGATGTATCTTGGCAACAATATCCACGAAATGTTTTATTTATTAGTCTATTATAATAGCTGTAAACCATTATAAGTCTACATTGTTTAGTATAACCAATACTTCCTCTGATTTTTCCTGATACTAAGTCCAATTCTACTGTGATAGCTGCGTCTCTTATGTCAAAGTTGTGATTACAAGGGTTACGGTGATTTTGACCGCTATATTCATCTATGTCAATGGCTGTTAACTGTAAATTGACGGGCAGGCTTGAAGCGCCATCCTGTATCTCAAGCCAAAGTACATCGCCTTGAATGAATGTGAAGGAGGTAGGGAGCTCAAAGGTTGCTGTTCCTGACATTTCTTCATAAAAAGTTTCAAATGAATATAAATACCCATAGAAGTTAGAGCGTAGAGTGAATAACATTCCAACAGGTTGTTCTGATGCTGTTGGATAATTCCATTCTACAACAACTGTCCTTCCTTTTATTGTGCATCTAACGCTGCCCCATTCAAGAGAGGTAGACCGAGTTGTCACATTACACTTTGGAGTATAAAGAGAGTCATTGATACTGTCTTCACTACTGCAACTAATAAATAAAAGAAATGAGCATACTGAAATGAAAACTAATTTCAAGATCCATTTTTCCATAATATTAAATTTTAAGTTGAATAAATATGTGATTAATAGTTTGCTAGCTGTGTATGTTTATAGGTCTCCTTTCTAGGGCTTTAGAGTTCGATAATATTTGATAGAAAAGATTCATAAAGATAGTGTTCTTCTCTGATATGACTGATTGTTTTTGGGGTGAAAAAGAGGAGATATAATTCAATTTGGTATATAAATAAATTAAACTATGAAAACCATAATAACTATAGATTCCTATAGGCATTTTAGAACCATCATGTATTCAGGAAATATTGTCTTTTCTCAAATTGTGGATATTGTTTTTGGTTATAAACTCAAAATGTAATATTTGATGTGATTATTTTTTTGGGGGGGGAACGCAATGCTAAAGTCAGGAGAATCGACTTACCAAACAAAGCACTGTCACTTCGCATTCAGCCTTTTCAGCTTTGCTCGCAAATGCTTTAATAGAAGGGGATAGCTGCTGAAGGCACCATTTTGCACCTCACCTTTGGTATGTTCTGAAGGGGGGGGAATTGTTTCAGCCCTTTCAGTTGGAAAAATAAAATATTCGAAGACTGATGATTATTGACTCAATGGAGCCTGTGTTTTTCTCAAACAGAGGTTCTGTTTGGGGTAAACGGAGACTCTGTTTGAGGAAAATCGAACTTCTGTTTTTTCTGCACTATAGGGGTATTTGTTTGTAATGAGTCGGCATACTATCCGCTTTCATCTCAGGGGCGAGTTACCTTTACCTCGGTGGTAAATGGAGCTTACCTCGGAGCTTACAGAATTCAGCCCGTATGTTGAGTAACTATCACTTATATGCAGAGTAACTATAGCCAATAAACGATGGATTTATGTATGATCAAGACTGAAAAGGCTGAAATCACCTACCCCTCCTCCAGAACATACCAAAGGTGAGGTGCAAAATAGTGCCTTCAGCCGCTATCCCCTTCTATTAAGGTATTTGCGAGCAAAGCTGAAAAGGCTGAATGCGAAGAGTGTATAGAGTAAAGGTAGTACATCTTCCATTCAACTGTTGTACGTCTTCGACTCAAACGTAGTACTAGAATCAGGCAACTTAAGTACTTGTCACAAGCAAGTCTTATACTTGTCGTGAAGTGCTTTTGTAGAAGTTTGAATCATTGTTGCATGAGAGATCCATTCGTACCTATAAGTAATGAATGGATTGGGAATTAGTGAAAGACCGTTCGAAAAAGAGTTTTATGCAGTACTTTGTAGGTAGAATTATCATTCATAAAGGAGGAAAATAAGTTAATCACTATAATTCGACCTATAACAATCATTATTAGACTTTGTTGATCTTTGGGTGGCTTATATTTGCATTCGTTGACAATTGAGATGAATAGTTCAATGAATCTTTTGATAATTCTAAATATATACTAATATGATGAAAAATGAAACATTTAAAAAGAAACCAATAAGCCCAGTATCCAGAGCTTTAAAAAAATGCCATCTGGAAGTAATCTTAAGACTAATCATTATTAATTAATTCATTAATATTTTTGCTATGAAAAATTGCATTTTCTATTCTTTAATGCTAGCACTTCTCTTTTTAATAGGAAGTTGTAAAGATAGCGATGACAACAAAAACACCGGGACGAGTTATGATCCGCATCAGCCCGTTATGGTCGAGAGTTTTATGCCGGCAGGTGGAAAGCTACGAGAAAAGGTTATCGTTAAAGGTTCTAACT
>OGDN01001474.1_pt1 | contig 38246 bp, 49 predicted proteins | sample 1570271 | NCBI WGS metagenome assembly OGDN01 (sample SAMEA4384481, study PRJEB24528) | human gut metagenome | reverse complement strand
TGTGATTGACGTACGACAACCACAACTACTATTATATCGAATCTTCTCAGATTTGCAAGAACTTTTTTAGTTTCTGAAGCATTTTTTACTTCTTGCTTCTTATCAGTTCTCTTTTCCCATCTGGACAGTCAGATGCGGATATGCCATCTCAATCTCATTCTCATCCAGTTTCAGTTTGATTTCTTCCAGAATCCTCCATCTTGCATTCCAGTAATCTTCATTCTTCACCCATGCACGGGCACCAATGACTACCGAACTTTCTGCAAGTTCATGGACAAATACCAGAATTTCTTCATTCTTGATGGTCGCATCGTCCTGTCTGATAATCTCCTCAATGACCGCCTTTGCTTTTCGCAAGTCCGCTTCATAAGCAATATCTACTTTCAGATCCAGCTTCCGCTCCGCCTTAGCCGTTGCATTCGTCAGACTGTTGTTAGTCAGCATTCCATTTGGGATCACAATCGTTTTATTATCAACGGTCGATAACTTTGTATAAAAAATCTGAATTTCCTTTACCGTCCCTTCGTTGTGGTTTGTATCCTCAATAATATAATCTCCCACTTCAAATGGTTTCAGAAGCAGAATCAATACTCCGCCTGCAAAATTAGAAAGGCTTCCCTGCAGAGCAAGACCGATTGCTACACCGCCAGAAGCAATAATCGCTGCCACTGAAGTTGTATCAACTCCTAATTTTGCTGCAATCATAAAAATCAACAGAAAATATAAAGAAAATTTCAAAACAGAGTCTACGAACTGCTCTACTCCTTTGTCTGCACTGGACCTTGCCAGCGATTTTCTCACAATTTTCCGTATAAATTGGATCAGAACACGCCCGATCATAAATACTGCAATTGCAATCAGCACTTTCACTCCAAATCCAATCAGGTCTGAAAGATGCTCCTGCAGATACTGCGTTGCCTGATTCACCTCATTCACTGCATCCTGCGTTGCATCTGTCACTCCTTTTGTCGCATCTGCCACCCCTTGTGACACATCCCCTGAATCCACTTTTAAGGATGTCCCCTGTGTTGTTGCCAATTTTAACAACATGCTATTCATATTATTGTCTCCTGCTTTACTTTCTAGTTTACATTTTCATATCCAGTCTCTCTATTTCTTCAGGGCAAGAAATGCACTCAATGTTCCGCGTTCATTTCCTGTTGTTCTGTGTGAGAACAAAATATCCGGGTTGCAGTGTGTACATACATTGGTCACTGCAATATGCTCCGGAAGAATTCCTGATTCTAAAAAAACAGACTCATTTGCCTTCCATAAATTCAACTGATATTTTCCATTTTCTTTCTGATAAAAAATTTCAGGCCAGAGATTTTCGTCATAATTCTCACGAAATTTTTTAATAACATCTTCACTGACTTCATAACAATCCTGACAGATAGACGGTCCTACCGCTCCTAAAATATCTGCCGGATCACAACCAAACTCTTCCTCCATCTTTTCCACAGTTACTTTTCCAATCTTTCCAACTGTTCCTCTCCATCCAGAATGGCTCAGTCCAATGACTTTCTTCACCGGATCCACAAAATAAAGTGGTACACAATCTGCATAAGAAGTTACAAGACAGATTCCAGGCACGTCCGTAATCATTCCGTCTGTCTCAGGAAAGGACTGTCCCCTCTCCCTGGCGTACACGCGCTTTACATTCGTCGTATGTGTCTGCTGCGTATAAGTAAAATCTGCCACTTCTACGCCGATTGCCTGCGCAATCAGTTCACGATTCTTTTTCACCGCCTCCGGATCATCTCCTCTTGTCAGGCTGATGTTCATAGAACTGAAGCACCCGGTACTGACTCCACCCAGTCTGGTAGAAAATCCGTGGTTGACGATTCCTGTATTTTCCAAAAGCGGATAGGACAGATACGGCACACCGCCACGCTGCCGCTCTGCAAATATCTGCTCATTGTTCTTATATTTTAATCCAAGACTCATATATTTCTCCTAACTTCATCTGTCCATACTTCGTTGCTGCATTTACATATCTTCAAATCCAAAAGCTACATTAACTACATCAGTGTAAATGCATCTTTATATAGCGTGATTTCTTCCTGACCCTCAGCTCCGGCTATGGCAACCACGTCGAACCTGCATGGTACGTCATCGTTCCCCTGCTTCATCAGAAAATGCATGGCACATTTTGCGATAGTCTGTTGTTTACGGGCATCGACCGCCTCTGCCGGATAGCCGCTTACACCCGTAGTTCTGTATTTCACTTCTACAAAGACAAGGTATTCTCCGTCTCTTGCAATCAGATCGATCTCTCCCAGCCTGCAGCGATAATTATATGTCACAATCTTGTATCCCAAAGATTCAAGATAAGCACCTGCTTTCCTTTCATAGCCGGTGCCTGTCCTGCGATTATTCTTCTTATACATAATTATGTATGAAAGATCTTCTGTGGATCGGTGTCGGTCCCAGTTCTTTTAACCCTGCAATATGTGCTTTCGTTCCATATCCTTTATTACTTGCAAAATCATACCCCGGCAGTACCTTGTCATATTCCACCATCAGCCGGTCTCTCGTCACTTTTGCAATAATACTCGCCGCCGCGATAGAAATGCTTTTCGCGTCACCTTTGATAATCGGCACCTGCAAAATGTCTACCTGTGGAATCGTCACCGCATCATTTAACAAAATGTCCGGACGCACTTTCAGATTATCAATTGCCATACGCATTGCTTCATAAGTGGCCTGCAAAATATTAATTTCATCAATTCTCGCAGGACTTGCCATACCAATCCCCGTTGCTACCGCGCGGTTCATGATCTCGTCATACAGCATTTCACGCTTTTTTTCGGACAGCTTTTTTGAATCATTCAGATACAGGATCATATCATCTTTGGGCAGAATCACAGCTCCTGCCACGACCGGACCTGCCAACGGTCCTCGTCCGACCTCATCAATCCCGCAAATATACGGATAATCCTTGTATTCTTCTTCAAATGTGCTCATTGCTTTTGTTCTTGCAATCTCTTTTTCCAGACGTTCCTGCTGTTTTTTCAGCTTTTCTTCTTCCCGCTTATTCATGCCTGATCACTCCCATCTTGTCAAATGGATAGATACGCACCCACGCTTTTCCCATGATCGTATCTTTCTTCACTTCTCCTACACTCGGGTCACGGCTGTCCTGACTGTGATTCCGGTTATCGCCAAGTACAAAATATTCATCTTCTCCAAGGGTAATTGGCTGCGATGCCGCCATCGGATCGTCCATCAGTTCATTTCCATAAATGTCTGATTCCAAGCGGCTGCCATTGATATAGACATAACCGTCTACTACCTGTACCGTCTCTCCCGGCAGCCCGATAATACGTTTTATATAGTAAGTATTTTCCTCATACTGATATGGAAATACAATAATATCAAAACGTTTCGGATCTTGGAACCGGTAAGACAGCTTGTCCACCAGAAGCTGATCTCCATCGCTTAGAGTCGTCTCCATGGATGACCCGCTGACACTTGTTCTTTGTCCCACATAAGTAATGATGACATATGTTAAGACAAGAATGACTATAATATAAAAAATCCACCCTAATATCTCTCTTATAATTCCCGGCTCTCTCCTTCTTCGTCTTCTTGACATAGAAAGTAAGTTCCCCTTTCTGATTTCTATTTACCTTTACGCTTCTTCTGTCTGTGGATACTCAAGCGTAAGTCGTCCAAGCTTTCCTTCCCGGAAATCATCCATCAAAAGCATGGCTGCCTTCTCCGTATCCAGTTCATTTCCACGGACAAGGCAATGTCTGCTTTCTGCAATACGTCCAAGCATTACATATGGGTCTGGGGCAGCTGTAATGGTATACTTATTCTCCAGTACACCCGGATAATTTGCTGCCAGAAAACGGATCAGCTCTGCTGCCAGCTCTTCTGTCTGTAACACCTCATCCTTAATCGAACCGATCAGCGCAAGCCGCAATCCTACTGTCTGATCTTCGAATTTTGGCCAAAGAATTCCCGGTGTATCCAGAAGCTCTACCTGTTTGTTCAGGCGGATCCATTGTTTTCCTTTCGTTACACCTGGCTTGTTACCGGTTTTAGCGGCTGCTTTTCCGGCAAGTGAATTAATAAATGTAGACTTTCCTACATTCGGAATTCCAACGACCATGGCACGAACCGGACGGTTCAGAATCCCACGCTTTCTGTCGCGCTCGATCTTCGCCTTACATGCCTCCTGGATCACGCTTTGTACGGATTTTACTCCGCCGCCTTTTCTTGAATTTACTTTCACAACATGGAATCCTTTTTTCTTAAAATATTCGGTCCATGCCTCATTCCATCTTTCCTCTGCCAGATCTGATTTATTCAAAATGATCAGTCTCGCTTTATTCTTACCAAGCTCATCAATATCCGGATTCCTGCTGGATAACGGAACCCTGGCATCTACAAGCTCAATGATCAAATCAATCAATTTAATATTTTCCTGCATCATACGCTTTGCTTTTGTCATATGACCCGGATACCACTGAAAATGCATATTTCTACTCCTTTACAAATCCAAAGTGTGATTTTGGCGAGATGACAAACCAGGCTTTTCCGTAAATGTAGCTGTATTTCACATTTCCTACATTGGCATTACGGCTGTCTTCACTGTTCTGCCTGTCGTCACCAAGAACAAAATATTCATCACTGCCTAATTTTATTTTTTCATTTACAATGCCTACATCATCAATCTTGGAAGTCTCATAATCTTCTTGCAGCTTTTCACCATTGATGTAGACTGAATTTTCGACAATCTCCACGCTCTCTCCTGGAAGAGCAATGATCCGCTTAATATAATAATGGGAATTTTCATTTCCCTTTGGTTTAAATATAATGACATCGCCACGCTTCGGCTTGCTTGCATTATACACAATCCGGTTGGCGAGCACAATATCCCCGTTTTCAAGAACCGGCTTCATGGAATCTCCGACAACACTCACACGCTGTCCGAAATACCATACACACACAAATGCGATCAGTATTGTCAATGCAATCTGAAAAATCCACTTTCCAATAACTGGGATTAAAGACCAGTCTATGCTTCTTAACAGCTTTACAACTTTTTTCTTTGTCGGCTGCTGCATTCTCTTCTGCTGTCTTAAAAGTTTTCTTCTCTTAGCTTCCCGCTGTTTCCGGCGTTTCTTTGCCGCCCTTTTTCTGGCATTCTCTCTGCCCGTAAAATTACCCCTTATCGAACTTTTTTTCATAGATTTATCCCTATATCAGAAAAAGGACAATTACATGTATGTAGTTGTCCTTTTTTACTCTGTTCTCTTCGTTTAATTATTTTACCAGCTCTTTAACTTTAGCTTTCTTACCAACGCGGTCTCTTAAGTAGTTAAGTTTAGCTCTTCTTACTTTACCTCTTCTTACTACTTCAACCTTCTCTACGTTAGGTGAGTGAACTGGCCATGTCTTCTCAACACCGATTCCGTTAGATGTCTTTCTAACTGTAAATGTCTCTCTTGAACCGCCACCCTGTCTCTTAAGAACAGTTCCTTCAAAAATCTGAATTCTCTCACGGTTACCCTCTTTAATCTTACCGTAAACCTTTACAGTATCTCCAACTCTGAATTCTGGAGCCTGCTCTTTTAACTGAGCTGCCTCAATATTCTTAATAATATCGTTCATCTGTGTGACCTCCTTGTTTAATTGGACGTTCTTAATACAAAATGTACCAGAGGACCATCTCGTTTTTCTTCACAACATGCTATATTTTATCACAAACTTCTTTATGTTGCAAGAAGTTTTTAATTTTATTTTTTCATTTATTTTTCCGGCAATCCATTCAATGTTTTTAATCTTTCCAGATTGTAAATTGACAGTTTTCTAAATTCTACTGTCCTGTAGCTTCAAGCATAATTTCTTCCGCCAGCTTCTGCTCTTCTTTTGTCAGTTTGGCTTTTTCAATCAGATCCGGACGGTTCTTTGCTGTGCGGATCACAGACTGCTCTCTGCGCCATTTTTCTATATTCGCATGATGACCGGACAAAAGTATGGCTGGCACCTGCTTATCATGCCAGATCTCCGGTCTGGAATACTGTGGGTACTCAAGAAGATTATCCTGAAAGCTCTCGAATTCTGCGGACACATCATTATGCAGAACCCCCGGCACCAGTCTGGAAATCGCATCGATCATAATCATAGCCGGAAGCTCTCCGCCAGTCAAGACATAGTCTCCAATCGACACATAGTCTGTGACAACTTCATTTAATACCCGTTCATCAATTCCTTCATAATGTCCGCACAAAAATACCAGATCTTCTTCCTGGGCAAATTCTTCTGCCATCGTCTGGTTAAATGTCTTTCCCTGTGGAGACAGATAAATCACACGCGGGCTTTTCCTGGTACCCGGATCGCTTAGCAAAGCTTTCGTTTCTATTTTCTTTTTCACAGCCTCATAGCACTGATACACTGGCTCTGCCTGCATCAGCATACCTGCTCCCCCACCATAAGGATAATCATCTACGCTGTTGTGTTTGTTAAATGCATAGTCTCTGATATTTACCGCTTCTATATCCAAAAGTCCTTTATCCATGGCACGTCCGATAATACTTGTATTCAGACCGTCCATCACCATGTCCGGAAATAATGTCATAATATAAAACTGCATGATTACACTCCTTAAATCAGACCATTCATCAGATGAACAGTAATGATCCCACTTTCCATATCTACGTTCAGAACACATTCTTTAATTGCAGGCATAAGAACCTCTCCATGCTCCTTTGAATCAATCACATAGACATCATTCGCCCCTGTTTCCATCACGTCACTCAGTGTTCCGAATTCTGTTCCATCTTCTGTTATAACTTTCATGCCGATCATGTCTGCAACAAAATACTCATCTTCTTCCAGCGGCACAGCATTTTCTCTCGTCACGAGCAGCGGGCAGCGTTTATAACGCTCAATATCATTAATATTGTCAAATTCTTTAAATTTTACAATAACGAACTGCTTAAAAAACTTCACATGTTCCACTTCCAGATTCAGCTTTTCTTTTCCCGTATCCAGAATTACTTTTTTCAGTTTCTTAAATCTTACCGGATCATCTGTAGTCGGAAAGACTTTCACTTCTCCGCGCACCCCGTGTGGCTGTGTGATGACACCTACCTGCAATAACTGTTCCATACATTCCTCCGCTTTTTCGAATCAATTCGTATATATCTATATCTGGTAACGTCCGAAGAACTTTCACTGTTCTGGCGGACACATTTCTTTCTTCATAAAGAGAGACAGGCCTGGTAAAACCCGGTCTGTCCCTATATCCATCCTGATTAATCCAGAATATCTACAATCACTTTCTTGTCTTCCTTCGCTGCCGCTGCTTTTACTACTGAACGGATAGCCTTGGCAATACGTCCCTGTTTTCCGATTACTTTCCCCATATCAGAATCTGCAACACGTACTTCCAGGATAGTTGTCTTCTTCTCCGTGCGTTCGTTTACCGTTACGCTTTCCGGATCATCGACAAGAGCTTTTGCAATAACTTCAACTAACTCTTTCATCTTTGTACCTCCAGGCACGAATTATCTATTTCTCAATTCCAGCTGCTTTAAAGATCTTTCCTACAACCTCTGTCGGCTGAGCTCCTGTATTTAACCATCTCTTAGCTGCTTCCTCATCTACAGAAATTCCGCTTGGCTCAAGGTTCGGATCATATGTTCCAATCTCCTCGATGAACTTTCCATCTCTTGGGGCTCTGGAATCTGCTACTACGATTCTATAAAAAGGTGCTTTCTTCTGTCCCATTCTTCTTAATCTGATTTTTACTGCCATTTTTCTTTTCCTCCATAAATGAAAATATTTATTTTTAATAGTTTTATTTATATAAAGTGCCTTGCACCATATACCATTTTTAGAAAGGCAACTTGAACTTGCCTTTTTTGCCTGGTTTTGCAAATGTCTTCATCATCTTCTTTGCTTCGTTGAACTGCTTGATCATACGGTTCACTTCACTGATGTCTACACCTGCTCCTTTTGCGATTCTGTGCTTTCTTGATGGATTTAAAAGATCCGGATCTCTTCTCTCAGCTGGTGTCATAGAATGGATCATAGCTTCCATACGTGCCATACCTTTTTCTGCTTCATCCATCTGCTCATCGCCAAGACCTTTCATCTTGCCCATTCCCATACCGCCAAGTCCCGGCAACATGTTCATGATATTTCCAAGTCCTCCAAGCTTCTTCATCTGCTTGATGCTCTCAAGATAATCATCAAAATCAAACTGGGCTTTTTTCATCTTCTTGGACATCTCTTTTGCTTTGTCCTCGTCAATGTCAAGTTCTGCCTCCGCCTTCTCAATCAGAGACAAGACATCTCCCATACCGAGAATCCGGTTTGCCATACGATCCGGATAAAATTGCTCCAGATCAGAAAGCTTCTCGCCCATACCGACATACAGAATCGGTTTTCCGGTTACTGCCTTAACGGATAACGCAGCACCACCTCTTGTGTCACCGTCCAGTTTAGTCACGATCACACCGTCTACACCAATCTTTTCGTCAAATTCTTTTGCCACATTGACCGCATCCTGTCCGGTCATAGCATCAATGACAAGAATTGTCTGATGTACAGTAACAGTATTCTTAATCTCTTCCAGCTCAGCCATCATATCTTCATCGATATGAAGACGTCCTGCCGTATCAAGGATCACCAGATTATTGCCATTCTTCTGGGCATGCTCAATTGCAGCCTTTGCAATATTCGCCGGTTTATGGTTGTCACCCATGGTAAATACTTCCACACCCTGCTTTTCCCCGTTGATCTGTAACTGCTTAATTGCTGCAGGACGATAAACATCGCAGGCAACCAAAAGCGGTTTCTTGCCTTTTAACTTAAACTTCCCGGCAAGCTTTGCTGTTGTAGTCGTCTTACCTGCTCCCTGAAGACCTGCCATCATAATCACTGTAATGGCACTTCCCGGCTGAAGCTTGATCTCGGTTGTCTCAGATCCCATCAGATTACAAAGTTCTTCATTTACAATCTTAATTACCATCTGACCCGGATTCAGACCATTCATAACATCCTGGCCGACCGCTCTTTCCTGAACAGTCTTAATAAAATCCTTTACAACCTTAAAGTTTACATCTGCCGCCAGAAGCGCACGCTTAATCTCCTTTAACGCTTCCTGCACATCTGCTTCCGTAAGTCTTCCTTTACTTCTAAGATTCTTAAATACATTCTGCAGTTTTTCTGTCAGACTGTCAAACGCCATACTATAACTCCTCTATGATTTCTCCGGACAAGATTCGAATTCCGCTTAAAATATCTTCCCTGCGTTCTTTCTCATACTCATCCAGCAATTCATCAATCTGTTTTACTTTATTCTTCACGGTCATGAACTTCTCAACAAGATGAAGCTTTTCTTCATATCCTGCCAGTGCCTGTTCACACCGCTTTACAATATCATGTACTCCCTGTCTGCTGATACCGGCATCCCTGGCAATCTCCCCAAGGGAGAGATCCTCTAATAGAAACTGTCCGTATATCTCTTTCTGATGATCTGTCAGTAATTCTCCATAGAAATCAAACAGAAGAGCCTGTTTTAGAATCTCATTCACATTTATCACCTGTGTTATCATACACGATACGCCTCATGGTGTCAAGTATTTTTTCTTTACACTTATATTTTTATTGTATTTTCTCGCATACAATCCCTATTCCTTCCTCTTTAGACTTCTAAAGTTTCAGAAAATCGCGGATATTCAGCATCCCCCACCCCTGTTCACCTGCTCCGGGTAAATGTGTGCACGTCTCCCTGAGTCTTAATTTCACCTCTACATTGGTAATCCTCGGATATTTTTCCATCAATAAAGCGACAGCACCGGACACGACCGGAGTCGCCATGGAGCTTCCACTTTTTACCGTATACGCATCTTTCTTTCCGTGTATCTGACTGTTGCAGGAAATAATCTGGTATCCCGGTGCTATTACGTCCGGTTTCACTACACATTCTTTCGTAGGACCGGATCCCGAACAGCTCCCCTTCTCTGCTTTTTCTGTTTTTACAGCACCGACCGTAATCACTTTACGACTGTTTCCCGGAATTGCAATGGTTCCTTCTCCCGGTCCGTTATTTCCCGATGACACCACTACAACCAGACCCAAGTCCCAGAGATGTTCTACAGCTTCGATCAACATTTTTTCTTTCCCGGGCTCCAGATTTTCCCCAGCTCCTGCTGACAGATTCACAATCCGTATCTTATATTTTCTGTGATTCATTTCCACCCACTTAAGACCTGCAAGAATACTCGCTACATTTGCCTCCCCTTTTTGATCCAACACTTTTACAATAACAAATCGACAAAGCGGAGCAATTCCGGACAGAATCCCACCGGACATCTGTCCACTTCCACCTAAGATCCCTGCCACATGAGTTCCATGTCCATTATCATCATAACATTTTTCTTTCCTATATATACAGTCCCGCCAGCCGACAACCCTGCTCTTGAAATCCGGATGCGGCGCAAGTCCGGTATCCAGAACCGCAACCGTCACCCCTTTTCCGGTAAGCCCTGCTTTTTTTATATCATCACACCAATAATGCACCATCTTTTTTACACGATCCATAAATGTCTCTCCAAAATATTTCCTTTAAAAATAGAATATTCGACGAAATAGAAATTGATTTCTTCACGCATTTGTCGTATGATATTCTTGCTAATTACTGGGGAGTAAATAGTGACACCATACGGGGAGGAAATTTATGGAATCCAAAAACTATTATGATATACTTGAAGTTTCCGTAAAGGCGTCCGCACAGGAGATTACACTGGCTAAAAATAAACTGGCCAAGCGTTATCACCCGGACGTCAATATGAGGAACGGAATTGATACAACTGATAAGATGCAGGAAATTCTGGAGGCTTACCTTGTTCTTTCCGATCCGGTAAAGCGTGCCGAATATGACCGGGAAATCCGCGGAAACCGTCCTTCGAAAATGCAGACATTTAATCTCTATGAAGAATCTGAAGAAGTTGAAGACCCAGATCATCCTACATTTGTAACTTACTGGAAAGCAGCCGGTGCCTTATATGATATCATCGAGCAAAGCAATGCCCTGTTTCATCAGAAAAACAACTCGACCGTGCTTGGCGAACTGGCTGTCAAGGCACTGCATCATATCATTCTGCTGCGCGAAGCAAAAATTCCGGAGCGCTACTGGTATCCGGATATTATGAACTGGCTTCTGTTCAAATGGTATCAGAACCGGAATTATAATCTTGCATATCTTCTGAAGCTTTATGACGAGCATGAAAAGAATGATATGAACAAAATTGAAAAGTTAAAACTACAGAACCGGGCTTACCGCTATCAGCATTCTGTGAAGAAGTTGCTGCGCTACTAAAGCCCCAAGCATTATTAAAATGTTATGTTATTACTCACAGCTTTCCTGTAAAGTCTAATGTAATGCGCAATATTAAAAGATATAATTTATTCACACATTTTCTCCGCAGACATAGGATATAGTGTAATTATTCTTTATGCGGAGGAATTGACATGAGCGATTTAAGCGCAACAAACTGTGGCTGTGGATGCGATGACGGAAGAAGAGGAAATGGCTGCGGATGCGGTAATGATTGCGGATTTGCAAATAATAGCTGCCTGTGGATTATCTTATTGCTTATCTGCTGTGGCGGATGCGGCAATGGCTGTGGCGGATACGGCAATGACAGTTGCCTGTGGATCATCTTATTACTCATCTGCTGCGGTGGACTCGGCAATGGTTGTGGCGGATGTGGTGGCTGCGGCTGTGGCAACGACTGCTGCTAGTTCACATCTTTCAAAGTGTAGTGTAGACTTTTTATAAAGTCAAAATGAGGGAGATTCGGTTGAATCTCCCTCGTTCTATTTTTCTTCTTTCTCATATATAAATCTGATTTCTTCATAAATTTCAGCAAAATCCACCTTACATTCTCCTCCAAATATTCCAACTGGAACCTGCGTATCAAATCCATAGATTTTCGGAATTTCTTCCTGTTCAAAATCATAGACGATCACTTTTTTCTTTTCCGGATCAACAAGCCAGTATTCCCGTACACCTGCATTCTGATACTTCATTAATTTCAAGTAAGAGTCTTTCTTCTTTGTACTTTCAGATAAAATCTCTATCACAAAATCCGGCGCTCCGTAAATCCCACGTCTCGTAATCTGATTTCTGTCACACACAATTAAAATATCCGGCTCTACTATTGTCTTATCATCTTTATCCAATTGCACACCTATTGGTGCAAAAAACGGAATACATAATCCGCCTTTTTTCTCTATGTATCTTGCTAAATATCCATGTATTTTAGCCGACAGCAACTGATGTACGCTTAGAGGCGGTGCCATATCATAGATTACACCATCAATCAGTTCAGCCCTCACATCTTCAGGAATGGCATAGTAATCCGAGATGGTATACTCTCCCTGCTTCTTTTTCTCTGCTAGATAAGTCACTGCCTCTGCCACTCTGTCCGGCTGCATCATGTTTTCTACGTCTTTTTTCATCTTCTTCGTTCTCCTTCCTTTGACAAATGTAATATGTCCGAAAGAATTCAAGAATGCCTCAGCATTCTTGCTGCGAGGTGCGCGTCATGCAATTGCATGACATACTTCTACTGCGCACCTCTGCAATCCTGCCGGAGGCTATATCAGCTGGGGGATTGACTCCCCCACTGATACCAGCTTGTTTCTCACCACCTATAGAGGTTGGAGTCATCTCCCAGCTGATATATAATTATATTATCTCATATTTAAAATATATTCAAGATATATTGCTATAAACATATTATTGTCACTTATTCACCACTTTGGAATATTACCTGATTACTATTAGGCTCCGAAATGATCGAAATTTGCAGATACTGTTACATTTTTCCGAATGTTACAACTACCCTTGCCTTGTCCTGAGCATACGTTTATATTCGTTCAAATTCTCCTGAGTTCTTCTCCTCTCTTCCATCTGGTTCTTTTCCGTCTGTACATCTTCCAGTTTCTTTTTCAGCATACAATTTTCATCCAGTTCGTATACGGCATTTCCATCTATAATCAACTTTCTACTCATTTTTAATCTCCTTAAAATATCTTCTTACTATAAAATATGCCCGTTTTTCATAATTTCCATTCAAATCACATATATATTTACAACGATAATTTAAGGAGCGCTTATGGAGCAGAAGCCCAAATTAATGACTCCTTTTGACATGCTTGTTACTTCCTCTTCTCTTTATACACTAAAGCTGATGTTGCCTTTTGCACCTGCTTCCATGCAGCGCTCCTTAGCTATCTACATAAAATTTTCGGAACTGAAAGCTACGATGGAACATTTCTATGGATTTCTAAATACAGACCATCCTGGTTCCGTCCTGGAGCAGTTAAAATCCTGTTTAAGCCCGGAAGAACAGACGCAGATGTCACAAATGGAAGATCTCATGAATATGATGGAAATGATGCAGACTATGAATTCTGATTCCGATGGGGAAAATGGTTTCTCCCCTATGGATTTTATGAAAGGAGTTTTTGACAATGAATGAATGGTTGAACCACCCGGCACTAAAAAATATGGATCCTGTGAAACTGGAGCTGATAAAGCTTGCTGCGAAACAGACAGAGGGGAAAAACGGGAAATCACTCGCCCCGGTCATGATGTCTCTGATCAGCAGTGCACATAAAAAGGGAATCACTTTTTCTCCGGAGGAAATGTCCTTTGTTCTGGAAATCTTAAAAGATGGAAAATCAAAGGAAGAGCAGGCACAGATTGACCGCATGGTCCGGATGGTTTCCGGATATGCTAAGAGAGCCGGGAAATAATCCCAGCTCTCTCATCTCTTTTATCATTATAAAATTACAGTGATTTTCTAAGTTCTCTGCGTCGTTTTGCCTCTTCCCATTCTGCGGCTTCATCTTCTGTTGTAGGTTCAAGCCTTGGCACTGGAATCGGATGGTCGTTTTGATTCAGTGCTACCACTGTCAGATAAGCATGATTAATCAATGTTCTTGTGCCATCCATGGATTCTACATAGCTATCCACCTTAATGTCCATGGAAGTCCGTCCCACATAGACAAGCTGGCCAATGATCACAACACTGTCACCTGGATAAGCTCCTTTTAAAAAACTTAAATTATCCACACTTGCAGTCGTCACATTTGTGTGGGTATGACGTTTTGCCACAAGTGCAGCCACCTCATCAATCCACTGCATGAGCATGCCTCCAAACAGACGTCCTGCTGCATTCAGATGGTTTGGTCTTACAATATGAACGGTCTCTACTCTGGAATCCGATACTTTTCTGCTTTCTACTTTCATATTAATATTCTACTTCCTGTAAATACAGTCCCTTCGGATCACAAGGATTTCCAACTGTCTTTTCTCCGTTAAAAATTGCCTCAATATCTTCTTTCTTTCGAAGTCCAAACCCAATATCCAGAAGTGTTCCGATCATAAGTCTTGCCATGTTGTGCAGAAAATCGTCTGCCTGAATGAGGATCTGCATTTCCTCATTATCTCCATAAATGTCAATGTCGTAGACCTCACGTGTCGTGTTCTTGCTCTTCTTTGCAGTAGAGAAATTACGGAAATCATGTTCTCCGATAAATAAAAGAGCAGCCTGCTGCATTGCCTTTTTATCCGGTGTCTTAAAGCAATGGTAAGTATGCTTACGCTCAAAAACACTTGGAACATCCATAATCGTCATACGGTAAACATAAGTTTTTGATACTGCATTCAACTGGGCATGGAAACGATCCGGAACCTCTTCAACTTCTGTAATTGCAATATCCATTGGCAGATACCGATTCAGATAATGCTGAATATCTTTTGTACTCAGATTAGAAGAAGTCTTAAAATTCGCCACTTGTGCGTAAGCATGTACACCGACTTCTGTACGGCAGCCACAATTCAGCTCAATATTCTTTTCACCAGTCATTTTCCCTAATACATCAATAATCTTGGCAGATATTGTGTTGTTAGATTCATCTTTTCCAAGTCTTGTCCAGCCTTGATAACGGCTGCCATCATATTCAATTGTAATTTTTATATTTCTCATAATCTTATACTCCCTGTATTTAAACTGTAATGATATTTTACCCTATCATCATACGATTTTAGTATAACAAATTCCATCATATAATAAAAGAGCCTGTTGAGGTTTCTTTTTCTCACTATTATACAAAAAAAACTGCAACTCAATCTTACAAGTTACAGTCTTTTCATCTCTACATATTAAATTTACTTTTTAGTCTTCGTCGTCATTCTGGACTGTGTATGTCTGACGTTTTCTTGCCATCTCATCACTTTCCAGATATTCGTCATATGTTGTTATCTTGTCAATCATCTTTCCGCCCGGAACAATTTCCATGATACGGTTTGCAGTTGTCTGAACAATCTGGTGGTCTCTTGATGAGAAGAGAATGACACCTGGGAATTTTGTCATTCCATTGTTCAGTGCTGTGATACTTTCCATATCCAGGTGGTTCGTAGGCTCATCAAAAATCAGTACATTTGCACCGGAAATCATCATCTTGGATAACAGGCAGCGCACTTTCTCTCCTCCGGACAGAACTTTCACTTTCTTTACTCCGTCATCTCCGGCAAAAAGCATACGTCCGAGGAATCCACGTACATAAGTCGCATCTTTCTCTTCAGAGTACTGTGTCAGCCAGTCTACAATTGAATAGTCATTATCAAACTCACTTCCACTGTCTAATGGAAAATATGCCCGAGAAGTTGTGATGCCCCATTTGTATGTTCCCTCATCTGGCTCCATCTCTCCCATAAGGATCTGGAACAGTGTTGTCTTGGCAAGCTCGTTACTTCCGACAAATGCGACTTTATCATCATGTCCCAATGTAAAAGAAATGTTGTCTAATACTTTTTCTCCGTCAATGGTCTTGCTCAGTCCTTCTACTGTTAATACTTCATTTCCAATCTCACGGTTCGGACGGAAATCAATGTATGGATATTTACGGCTGGATGGCTGGATATCATCAAGCTGGATTTTCTCCAATGCACGCTTTCTTGAAGTAGCCTGCTTGGATTTTGAAGCATTTGCACTAAACCTTGAAATAAATTCCTGCAGCTCTTTGATCTTCTCTTCCTTCTTCTTGTTCGCCTCTTTCATCTGGCGGATGAGAAGCTGGCTGGACTCATACCAGAAGTCATAGTTTCCGGCATAGAGCTTAATCTTACCATAGTCAATATCTGCAATCTGTGTACAGACTTTATTCAGGAAATAACGGTCATGTGATACAACGATGACTGTGTTTTCAAAGTTGATCAAAAATTCCTCAAGCCATGCGATCGCATCCAGATCCAAGTGGTTCGTAGGCTCGTCGAGAAGCAGGATATCTGGATTACCAAATAATGCCTGTGCAAGCAGAACCTTTACTTTCTCAGGACCATTTAAGTTCTTCATCATCTCATAGTGAAGTTCTGTTCCGATTCCAAGACCATTTAACAATGTTGCTGCATCAGACTCTGCTTCCCAGCCATTCATGGTCGCGAACTCTGCTTCTAGCTCACTTGCCTTGATACCGTCCTCGTCTGTAAAATCTTCCTTTGCATAGATTGCTTCTTTTTCTTTCATAATCTCGTACAGTCTCGCATTTCCAAGCATAACTGTATCAAGAACCGGATACTCGTCATATTTGAAGTGATCCTGCTGTAAGAATGAAAGTCTCTGTCCCGGAGTGATGATGACTTCCCCGTTGGTCGGCTCAAGCTGTCCGGAAAGAATCTTTAAAAATGTAGACTTACCTGCACCATTGGCACCGATCAGACCATAACAGTTCCCTTCTGTAAATTTAATATTAACGTCTTCAAATAATGCTTTTTTCCCAACTCGTAATGTAATATTACTTGTACTGATCATTATATTTGCTCCTTTTTATCTATCAATCACGTTTTAGCTCATACGAAGAATATCTTACCAAAGATACGTCAAAATAGCAAGCCGGGAAACCACTGTTTTTCGGCACTTTACGCACTTTTTCTATTTCCGTCGCATCTTTTTACCGCCTTTTTATCTACTTCCTGCATTTTTAACTGATTTTTTGTAAAAAGGCATTTTCATGATTCTATTTTTCGTTATATAATATCACTTAGAAAATGTTTCCAAAGTCAGGAATCCCTGCCTTTGAATCATGTTTCACCGAAAACTATTATCGAATTATTACAAAACAAGAGGTGTTGATTATGATAAATGCAACAATCGTACTGGAAGGCGGTGCCACCAGAGGTGTATTCACTTCGGGAGTTTTAGATTACCTTATGGAACAGGATACTTATCTCTCCCATGTTATTGGTGTTTCTGCAGGAGCATGTAATGCCGTGGATTACGTGTCAAAACAGATTGGGCGTACACGAAACTGTATGATCGTGGAAGATAAAGAATACAACTATCACAATAATCTTCGTGATTTCATGCGTGAAAAGAGTCTTCTGGATATGGACATGGTTTTTGACAAGTACCCACGCGAAATCTTTCCATTTGATTTCGAAACATTTCAGAAATCCTGTGAACAAGGCATGGTCTGCGAGCAAGTCACAACGAACTGTATTACCGGGAAAGCAGAATATATGATCGAAACACAAGATTTTGACAGACTGTTGCGCATCTGCCGGGCATCAAGCAGCATGCCTCTTCTGTGTCCTATGGTTAATATTGACGATGTACCTTATCTGGACGGCGGACTTGCAGATTCCATTCCAATCCGACATGCATTGCATCAGAACAATGAGAAGATTGTTGTGATTCTGACTCGCAATCCGGGATATCGCAAAAAGTCAATGACAAAAGGCATGGCAAAGTTATATCGCCGCGCTTATGGCAAATATCCGGAGGCTGTCAAGACTATGATCCGCCGGAATTATATGTATAACAAAGAACTGGAGCTCATCGAAAAATTAGAACATGAAGGACGGATTTTCGTACTGCGTCCACTCGTCCCAACCGTATCAAGACTGGAGCAGGACTGCGACGTTCTAAGAGAATTTTACGAACATGGATATCACCTTATGAAGCGGAACTATGAGAATCTGATGAGGTATTTAGAAAGTTAGTTGTGGATTTTTACAGAAAACCTCAAGGGTACGCTGAACTGGATTATTTTCTATATTTACTGCGCCGCCTATGATCGTCGTACTATGTAAACTCGCCTAAAGAACAGGCTCAAACAGTCCATAGTACGACGGGCTAGGCTCGTAAATATTAGAAAAATAATCCAATGTCCAGCTACTACCCTTGAGGTCTTTGTGTAAACAACTTTCTATCACCACTTTTCCAAATGCTAAAATTAGTACAGGAAGAAAAATCCACCACTCCTCTTCTAAGTGTCAGAGTAGTGGTGAGAATAAAAAATCCCAAACTATAATGGATTGAACGGTAGAAGGATTTTCCGAGCATCAGTGAGTAGAGTTTTCGTGAATATGTACTGTCTGAGCCTGTTTTTAGGCGAGTTTACATATTCACGAAAAAATAAACGACGCAACTGATGCTGGAAAATCCTTCGTGTTCAAGACGCTATAGTTTGGGATTCTATTTATATTTTCACACTATTCTACCGCGCCCAATCCGGCACCTCATCTTCGTAATATACCTGATTTTCGGACAGTATCTGCATTTCTCCGTCTTTGATCTCTACTTCTGTGACTGCGCAGTTTTTATGAATGCTGCCAGCCCAAAGTTCGGATAATGGTGCTTTTTTTATATTATTGAGTAATGTTGCCAGCGCAACTCCGTGTGTGACCAAAAGAATATTTTTATCTTCGTATTCTTCCTGTCCTACAAGCCATTTAAGGAAATCATCTGTACGTTCTTTTACTTCTGCAAAGGATTCTCCACCCGGTGCTCCTGCAAAATGTTCCGGATCATCGTAGAATTTCAGGAATTCGTCCGGAACTTCCATCTGGTTTCTTGCTACACTTTTTCCTTCCCATTCACCAAAGGCAATTTCTTTCAGTCTTTTATCCATAATAATTGGAACTTTACTGCTTCCTTCATCTAAAATCAGATTAGCCGTCTCCAGTGCTCTTTTTAAGTCACTTGAAAAACAAAGATCGAATCTGACATTGCGAAGACCGATCCCTGTCTCTTTTGCGAGATGTCTTCCAAAATCATTTAACGGAATGTCTTCCTGTCCCTGTAGTCTTTTTTCTTTGTTCCAGTCTGTCTGTCCATGTCTGACTAAATATAACTTCATAATCTGTCACCTGTTCCCTAAAATTCTATTTTGCAAAAACAAATTTTGCATTTCAATCTCGCATTTTTCTAGCATATCTGTCTGCCAAATGTTATACTGTTATTATTGTATTGATGCATATTCTAATGTTCCAATACAATAAATCACAATGAAAAGGAGTATTTTATTATGGAAAAAATCACAAGTTTCACCATAAATCATCTGAAACTGTTACCTGGCGTCTACGTATCTCGCGTAGATTATGTTGCAGGCAATCCGGTTACAACTTTTGACCTTCGTATGACTGCCCCGAACCGCGAACCTGTTATGAACACTGCAGAGATGCACACCATTGAACACCTTGGCGCAACATTCCTCAGAAACGATCCGGAATTCGGTGAAAAAGACATCTACTTCGGACCTATGGGCTGTCGTACTGGTTTCTACCTTGTACTTGCAGGCGAATATAAGTCTCGCGACATCGTTCCACTGATGCAGCGCATGTTTACATTTATCGCTGAATTCGAAGGCGATATTCCTGGTGCTGCTGCCCGTGACTGTGGCAACTATCTGGATCAGAATTTAGGAATGGCCAAATACCTTGCGAAAAAGTATCTGGCCGAAGTCCTGAACGATATTACTGATGAAAGATTGATCTATCCTGAATAATCTTATTCTTCATTTTCAATCTGAATTTGACATGTCTTCATGACTGCCAGTGCATTCTTATGGCCTTCTGGTGTTGATCCGGCACAGCATGCTGCATCAACGATAATCGGTTTATCCGGGAAGAAGGCTTTAAGAATCATTGCATTAGAAATCACACAAATATCTGTACAGACACCAATCAGTGTAATACTCTCCACTCTTTCATTCTTAATGACACGAAGATTACTTCTGTAATCATTCAGCTTAAATCCAAGTTCAATACTTCCAAATGATGATTTATTTAAAATATCTCCTTCACAGAGTACATCAATTTCCGGAGTCAGTTTCCATCCATCTGTACCACGGATACAATGTTTAACCGGAAGATTCTTTCCTTCCTGTGTCTCCAGATATTTTTCATCGTGTGTATCACGGGTATAGAACACCTTTCCATCAAAATTCTTGATCTTCTCTGCCACTTTGGGCACAATCGCCTGGGCTTCTTTTGTTCCAAGCGCACCGTCAATAAAATCATTCTGCATGTCAATTACGACTAATATCTTCATAATCTATAACCCTCCAATACTTTTTTCGACATTTTGCTCTCTATTTTCTATATTATATAATCTTTGTGAATAATGCAAGTGCAGTTGTAGATAAAAAAACAAAAAAAAGAGAACAAAATATATACATCTTGTCCTCTGATTTATTCTTATTCAAATAAGTATTCTTAATTTAATTAAGCGATTTTGCTTTTAGCAAGCTCTGCAAGTGTTGCAAATCCTTCTGCATCATTAACAGCCATCTCTGCAAGCATCTTTCTGTTGATATCTACACCAGCAACTTTAAGTCCGTGCATCATCTTGCTGTAGGAAAGTCCATTTAATCTGGCTGCTGCGTTGATACGAGCAATCCAGAGCTGACGCATCTGACGTTTGCGCTGTTTTCTTCCTGCATATGAAGATGTAAGAGCTCTCATTACAGACTGTTTTGCAACTCTGTACTGTTTAGAACGTGCTCCTCTGTATCCTTTTGCTAATTTTAAAGTTCTGTTATGTCTTTTTTTAGCGTTTAATCCGCCTTTAATTCTTGCCATGTCTTATTCTTCCTCCTTCACAAATTGAACCTTATCTTAGAGATATGGTAATACCTTCTTCATGTTCTTTACATTAGTAGCATCAGCAATTGTTGCTTTTCTAAGATTTCTTTTTCTCTTTGTAGATTTCTTAGTTAAGATATGGCTCTTGTAAGCTTTATTTCTTTTTAATTTTCCTGTACCTGTCTTTTTGAAGCGCTTTGCAGCTGCTCTATTAGTTTTAATTTTTGGCATGATATGCTCCTCCTTCAACTTGTATTGTATTTTTAACGTTTTTCAGTTAAAACCATGCTCATGCTTCTGCCTTCCATCTTAGCCGGCTTTTCAATGACTGCGATGTCACCAAGCATCTGGGCAAAATCATCCAGAATGTGTTTGCTCTGCTGAACATGTGCCATCTCACGGCCTCTAAAACGCAGTGTAACCTTTACTTTGTTACCTTTACTGATGAACTTCTTAGCATTATTCACTTTGGTATTAAGATCATTCGTCTCAATATTTGGTGAAAGACGCACTTCTTTTACTTCAACGGTCTTCTGTTTCTTTTTAGCCTCTTTTTCCTTTCTTGCAAGTTCATATCTGTACTTACCGTAATCAATAATCTTGCAAACAGGTGGCTGAGCCTTTGGAGCAATCTTCACAAGATCCAGATCTGTTTCCTGAGCAAGCTTCATAGCTTCCTTCGGACTCATGATACCTAACTGATCTCCGTTTTCTCCAATCACTCGAATTTCTTTGTCTCTAATCTGCCCGTTAATCATTAAATCGCTAATTGTCGTGCACCTCCATCATAAAATAAAAATAAGTGAATAGTTCGAGACTATCCACTTGCATATCTGTATCATAAGATCTATAATCAAATCTGTATATACTCAATATCAAACCATTAGTCACCCGATTGTGCTAAGGTGAGAGTGGATACTCTACTTTCTTTTTTGCCTTACGCAACATATAATTTATCACATTATTTTTCTTATGTCAACTGTTTTTTCTCTTTTTTTCATCCTTTTTTGATTCCTGATAATTCAGCCTTTATTCCACGATCCAGCTTTCCAGATTCTGTGCCCCGGCATACTCTTCCAGATATTTTCTGCCATATTCCAATGCTTTTTCAAGACCATCATTTCCTGAAAATGAATAGATCAATGTCAATACTTCTGTCACATCCTCCGTAATCATTGCACGCTCTGAATCACTGGTTGAACTTCCGATGGCTCCGTCTTTGTCTGCGAGCACCGGAAGCGCCTCGATCTTGATCTCATCTTTTCCGATTCCCTTATAAGTCTCTCCTTTCTGTCCGATCCGGAATACCAGTTCTTCTGAGATCTGAGATACGTCATAAGATCCTACCGAAAATCCCGATTCGATGGAAATCAGGTTATTGACATCCACAACGGTATTAACTTCATATAGTCCCTTTCCCTGTCCGATCCGGCGGATCAGTGCCTCGGAAGACACACGGTATCTGCTCGGATCCTTTCCGAATGCTTTGTATGCTGCCCTGGATTCTTTCACGTTTGGGATTTCATTGATCCCGTTATCAAAAATAGCATCTCTCGTCTTTTTGAAAATGTCTTTCTTCAGATATTTCCACAGTTCTTCGTTCTTCTTTTCCACTTTCACCCGGTACTGCAGGCATCCCACTCTGGTATCCGGCCAGATTTCTTTCATCGTTTTATCAATTATCAGATGTTTCATATATATCGCTCTCCTGTATTATAAAGTGTCGGATCATCGTTCAGGCGAACCGTAAGAAATGTGCTTTGAGAATTTCCCGCATAAATACAAAAAAAGATGACAATCTGCCCGTAAGCTTCTTGTCATCTTTGACTCTTCTTTATGCTGCTTTTGATCTATTTCACAGTATATTAAGCATGCTTTTCTAGGCGAAAAGACTTGTTGCTCCATATATTGCTACTACTGCAACGATTCCCCATCCGATGATACTTAACATACTCTACACCTCCTCAGGATGATTTATTTCTCTCTTTCTGATTTCAGTATAGAGCATAATTATACATTTGTTAAATGAAGCTTTTGTATGTTACTATTAGTATTCTTAATGTTTCTATGTATCTATCTGTGGTCTGCCATGCATACAATGGCGATCATTCCAGCGCCTGTATGACCTCCGATCACAGGACCGAGATTGTTCATCATGACATTGGTCACACCCATTTTCTTACGGACGAGTTCTGCGACATAAGCTGCATCTTCCGGACAATTGCCATGCGGGATCATCACCATATCCGGCATCTTTCCCTCGCATGCTTCAACCGCCATATCCACGATCTTATTCATGCCTTTCTTTCTGCCCCGCTCTTTCCTGATGATCTGAAGCTTTCCTTCATTATCCAGACAAATGATCGGCTTGATCTGTACCATCGTTCCGATCACTGCTGCTGTCTTCGAGATACGTCCGCCTTTCTGCAGATGATTCAGATCCTCTACCATAAAGAAATGGCAGATTTTCAATTTATTTTCTTCCACCCACTGCGCAACTTCTTCCAGACTCCTGCCTTCTTTCTGAAGTTCCAGTGCCTTATAATCAAGCAGGCCTTCTCCCATGCTTGCGCAAAGTGTATCGATCACAACAATCTTTCTCTCCGGATATTTTTCACGCAGTTCCTCTGCAGCTATACACATACTGTTATATGTACCACTAAGTCCTGATGTAAAGCTCAGATGCAAAATATCTTTTCCTTTTTTCAGGATCGGTTCCAGGATATCTATTGCAGTCTGCGGACTTGGCTGTGAAGTCACTGCCATCTCTCCGTTCTCTAACATACCATAGAATTCTTCTGCTGTCAGATCATACATATCACGGTAAGTCTTTCCACCGATCGTACAGTTCAGCGGGACTACCGGTATCTCTCTTTCCCACACCCATTCTTTTGGCAGATCAGATGTACTGTTGATCGTTATTACATATTCACTCATATCGGAAACCTCCTCATCCTCATCCTCATCCTCAAGTCCTTTTCATCTTACCATTGTCTTACATATTACGCAAAACTTTTTTCACAGTAATGATAAATACTGCGCTGGTTGTCAGGACCGATATCACATCTGCTATCGGTTCTGCGCGGTAGATTCCCATCACGCCCATAAATTTTGGCAGAATAACCGCAAGTGGAATCAGCAGAATAATCTTCCTTAAAAGCGCAATGAATAACGATACCTTTGCCTGTCCGAGCGAAATGAATGATGTCTGGCATGCGCACTGGATTCCGAAGATGGATATTCCAAGGAAATATACCGGCATAACCTTACACGTCAGTTCCAGAAGTCCTTTATTATCCGTAAACAGCCCTGTGTATATCTGCGGTGCAAAAATTGCCACACCTGCAAGCAGCAGTGTTCCTGTCAGACAGACCAGGATCATTCTTTTCATCGTTGCTTTCACACGTTCCTTATTTCCAGCACCATAATTATAGCTGATGATCGGCTGTATCCCCTGTGTGATCCCCTGCACCGGAATCGTGATCATCTGCATGACACTCATAAGGATCGACATGGATCCTACATACAGATCACCGCCATATCTCTGCAGCCCCGTATTCAGTGTGATCGTTACCAGGCTTTCCGTACTCTGCATAATAAATGGTGAGATTCCAAGTCCTGCGATCATCTTGATCACATCTTTTTTCAAATGCATATTTTTCAATGTAAGACGCATCACGCTTTTTTCCGAAACCAGGAAATGTACCACCCATATTGCACTGACCGCCTGTGACAGGACCGTTGCAACAGCCGCTCCGCGCACACCCATATGCAGTACAAAGATGAACAGCGGATCCAGGCAGATATTTAATACTGCCCCGATCAGAACGGATAACATTGCAATCTTTGCCTCACCCTGTCCGCTGATGTAAGCATTCAGTCCAAGTGCCAGCTGTACGAAGATGGTTCCGATCAGATAGATTGATATGTAATCTCTCGCATAGACAATCGTTGCATCACTGGCTCCAAACGCATACAGGACCGGTGTCTTGAATATCGAAAAGAATGCTGTCAGGATTACAGAAAATAGTACCAGAAGCCCCGCAGAATTTCCAAGGATCTGTTCCGCCCTCTGTCTGTTCTGTTTTCCCAGTTGAATGGAAGCAAGCGGTGCTCCGCCCATTCCCGCAAACGCACTGAATGCCGAGATCATCGTCAGGATTGGAAATGTAACCCCGACACCGGTCAGTGCTGCATTTCCGTATCCCGGAATATGACCTATATACATTCTGTCTACTATATTATAAAGCACATTGATAAGCTGTGCCGCCACAGAAGGAAGTGCCAGAGAAAACATCAGTTTTCCCAGCGGTGCACTTCCGAGTCTTTCATCTCTGTGATTCATTTCTATCTCTGCCTTTCTTTTGTATACTTATTATTCCATTTTCCTGTAATGGTCGTTTTTCACACACGGTTATTTCAGGCTTACATGAAGATAGCTTCTTCCGGAAAGTGTTTTATTAAAGCAGATACTGCACACCACCAGAACACATCCCATTACAAATCCCCACCCGTTGAATAATGCCGTCAGTATCAGCAGAGCCAGACGCATGAACTTCAGCGCATAGCCAAGTTCAAAATTCGGCTGTGTATAATTTGCAACTGCAACAAACGCCATATAGAGCATGACTTCGCTGTTAAACCATCCCGATTCCACTGAAAATTCTCCCATGACAAGACCAGCGATCACACTGAGCGGTGTACTTAGCATACTCGGAGTATTCAAGGCCGCCAGGCGCAGGCCGTCAATTGCCACTTCCAGCATCAGAAGCTGATAGATCAACGGAATATTCACCGTATCCTTCACCGCTACAAATGCAAATACTTTCGGCAGCCAGTTCGGATTCTGCATAAAAAGCAGAAAGACCGGCGTCAGGAATATCGTCATCAGATTGATCAGTGTTCTGGATATCTTCAGATAGACACTGGTCAATGTCGGGAAGTAATAGTCATTTGCCTCTTCGATCATATCAAAGACCGATGTCGGAAGTATCATCGCAGACGGTGAATTATCTACCAGGATCACCACTTTCCCTTCCAGCAGACATGCCGATGCCGTATCCGGCCGTTCGGTGAATTTAAACTTCGGAAACGGATTATACCACTTCCGCTTAAACAGGCATTCCGCCAGGCTCTGCTGATTCATCCGCAGATCATCTGTATCTATGCTCTGGATCTTGTCACGCACATTTTTCAGCAATGTCTTATCTGCCCGGTCACCCATATAGCAGAGTGCCACATCTGTCCTGGAACTGTCCCCTACCTCCATCATCTCCATGATCAGTGCCGGATGCCGGATTCTTCTTCTCATCATTGCCGTGTTATATACGATTGTCTCCACAAAACCATCTCTGGATCCCCGAAGTGACTTGTCTTTATCCGGCTCTTCTACATTTCTTGCCGGATACGTCCTGCAGTCGATCACAATACATGCCCGGTATCCGTCAATAAATACGCATGTTTCCCCCGACAGCAGACTTTTCAATATCTGATCAAAATCAAACATGACATCTACTCCAACGTACGGAATACATGCATTCGCGAACTTCCATATATCCTCCGGCATGTCTTCTTCTTTCACTTTCAGAAGTGCATCCATGATCTTCAGCATTGTCTCTTCACTTGTAAAACCATTTACATAATAAAAAGAAGAAACCCTCCCGCCGATCAGCAGATCCCTCTGGATGAGGTCAAAGCTTTCCCGGATCGGGAGTGTTGCGTTCATATATGCTACATTTTCTTCTCTTGTCTTAAAAACCGGGATTTCCTGACGCGTCATCTTCTTACCACCTCTTACATACATAGACTGTATGTTCCAGTATGTCCCGTTTTTTTCATTCTTATACAAAAATGGAATGCTTCTCTTTCCGGTTATTTCGTCGTGCTGCCAAATCCGCCGTTACGGACTTCTTCCACATCATCATCAACCGTAATCCCATATTCCATGAAAATCCCCTGCATAAATCCTGTTCCTGCCTGGATTTCCACTATTTTTCCTTCTTTTGTGTCATTCGTGATCTTGGCAAAAATGTGTCCTTCATTGTCTGAATTATAATAATCACTGTCGATGATCCCTACTGTATTATTCAACTGCAGGCGGAATTTGAATCCAAGTCCGCTTCTCGGATAACACTGAAGTACCCAGTTTTCTTCCATCTTCGCACGAATTCCTGTTGGAATCTTCGCTGTCTCTCCCGGCTTTAATGTGATTGCCCGCGGCGCATAAAAATCGTATCCAGCCGATCCTTTTGTCGCACGTTTTGGAAGTTTCAATGCATCATAGATACTGCGGATGACTTCATCGGAGTCCTGTCCGATGGCATCCAGATACCCTTCTTTAAACTGTTCAAAACTTACTTTTTCAAATTTTGCGATTCTCTTTGCCATGTATATATCCTCTTTTCTGTTATTTATTCTATACTTCTTAAACTACAAAAACACAGCCTATAAAGCTGTGCTTTTGTTCCGGCATATCCAGTATAACATCTTTTAGTTGCCGCACTCAATACTGATTTCATTAAATAATGTCAGGATATCGTCTACCGACATCCTATCTTTTTCTTCTCCCTTTTTATCCAGGATCGTATTTCCCTGATGCATCATCACCAGGCGGTTACCATATTCGATTGCATATCTCAAATTGTGTGTGACCATGATCGTTGTAAGATTCTTCTCTTTTACGATCTTATCTGTCAGTTTCATGATCAGTTCTGCCGTCTTCGGATCCAGTGCTGCTGTATGTTCATCCAGGATCAGAAACTCGATCGGTGTCATGGTAGACATCAGAAGTGCCATTGCCTGACGCTGCCCGCCGGACAATGCGCCGACTTTTACATCCATCTTATCTTCCAGTCCCAGTCCAAGCTGGCTTAACTGCTCCCGGTAATAATCTATCCTTGCTTTGTTCGTTCCTCTGGAAAGACCGAATACCTTTCCTTTATTGTCTGCCAGAGACATATTTTCCAAAATCGTCATTGTTGGACATGTTCCCATTGCCGGGTTCTGATAGACACGGCCGATTCTTTGGTTTCTCTTATATTCTTTCTGTTTTGTGATATCGGATCCATTGATCAGGATCTGTCCACCCTCCACCGGGATACTTCCGCAGATAATATTCAACATGGAAGTCTTTCCGGAACCATTACTTCCCACGACAGAGACGAATTCTCCTTTGTCAATCGTCAGGTTGAAGTCCTGAAATAAGCACATCTCATTCACGGTACCCGGATTGTAATATTTATGAATTCCTTTTAACTCAAGCATTGGTGTTCACCTTCTTCTTTCTGTCCATACTGATGATAAGCACAACCAGGAACAGGACTGCCGTTACCAGTTTCATGGCCTGCGGATCGAAATTGCGTAGTGCAACGGCAACGCATGCTTTATAAATAACCGATCCGATCAGGACTGCTGTCGTTGTGTGCAGCAGTGTCATCTTACGGAAAATACTGGTTCCGATAATTACACTTGCCAGTCCTATGACCATAGCTCCGGTTCCCATAGAAATTTCAAATACTCTCTCTTCCTGTGCAAATATACATCCGGCCAATGCTACCAGACCATTTGAAATTGCAAGTCCGAGGATCTTGATATTGCCCTTGTCTTTTGCGAGAGATACAACCAGTACATCATTATCCCCAACGGCTCTTAACAGGAATCCGGACTTCGTATTCAGATAAAGATCAAGCAATACTTTACAGATCAATGCAAGCACCAGAACGATGATCAATGTCGCATATGGTGCAAGTACATCCGGAATGATCTTCTCCATCAGATCATTGTTAAAAATAGTCTTCTGTGAGAATAATGGCACATTCGCCGTTCCTGCTATATACAGATTGATCGTCCACAATGCCGTCATCATTATGATTCCCGAAAGAAGATCTCTGACTTTACACTTCACGTGGATCAGTCCGGTACAGATTCCCGCAACTGCTCCGGCCAGAAATGAAAGAACCAGCGTGATGTATGGATTCATTCCTCTTGTAAGGAGGGCAGCTGTGATCGCTGCCCCCAGAGGAAAACTTCCATCCACCGTAAGATCGGGAAAGTCTAATATTTTATATGTGATATAAATTCCCAATGCCAGGATTCCATAGATCAGCCCCTGTTCTAATATCGATGTAATGAAACTCATGAAAAATGCCTCCCAATCCACTAATTCCCGTCCCCAAAGCTTTCTACTGCGCTATTTGCAAGATCTTCCGGTACTGTGATTCCAAGATCCTCTGCTACTTTGTTATTTACATAGAATCCAGGTTCTGTGATAGTTTCAAAATTCTGCTCAGAAGCTTTTGCTTCGCCTTTTAATACTTTCGCCGCCATCTTACCAGTCTGCTTTCCAAGTGCAATATAATCAATTCCTTCTGCTGCAAGGCATCCGATCTTCACCTGCTCGATCTCACTTCCGAATACCGGGATCTTCTTTTCATTTGCTTTATCCAGGATAGTTGGAAGTGATGCTACAACTGTGTTATCAGTCAGATTGGTAATACAGTCTACTTTGCTTAACAGATCATCCGCTGCAAGAGATACATCCGCTGTTGTTGTGATTCCCTTTTCTACCAGTTCGAAATCATATTTCTTAACCAGACTCTTGTATTCTTTGATCGCCGATACAGAATTTGCTTCGCTTGTAGTATACATGATGCCAATCTTCTTAGCATCCGGAAGCATCTCACGAATCATTTTAAGCTGTTCTTCAACCGGAAGTTTATCTGATGTTCCGGTCACTTCTCCTACCGGTTTTCCATCTTTGTCTGCGAGTTCTGCTGCTACAGGATCTGTAACTGCAGTGTAAATGACCGGAATGTCAGCTTTCATTGCTGCGTTATATGCACTCTGTGCACTTGGTGTTGCGATCGCACATACCAGGTCTACTTTATCAGATACCAGACTGTCGGAAATCTGTTTTGCAGTTCCCATATCCGCTGCCGCATTTTTGTATTTTACGGTCAGGTTATCACCTTCTTTGATTCCTTCTGCTTCCAGTCCTTTTAAGAAACCTTCCCTGCAGTTATCAAGAGAACCATGCTCTGCAAACTGTTCAATTCCGATGGTATAAGATTCTTTCTTATCACTTCCGGAATCGGATGAACTGCCACATCCTGCTGCCATTGCTGTTACCATTGCCGCTGTTAATAATACTGTTACCATTTTCTTTTTCATAATTTTTTTCTCCTCTTTTTCTGTATAAAATATTATTGTTGTCCACAGATCCCAATTGCCAGTTCTCTGTAGTTGTTAGGAGAGAAAATCTTTCACCGATTACCGTCTGCCATACCATCTTAGACAAAAAGAAAACCGCCCCAAACCTTAAGGTTTGAGACGGTAATAATATCTATTATTATCGCGGTACCACTCAAATTGACGAATCGTCCACTTTCTCATGTACTAACATACACTCCTGATTGATAACGGGTTCGGTTCCCGACAAGCCATACTCTCTCAAACAATTGATAAATACAAGTTCTTGATTTCAGACTGCCCTCAAAAGTCCATTCACTTATCAATTTCATACAGCAATCTCACCACCTGCTGCTCTCTTGGATGTCATCGTATAAGCTACTCCTCTTTTTCAACGGTTTGCTTTGTTATGGTTATACTTTACTGTATCAAAGTTGTTTTGTCAAGAAGTTTTTTACTTTTTTTCAATCACGCCCTATTTCCAGGTAAAATCCGGTGTCCCCTCAAGGTCATACGGCGTAGCCTGATAGACGTAATAATTTATTCTGGTGTGGTATTTCTATAATTCAAGAATCCCCATTTATCACGCTTTATCGGTCTTTTTGTCTCCACGGATTTTATCATACCACCAATTTGTCTCCAGTAACTATGAATTTTACAGCTAAACCACCAATTCAAACAACGTTGCTTCTGTCTTTTCTATTATAATCCCAGTTCTTTTATAAGCTCTTCCTGTGAGCAAGATGGCTGATAATCCTCATCTCCCGATTTATATGCATTTAATGCCCAGATTTCTTCCTGATCAGGAGCAACTTTTTCTGCATTCGATAACGCAAATGTTCCACGTATTAAATCCCAAACTTTCTCTGCATCTTCTTCACTCATAATTGTAACTGCACCTAAAATTCTTTCTTTAACAGTAGACATATTAATCACACTCCTTTATATATTTGTCCACGATTTCCAATATCGATAATATCAATAATTACACCATTTACATCAAACAATACCCTAAAATTTCCAACACGAAGACGGTACCCTTCAACACCTTGCAATTTTTTTATATCTCCCTCTAACGGCAATTTACTTATAGCCGTTACAATTCTCTTTTGCGTTGGCTTATCTTGTTTCTTTAAAAATTTAACTGCTTTCTTAGAATAGATGATTTCAAACAATATTTAACACCTTCTTTCCATTTAAAGCCTATCTTTTTAATGTATCAATAGTATACCATATTTCCAATTGAAAATGCTTTTATTCTTTCTTAAAATCAGAAAAAGAACCTTCTGGTAAAAACTCAAAAGATCCTCTTTACTTAAACAATTTTGTATATTCTGTTTGCGTATCTGCGATATGATAAATGTATACCGTATTTTTTATCACTCTATAGATTGATACATGCTTTCCAATTATGACCATCCTGTATCCTTGTTCATTCAGCCATTCATCAGGTGTTCTTGAACCGGAATCCGGGAACTCTTCCAATCTTTCTATTCCGTCCAGAATATGATCACTCACCTTAATAGCTGTTTGGACATCAAAATTAATCACATACCAGTCTTCAATGGTCTTTAAATCTTCCCACGCCGATGGAAGAATCTCTACCTTATACTTCATTTACTCTTTCTCTCAATCTTCTTCTTGCCTCTGAAACACTAACAGTTTCCTGACCTTCAATCCGTTCTTGCTCTGCTTTAAGAACTCTTTCTCTTAATTTTAGTGTCTGCTCTCTCTTCTCGAAAGCTTCTATATTCATAACTACCAAATCACCATCACCATTCTTGGTTATATAAATTGGCTCTTTTGTTTCTTTTGCAAGATTCGATATTCCGGCATAATCGTTTCTTAGTGCTGTTGATGCTTTTATAATCATCATATCACCTCCATTTATTATGATATAATTTTACTATAATTATGATAGATTGTAAAGACTGTAGCTTCGCCAATCATTGGATTATACTACCAATGTATTGCCCGGAAATGTAATGACATCATTTTGCTTTTCCTTTTTATATCTGGAATCAATAAGTTTCTCTCCTGACTGTGATATTTTTTCTAATTCGTCATCCAACTTTTCCATTTCACTTGAAAGATGCTTTGGCATTACAGCCGTATATAAATCCATTGTCATTTGTAATGTCGCATGTCCCAGATATTTCTGAACTGTCTTAGGCTGAATTCCTGCTTCAAAGCATCTGGTTGCAAATGTATGTCTGAAGCAATGACAAGAGAAGTCCTCCATCTCTTCTATGTAATATCGTGTTTCGTTTATCGTAAGCACAATTTTATGAATCGCATCTATTATAATCTGAGAATTCAACGGTGTATTAAATTTCGTTGTAAATAATAGATTTTGAAATTCTTCTTTCGGTTTCTTTGATACCGGAGCCTTTGATTCTATTACTTTCTTCTGTGCATATTGTTTCTTTAACGCCAGTTCACATTGCTTATTGATAGGAATCTCCCTGACACTCGTTCTGGTTTTGGGTGTTTCCATATGAAATGTTTTTCCCAGATCGCCCTCGTACTTTATGTATACTAGAGTCTTGGTAACACTGATGATTCTTCTTTCAAGGTCAATATCGTCCCATGTCAACGCTGCAATCTCCCCCAGTCTCATTCCTGTTGTTACCGCAACATTGAAGAAATTATCGTAAAAAGTACCTTTACTACATTCAAAGAAATCGTACTGTTCTTCTACCGATAGTACTCTGGGTTCTTTTTTCTCATCACGTTTCACACTGATCCCTTTCGCCGGATTCTTCCTTACGAATTCGTTTACCATAGCTTTATCAAACATATCAACCAACAGAATCTTAGTTTGATTCTGCATTTCGTATCCCAGATCATTATCTTTCATATTTTTTATTAATTCTTTGATCTGATATTGCTGTATCTCTGATAAATAGTATCTTCCCAACACCGGAGAAATATGCTTCTGATATGTATCTCGGTATCTCACTCGACTACTTTCTTTGATGGTTCCGATTTTGTACAATAGCATCCACTTGTCGTACCATTGATCCAGTGTTATTTTTTCCCTAATATTAATTTCTTTGTCGTTCTCATACAGTGCCTCGTTGTAGTCTCGCTTCACCTTTCTCAGATCGTTTCCCGATATAGATCTTCGTTTCCCAAATCTGTCCACATATCGTGCTTCGTATCTGCCGTTCCTCTTCTGAATAATCCCATGTCCAAGTTCTTTTCCGTTTAAATCTTTTCCCATGTTTATTGCCTCCTTAACTTTGGCAAGCTTTTATATCAGTCTATATATCTTTCTATAAAAGCCTGCCTGCCTTTAGTTATTACAAAAAATGTCTTGCTTCAAGAAAATTTTCAAATTCTTTTCGCTTTACAAGTTGCCGGTTACCGATTTTCAGAAGGAAAGGGCATCCCCTTTCCGCTAACAACCTGCGTATTGTATTCTCACCGACATTCGAATATGCCGCCGCTTCCTTTATTGATAAATTAATTTTATTATATACTGGCACATTAATTTCCATATCTTTTCTCCTCCTCCAACCTCTTGCTTTTTTGATGAATATAAATATACTTATTCTCACCTGCTTTCTCCCAAGTCAATCTCTTCTAAACAATCACTCTCTTCTTTCCAAAGCTGTGACATCGTTACAATTGGTCCACCAATCTTATGTCCAGCTTTTTCAATATCGCCCACTGTTAATGCCTGTCCTTTCCGCAGATTCTTCAATACCATCGCAACTCGTTCATATGCGGCAGGATCTATCTGTTGTGCTATGCTTCGAATGTCTTGTTCACTTGGATGAAAGTACAGCTTAACAGCCGTTTGTCCCAACGCCGCAATTTCTTTCTTATTGAAAACACTTAACGACTGCGTTGCCAGCACCAAGCTTATTCCGTACTTACGTGACTCTGTAAGTAACTCAAATAGTGCAGAATTTTTCTTCAATGTTAAGCTCTGAATTTCATCAATGCAGACAACATCAATCTCTGAAAACTGACGATATCGGAGTTGACGCCATACTACGGATAATATAATCTCCGTCAACTGTATCTGCGTTTTAGGATTTATACCTGCCAAAGAAATAATGTTTATTTTTCCAGATTCAATCTGCTTAGTGCTTGGTCTCAGCAGATTGCCATTAAGGATCCCCCACAAACGACTGCGAACACCTTCTGCAGAGTTTCCTTTTTGCTCTTCCAAACACCGACTTATTGTATACATTTCTGTTGCATCCTTATCCTTATGCTCAGCTGCGTATTCCACAGCTGTACGCAGACAGCATATTTGCCGATCACCAAGATTTTGACCTGATGCCAAAATGTCGGCTACATACATGACCTGTACCTTCTTCTCTTCCATACTCTCAGCAGCTTGAATCGGCTCTAATAATCTGAAGTCTAAACCATCTTCAAGCACAGAAATTACATTTTGGTAGCTTTTAGAAAGCTTGTAATGCGTTCCGTCTTTGTCAAGGACGAGAACGGTCTTTCCGTCTTTTATGGATTCCACCTCAATATCTGTCATGCGTACTGACTTTCCGCTTCCTGACATTCCGGTTATCAAAACATGTGAATTCATAGATTCCTGCGCTACCTGTACTTTTGCCCCTTTTACATGTCCTACATATTTAATCATTGTTACTTTCCCTTTCCTGATATATATCCTCCAAACATTCTCCATCTACTGTCAAATAAAGTTTGCGTAGTTTTAATACTCGAGGTCTTTTTTCCCCATTCTGTGTCTTCACGACAATTTTTATCGAATAATCACCGCTGGCATCACAGTAGAGGATTCCCTCCTCTCTTAGTATCGCTTTCAGCTCATTTACTGACACCAATTCTAAGACTTTTCCACATACCTTTCGGAGCATTGCATCAGTCAGGTAGTAGTACTCGTCATCGAACCAGATCACCTTATCTTTAGATATCATTGGGTTGATTTCATCATTTACATCTAGCATGACCAGTTCTTGATTTGTTGCAACAAATTGAAAGAACCTATCTGATATTTCTTCTCTGACATCTCCATTTGCATGTATAATATCTTCAGAAGTTTTTAATAATTTCTCTGTAAATTTTCCAAGTTCATCCACCATTTCATCAGCCTCCTCTTTTTTTAATTCATAATATCTTTGATAGTACTGAGATAACAAATTTTCTATATATAATAACGACCTAACATATGGCTTGTTTTCATTAACCGCTTTTTGTGTATCTTCTATGAAAACATTGATATTTTCTATAATGAAAGCTTTCAATCCCTGCATTTTTACTTGAAAATTCACATCATCTAATACCTTCATATCAGTTTCCCGTATCCGTAAGAAAAAATGTTGAGTCCTAAGATAACTGGGAAGCACTCCGCCCGTTACAAGCACTGGTAAAAAATCCTCTTTTCCAAGAAATTCTTCTGCTTGTTCTTCTTTCATTCCTGTGTTAACTATTTTGAAGCCTAATTCGAAATTTTCCATCTTAGGCATTTTTCGGTCAATCACTTTTCCGTTTCCTACTTTCGCCACATAGGTTTTTATAAAATGCCTCCCCATCGGTATATCATCCGCAATTAGAATTATTCCCTCATCCATCTGTCCTCCAATATCCTCCAAAATTACTCTAATGAATGCAAGGACAAATATCTGCACTGAAGCACTCATCATTTCGCCTTTTTCAAAAAAAATTTCCATAATCTTTCCTCCTCTTCAACAAAAGTAAATTTACCTGTCTTTTCTTTTGTCCATCCTAAATGGGTCTTCACTTCCAAGGTACGAGTGCTAGACTCCATAAGACGGCTCATTAACTGTTCGATATATTCTTTTTTCTTTCGTGGACTGGTCGCATATATCCTGCATCCACAGCATCCCAACTTACGTGTCACGTACTTCACATCAAATATGTATTTTTACTTTTCACGTCATTATAAGAAACAGAACTTACATCCCCTAACGATAAACCATTTTCCTGTAAATTCTGTTCAAATTTATCCAGATCATCATTAAAAATGTCTTCAATTAATCCAGTTTCTCGAAGTTTCTGGTCAAATTCTTTTGTTGGATTTCGCCTTTCCCCATCAATCATTAACGTAAATTCATCATCATCTACTGAATAATTTATTATTGTCAATTCTCCGCTTGGGGTTTCATAATCCAAATATATCCTAAAATCATTATCACTAAAATCATATGTAAAAGTTCCATCATTCTCTATATCACTTCCACCTAATGCAGATGCAACATAATACCCTGCATCTGCATCATAAAAACTAACAAATTCATTTTCTTCAACATATTTTATCTCCCACATATGTTTGTAATTAAATGAATAACTGTCATCTGATTTTATTTCATCTGTGAATTGACACAGCGTATTTATTGTATTTTGTGCTTCTTTATTCGCTTTCATTAATCTAACCGCCACAAAAACGCCCAAAACTACCACTACTGCAATCACAATTATAAATATTCTTTTCTTTTTCGATTTTGTTTTCTGCCCCTTAGTTGTTATATTATTTGCATAGTCGTAGCTACTTCCTGATGCGTTCTGATTATTTGTCATTTCATTTTCTTCACTCTTGACATTCTTCCCACAATTCGGGCAAAATTTTTCAGATCCTTTAATCTCTTTTCCACAATATTTACAAAACACTTTCCCACCTCTTCCTATTTTTACTACTCATATTTTATTTTCACCATCAATTCAAAGTAGCATTTCCATCCGAATCCAAAACTAATGTTGCTCCATTTACATCACAATCTTTAAAACTTAAACCATAGTACTCATATTGTGCGCCATCCATATCTCGAATAGCAAAATCCCAATCCAGATCATTTGCTGTAATTGTAAAAGTCACATTCATTGAATTGCCATTATATAAGATATTATCTCCCAAAACATCTTCTTCCCAATCATCTGTATCCGTCTCAGAAGCATACAATTCATATATATCTATTCCCGTGTGATTTACAACTGCACCAGTTCTCGCTTGTATTTCTTTATAAAATGTAAATTTTTCTATTCTATGCGCGTCAGCTTCCATGCTCTTTCTTGCTTCATATTGATTAAAACGCTTTCCACATGTATTACATATCCAATATTCATGTGTCTTACTATGTACTCCCGTTCCACAAGCTCCACAAAGAATTCCTATCGGTCCTAATAATATAGATCCGCAGCAAGCATTGCTAAAGCTAAATGATTTCCCATGAGTTTCAGTTGTCGCAATAAATTGACAATTCTCACTTCCACAATTTGGACATTTCATCAATCGTTCCCCCTATTAATAATTTCATTGCCGGTATTTCCAAAACCATAATACCTATGCCACACAAAATTCCTGTTATTAATCTAAGCCTTTGATTCGACATTCTCCATTTCAAATACTGACTTCCACCATCAATCACTAAAGGTATACATAATAAAATTGCAATTTCCCAGTTTATGATTTTTAAAAAGTAAATCAATATCCCCATCAAATATCCAATTACAAGCCCCGTGCATCTTGCACATAACGGAAACTGATAACCTTTGTAAAAAAAGCTTCTCTCCGGCATTTGATGGCAACCCAATCTGGCTCCTATATTCATAAGTTTTATCCATATTTTCAGTTTCATTTTTCAGTTTTCATCTTTTCATCATATTCATACATACTATAGTAAAAATTATACGACAATGAATGGTATTTTATAACGTGTTATCGAATATTATTAACGATATATTCCATTAGTCTATTTTAACTTTATCTCATTTCTCGTAGTACACATATCTTTTTACGTGAAAATTAAGACAGAATCCGTAAAGGATTCTTTCTTAATCACAATATCAAAATTACATACTTATTCAAAAATCACTTAATCTCTTGTCCGCATTCCGGACAGAACACCATGGTTTTGTCTATTTTAGCTCCACATTTTGAACAATTTACTTTTTCTGGCATATCTTGTTTTTCAAGCACTACACTACCACAATTAGGGCAAAATTTAATTTCTTCATTCAATTCATAACCACATTGACTACATACTATTTTTTCCTGTATTGTCTCTTCCTTCTTCTCCACAACAGGTGTTCCACATACCGGACAAAATCGTGTTCCTTCTTCTAGTTCATACCCACATTCTTTACATTTCAAGACTTCTTCTTTCTCTTCTTCTACTTTCTTTCCACAATTCGGACAAAACTG
>OGDN01001464.1_pt1 | contig 38514 bp, 21 predicted proteins | sample 1570271 | NCBI WGS metagenome assembly OGDN01 (sample SAMEA4384481, study PRJEB24528) | human gut metagenome | reverse complement strand
CTGTAACACCCTGGAATGTCTTGAACATCAGGTTGAACTGACGGATATCTGTAAAATCATGCTTTCCACAAGTCGGACATGGAATGTTATTATCCTCGATAAATGCTGCCATCTGCTCCTGTGTCCATCCGTCTACAGAGCTCTCAAGCTCGATTCCATTCTCTGCTGCATAATCTTCAATAATCTTATCTGCACGGAAACGCTCATGACACTGTTTACAGTCCATCAGCGGATCACTGAATCCTCCAAGATGTCCGGAAGCAACCCATGTCTGTGGGTTCATAAGGATTGCACAGTCAACTCCAACATTGTATGGATTCTCCTGAATGAACTTCTTCCACCATGCTCTCTTCACATTATTCTTAAGTTCAACACCAAGATTACCATAATCCCATGTGTTGGCAAGTCCGCCGTAGATCTCAGAACCCGGATATACGAATCCTCTTGACTTTGCAAGTGCTACGATCTTGTCCATTGTCTTTTCAACCATTGTATGTTCCTCACATTCTTTTTTATCATTTACATTATTTATATAACTTATGCACTTTGGTCAGTATTTTCAGAGAAGTTATCCACATTTTCTTAAGAAAATATTCACCTTGCACATCAATGTTACTTATTATAACTACTAATGCCTTATTTTTCAAGCTGTTTTAAGTACTTCTCTTTATGTTTCCGCTTATATTCATACATAACTTCATCCGCTCTTTGCAGAATCTCTTCGGTAGAAACTATATCATGTCTTTCAGGGAGTTCTGTAATACCGTAACTGAAGCTCTTCGGATAGTCATTGTCTTCCTCCTTACAGAATACTTCATACACATGCTCAAATTTCTTCTTCATAATTTCTTTCGAACAATTCAGGAGCACAATACAGAATTCATCACCGCCAAGACGCACAAAGAGATCTCCCGGCCGAATGTTTGCTTTCACTATATCGACAAAATGTTTCAGATACTGATCTCCTTCCTGATGTCCAAAATAGTCATTCACATATTTCAAATGATCAAGATCACAATAACAAAAGACAATCTTCTTTCCTGTAGCAAGCATCGTCTCCGCCCGTTCATGGAACAGATGACGATTTCCAATCCCTGTAAGTTTGTCTCTGTAAGCCTCTTCTTCAAGTTCCTCTTCTCGTTCTTTCAACTGCTTTGTCATTGTATTAAATGCTTCTGAAAATTCTCCCAGATAAGAAACACTCTGAGAATAATCCCCTTTCGCCACCTGCTTTGCCTGCCAGGTGAGATGGTTCAGATTCGCATGGATATTCTTCAGATTCTCACAGAGGAAATTATCTCGCCCCGGTGCTTCAATTGACAGATTTCCCTTTGAAATCTCCGCTGAATAATGCTTCACTTCTTTCACCGCTTTATCTAGATATTGAAGACCTTTTCCAAGTTTCCAAAAAGGTTCGTCCAGCTGTTCAAGATCCAACTTTGCATTCTCGGAATCATATATAATATCCCTCAGATATTCAAACAATATCTCACAGTTTTTCTCTTCCATAACTAACTGTCACCTTCTCTTACATCTGCCTGGAAACGGCAGACACGGCCTCCTGTAGCCCAGCAGTCCGTTTCCACTGCTACATATTCCTTTCCAGAGTATAAAGATAAAATTCCGGAAATAAATCCTTCATCATAATTGCAGACAGTCTCACCAAGCACCGGAAGCCCCGAACAGTCCGCATCTTCCGAGACGGTCAGAATGATCTGCCCGCTCTCCTCGTCTACTGATTCAATACGGAGTACTCCAATCTTCATTTCTGCCATCTTCTTCTGGAGTTCGCCCACAAACTGATCCAGCGGCTGATTCAGATTCAGCATCTTACGTGCAAAAAATTCTCCCGCTTTCCTTCCCGCTTTCCGGAAAATCTCAACCTGTTCTGCTCTTCCGTAACGTACCGCAAGCTCGTCTTTTATAGAATATTCCAATAGCCGATATACAATCACAGGGAGTTCTCCTCCAAGATTCCCCCTGCTGTTCTCATCATATTCAAGGTAGTCTTCGAAAGAAATCGGTTTCTTCTCCTTCATAAAAATGTTCTCGTCCATCATTTTTCTCTTTTCTTTCCTCTGCTACTATTACATTTACAACAAAATACACTCGTTTCACACTGTCATGTAACAGGTGATATAACCGTAGTATAGCATGATTTTTTTCACGATTCAACAATTGCATAATGTCTTAAATGTTGTTGAGAATTTTTAAATAATACCCCAAATATCACAGCAATGTCTGCAGTATCTCCAGAGACTTGAACTCCTTATCTACATACATCTTCATCAACCGTCCCATCACGCGTCCAAACTTCTCCAACACTTCCGGCTTCACGTTAAATGTATATAATTTCTCAATTGTACTGGATTCAATATACTGCATCGTATACAGCGTAGAACCGTCAAGAAACATTCCATCTCTCACTTCTCCGTCACATTCATTACACACAAGTCCGCCCTTCGCCGCGCTGAACACTGCCGGCCTCGTCCGGTCGCCACACTGTACACACTGGAACACCTGCGGTCCCTGTCCGTTGATTGTCAGCACTTTCAACTCGAAAATGTAACGGATCAACTGATTCGGAAGATGTGGATTTGTCAGCGCACGCATCGTCTGATAAAGTAATTTCAAAAGTTCCCGCTCATCATTCCGTTCCCTCGCATAGTAATTCGCAACCTCAAGGAAATAAAAGCCATAATATGCACCTACCACATCTGCTCTCAATTCCGAAAAATAATTTGATACATTTACAGACTGAATTGTGTAGGAAGAACGACCTTCATACATCGTGAATTCACCGAAAGTAAATGGATTCACCGCTCCCACTAGAGGACTGTTTGGTCTTCTTGATCCCTTTGCAAAGGCTGAGATCTTCCCCTGTTCTTTTGTAAGTATGACAACTCTGCGGTCGTACTCGCCCACCGGTGCGACAGAAAGCACCATTCCTGTCAAAACGATCTGATTCACGATGAAATTCACCTTCTTTCTGCTATATTTGTAAAGATGTTGGAGACAAAACCCACAACTACGATGCCTGCGGATGCCTCGTGCAACGCATTTCCAATATCTTCTAATATATCCGATTTCGCGTGTAAATACAAGGAGATGTTCTAGGAGGGATTTTTTGGGATATGAGTTTTGCTGGATGTTTGACACATGTTAAGATTTTGGAAAACCAGACCAAGAGAAACTTGCTATAAATCATCTATTTAACCTTGATTCCCTGAATCTGCTTTTCAATTATTCCCATATCATATTCTTCAGCGTATTAGCGACTTACATCGCTAGATATGCTAAAAAGCGGCAGCCACCAACCTCTCAGTCAGCAGCTGCCGCTCTCATCATTCTCTTTTTATTCTTTATCTTCAAAGGCTTCTTTCATCTTATCCATGAATCCTTTTTTCTTGCCTTTTTTCTCTGATTTCTCAGATTTTGTAGCAAGATTGTCATGCTGATGAAGTGTATTTCCACTGAGCTCATCGAATTTTCTCAGAGCCTCTTTCGCCTCTGCACTTAATCTCTCCGGTGTTTGGATCACTAATGTTACATAATGATCTCCTCTTACCTGAGTATTTCTAAGGGATGGAACTCCCTTTCCTTTCAGACGTACTTTTGTATCTGTCTTTGTTCCCGGTTTTACTGTGTAGAGAACGTCTCCGTCTACAGTTGGAATCTTCACATCGCCACCGAGTGTAGCCACTGCGAAGGAAATCGCAACGGTTGAGAAGATATGCATATCCTGTCTCTGGAAGATTGGATGTCTGGATACGTTAACCTCAACGAGGAGATCTCCTCTCGGTCCTCCATTAACTCCCGGTTCTCCTTTTTCACGGATGCGTACGCTCTGTCCGTTATCAATACCTGCCGGAATCGTAACTTTGATCTTCTTTCTGCTGGATGTATATCCTGTACCTGCACATTTCGGACATTTCTCTTTCACGATCTTACCGGAACCACCGCAGTTCGGACATGTTTGTACATTCTGTACGGTTCCAAAGAAGGACTGGGATGTATATACGACCTGACCTTTACCACCGCACTTTGGACATGTCTCCGGTGATGTTCCAGGCTTTGCACCTGTGCCGTGACAGTCTTCGCAAGGATCTTTCAGCACAAGATCCAGTTCTTTCTCGCATCCGAAGACAGCTTCCTCGAATGTGATGCGGATGCTCTTTCTGATATTAGCCCCTTTCATAGGACCATTGCTTGCGCCGCCTCTTCTGGAGCCACCGAACATATCTCCGAAGATATCTCCGAAAATGTCGCTGAAATCTGCTCCATTGAAGTTAAATCCGCCACCGAATCCACCTGCTCCGCCGCCGGCACCGCCATCAAATGCAGCGTGGCCGAACTGATCATACTGACGACGTTTGTCAGCGTCACTCAGAACGGCATAGGCTTCGGAAGCCTCTTTAAACTTTATTTCTGCTTCTTTATCCCCTGGATTCATATCTGGATGGTACTTCTTCGCAAGCTGGCGGTATGCTTTCTTGATTGTAGCATCATCTGCATCTTTGCTTACGCCGAGCACCTCATAATAATCTCTCTTTGCCTCTGCCATAACACAAATACTAACCTTTCTGTATCTCTTTCTTAACCTCAAGAAATTCTACGAAGCTACAAAGCTCCGTAGAATTTCTCTTCATGCTTCATTTATCTGATGCCCTGCTGCCTGTTTCTCTTCTGTCTTACCGGCATCTTTTCTATATTTTAGACTTCTTTGTAATCTCCGTCTACAACATCATCACCCTGGAAACCATCCGGAGCCGGACCAGCTTCTGGTGTAGGACCAGCCTGTGCACCTGCACCTGCTGCAGCACCTGCCTGCTCATACATCTTTGTGAACAGTTTCTGTGCGCTCTCCATCAGTTTTTCCTTCGCAGCTTTGATCTCTGCTACCTGCTCTTCTGTTGTGTTCTCCGGAGCAGATTTTGCAAGGATATCTTTCAGTGCCTGAACGTCAGCCTCTACAGCTGCCTTCTCTGTAGCATCGACTTTGTCGCCAACCTCTTTGATTGCCTTCTCTGTCTGGAATACCATAGCGTCTGCTTCGTTTCTTGTATCGATTGCTTCTTTACGTTTCTTATCCTGAGCCTCGAACTCAGCTGCTTCTTTTACAGCTTTATCGATATCGTCATCAGACATATTAGAACCTGCTGTGATTGTAATATGCTGCTCTTTACCTGTTCCAAGATCCTTAGCAGATACATTTACGATACCATTTGCATCGATATCGAATGTAACTTCGATCTGCGGGATTCCACGTGGAGCCGGCGGGATTCCATCAAGTCTGAACTGTCCGAGGGACTTGTTGTCTCTTGCGAACTGTCTCTCACCCTGTACAACGTTGATATCTACAGCTGTCTGGTTATCTGCTGCTGTTGAGAAGATCTGGCTCTTCTTTGTCGGGATTGTTGTATTTCTCTCAATCAGTCTTGTAGCTACACCACCCATTGTCTCGATAGACAGTGACAGTGGAGTTACATCAAGAAGAAGGATATCTCCTGCGCCTGCATCTCCTGCAAGTTTACCACCCTGTACGGAAGCACCAAGTGCTACACACTCGTCTGGGTTAAGGGATTTGCTAGGCTCTTTGCCTGTCAGTCTCTTAACTTCTTCCTGAACAGCCGGAATACGTGTTGATCCACCAACGAGAAGTACCTGTCCAAGCTCGGAAGCTGTGATTCCTGCGTCAGAAAGTGCACGTCTTACCGGTTCCTGAGTCTTTTCTACGAGGTCTCTTGTCAGCTCGTCGAATTTAGCTCTTGTAAGGTTCATATCGAAATGCTTCGGTCCTTCAGCTGTTGCTGTGATGAACGGAAGGTTGATATTGGTTGTCGTTGCACTTGAAAGTTCTTTTTTAGCTTTCTCTGCTGCTTCTCTTAATCTCTGAAGAGCCATCTTATCTGTTGAAAGATCTACACCCTCTTTTGCCTTGAAGTCTGCCAGCATATAATCTGTGATCTTCTGGTCGAAGTCATCTCCACCAAGTCTGTTGTTACCAGCTGTAGAAAGAACTTCGATAACGCCGTCACCGATCTCGATAACAGATACATCAAATGTACCACCGCCAAGGTCGTATACCATGATCTTCTGTTCTTTTTCATTGTCAAGTCCATATGCAAGAGCTGCTGCTGTAGGCTCGTTGATGATACGTTTTACATCAAGACCTGCAATCTTACCTGCATCTTTTGTAGCCTGACGCTGAGCATCGTTGAAGTAAGCCGGAACTGTGATAACAGCTTCTGTTACTTTCTCTCCAAGATATCCTTCTGCATCCGCTTTCAATTTCTGAAGGATCATTGCTGAAATCTCCTGTGGAGAATACTTCTTTCCATCAATATCTACTTTATAATCTGTACCCATCTCTCTCTTAATGGAAGAGATCGTTCTTGCAGCGTTCGTAACTGCCTGACGTTTTGCAGGTTCTCCTACGAGACGCTCTCCTGTCTTTGTAAATGCTACAACAGACGGTGTTGTTCTTGCACCTTCTGTATTTGCGATAACTGTAGGCTGTCCACCTTCCATAACAGCTACGCAACTATTTGTTGTACCAAGGTCAATACCAATGATTTTTCCCATGATAAATTTCCTCCTCTATTTATTCTCTGGTTTTGATAAAACTCAAATTAATTTGCTACCTTTACCATACTGTGCCTTACAACACTCTCACGGTACATGTAGCCTTTCTGAAATTCTTCAGCAACAACATTTTCGCCGAATTCTTCATCCTCCACATGCATGACTGCATTGTGGAAATCAGGATTAAACTCCTGACCAACAGCTTTGATCGGTTTCACTCCAAGTGAATCCAGTGTCGTCATAAGCTGCTTGTAGATCTTCTCCATTCCTTCTGCGAACGGAGAACCTTTTTCCTCTTCCGGTATGGAATCTAATCCACGTTCAAAATTGTCAACGACCGGAAGAATTTTTTCTATGATATCTTTCGCACCGATCTCATACATCTGGGACTTTTCCTTTTCTGATCTCTTGCGGAAGTTATCAAACTCTGCCATCTGACGAGTGATACGATCATTTAACTCTTCGATCTTCTCGTCTTTTTTGTCCTTCTTATTTTTCTTTCCGAAGAACTTTTTTTTCTCACCGGATTTTTCTTCTCCCTGATCCTCTTCAGATCCGGTTTCTTCTCCGGCTTCTGCTGTATCTTCGGCATCTTCCTTTGCTTCTGCTTCAGCAGCTTCCTCTGCCTCTGCCGTTGTAGCATTGGTTTCTTCTGCTTCAGCTTTTGCTTTCGCCTCTTCTACAGCCTCTTTCACCATATCTTCTTTGCTCATGTTCTCTGTCACCAGCTTTCTACCTTTCTATCCTTTTGGTTCTTTATTATAAATCGCATCCAACTCACTTTGCAGGGTCTTCAGCGTCTTCATGACATGTTCATAATCCATTCTTTTCGGACCGATAATTCCAATCGTTCCCTTCATGCCTTCTCCAAGTTCATATGTGGCTGTTACCACGCTGCAGTCTTTCATCGTCTTCACCGGAGCTTCATCTCCGATATAAACCTGAATCCCGTGATTTTCCTCACTGGCAAGCGTCTCTGTGACCAGATCTGCCAACTGCTGCTTTTCTTCAAAAGCACTGATGATCTCCTGTGCACTCTGCTTATCACTCAACTCCGGATACTTGAAAATATTTGTCGCACCACTTGTATAGATCTCCATATCATTATCTACATGAATAATCTCGGCAACTGCATCCAGAACGTGTCCGATCACTTCACTGTGGATTCCTGCCTGCTCTTTTAACCTGGCGATCAGCCCCAATGTGATCTGATCGATCGACAGTCCGTTCAGTGTTGTATTCAGAAGCATATTCAGCTTCAACAGGTTCTCATTACTTAAGGTTTCGCCTACTTCAATAATTTTATTCTTAATTACATTTCCACCGAGTACGATCACCGCTACGATCTGCTCTTCATCCACCTGGGAAAGCTGAATGAACTTCAAAGTATTGCGACTGTTGACCGGAGTCGAAACCATCGTCGCATAATTGGTATTGGAGGCAAGAACTTTTGCTGCCTGCTGCAATACTTTTTCTACTTTGTCAGTCTTCTCAAGAAGAGCATCCTCACGTTCACTGATCTCCTGTTCTTTTTTCTCCATCAGCAGATCCACATAGAACCGATAGCCTTTATCCGACGGTATCCTCCCTGCAGAAGTATGTGGCTGGAAAATATATCCAAGATCCTCAAGATCCGCCATCTCATTGCGAATCGTAGCTGAACTGAGCTTCAGGTCAGTGTACTTTGAAAGAGTTCTTGAACCAACCGGTTCACCGGTCTCCAGATAATTCTGAATGATAGCTTTTAATATAGTAAGTTTTCTTTCTGTCAATGCTTCATCCATTGCCATCACTCTTCCTCCCGTTCTCTGACTCTCTTTCTTTCGGCTTATTAGCACTCCCTACTTTTGAGTGCTAACACCTTACAGATAATAAGATAGCACCTCATTTTCCGTTTGTCAACAGTGATTCTCAAAAATTTGTAGTTGTCGAACGGAAAATAGCCCAAAAGCAGGAAGGTTTTTGACAGAAGAGCGTCCATATCCGCACTTGTTGTTGCATCGCAGTGCAGGACCCGCTTTACCTCAGCCCGTTGACAACTTGTAACAGGAACGTGGAAACACTCGTGCAGAGGCACTCCTGTTTACGTTCCTTAACAAGTTGGGCAAAGTGTCTTCGGAACGCTCCCTGTCAATGCACTGCTCACGCAACAACAAGTGTGGATATTAGGCTTTTCAAGTCAGAAAACTTTCCTCGCATCAGGATATTTTCTTTCAACAAATACGAAATTTCAATAAGAAATAAAGAGCCGAAAGGCTATCAACCCTTTTGAAATTTGTATTGTTGAGTGAATACGCTGTGGAGCTAAAAACTTCTTATCGAGATGGTCAGCGGAAAGCAGGGTGTTCCTGAGCAGGTGCATTAGCAGGAGCGTTCCGAAGACACTTTGCAGCGTTTGTTAGAGAAAGTAAATCGAGTGCCATTGCACGAAGATTTCCACTTTCGAGTTACAAACGGTCAACGGGCTGAGGTAAAGCGGGCCTGCACCGCGAAGGAATATCCCTGCTTTCCGCGTCCGCTTCTTCACAAAGAAGCTTTCTAATCTACAAGCGTATCACCCCAACAACCACAAATTTGTGCAAATCAAATAAAAACTCCTTGCAAAGTTTCTGAATGAATGAGATAATTAACACAAACTATGTAAATGGATTGTTACTTTTAAGGCAAAACCATACAATATCCTATCTAAAAGGAAGGGGAAAGAGGAAGAATGAAATTAAAGACAGTAAAGCGTATGAATGCGTGCATTTTATCTGCTGCCATGGTTTTGAGTGGTGTTACAATCATTCCGCCGGCCACAGTAAGTGCTGCGGCAAATAATGAGATCAATTATGCATTAAGTGCAACGGCAACCGTCAGTGATCAGGAGACGAATTACTGGGGAGCAGATAAGGCGATCGACGGAATCGTCAACAGAGATGCTGCAAAAGCAGATCAGTCCAGATGGGCAACGAATCAGAGTTCAAGTCAGGCGGCAAGGACGCTGACGGTGAATCTCGGTACACGGAAGACGTTTGATCATTTTGTGATCGAATGGGAAAGAACGAATATTACTAACTTTAAGATTTCTGTATGTGATACAGAAGATGGAGAATACCGGGATGTTTATGTAAAAAATGACGGAGAAAATATTACGTCGGTTACGAGTGATATCCAGTTGGATGAGGCTGTAACAGCTCAGTATGTAAAGCTGACAGTCAATGGTTATACAGTAAATCCTGGAAGCTGGCAGTCTGTATCCCTGTATGAGTTTAAGATCCTTGGAGAAGCAGAGAATTTAAGTACCGCTGCAACTGTAACAGCAGATGGAAGTGAGACAGCCGGAACAGATGCTTCCAAGGCAGTTGACGGTGATGATACGACCCGTTGGGCAAGCCCGGCGGCAACAGGATCACACTGGCTGAAGCTGGATTATGGCCGTGAGAAGACCATCAGAACAGCAAAGATCCATTGGGAGAGAAAGAATGCAACTGCATACCGGATCGAGAAGTCTGCCGACGGAGAAAACTGGGAGACAGTAAAAGCATTTACGACAAGTCCTTCAGATTACAGAGAGACGATCGTATTTGATGAAGCAGTAACGACAAGATATCTGAGATTATATATTGAGTCCTTTGATCAGGCGGGAGCACCGGAGGGAAGTGCTTCTGTAAGCTGGCCGACGGTTTCTGTCTATGAGTTTGAGACTTATGAGACAGATCTTGGAACAACCGAGGTGGAGAGAACTCCGAAAGAGATTGCGGACAGCCTGGAAGTTCCTTCCAGTATTGACGGGGCATCAGGAAACCTGGCAATGCCGGAAGTTCCTGAAGGATATGAGATCAGTTTTGTCGGTGCAGATTATGAGCAGATCGTAGACAGGGATCTGACAGTTTATCAGCCGCTTGTTACAAAGACTGTGAAGATGAACTTCAATGTAAAGAAAGCCGGTGACGACAGTACGGCAGTAGATTCCAAAGAATATACTATGACTGTAACCGGAAAGTATACGGCAGAAGACGGAGATAATGCAAAGCCGAATGTAATGCCGGAGCTGGCAGAATGGAAAGGTGCAAAGGGCGGTTCCTTTGAGATCAGTGATTCCAGCCGTATCGTTGTAGCAGCCAAGGATAAGGCAGAATTATCTGCAATGGCTGAAGAATTTAAGAATGATTATAAAGAGATCACAGGAAAGTCCATCAAGATCGTTTATGCGGATCAGGCATCAGCGGGAGATTTCTTCTTTACGCTTGAAGCAGCCGGAAATGGACTGAAAGAAGAAGGATATTCCATGAATGTAACGGATAAAGTGGAAGTGAAGGCAGAGCAGAAAGCAGGAGCTTACTGGTCTACAAGAACGATCCTTCAGATCCTGAAGCAGAATGGTACGACCATTCCGAAGGGCGAATGCAGGGATTATCCAAAGTATGAAGTCAGAGGCTTTATGCTGGATGTAGGAAGAAGACCGTTTGAAAGCGAGACACTTCAGGAAGTTGCAAAGACGATGCTGTGGTATAAGATGAATGACCTGCAGCTTCATCTGAACGATAACTATATTTTCCTTGAAAATTATTCGACTTCCGAGGGTGCAATGTCGGCTTATGAGGGATTCCGTATGGAGTCTGATGTCAAAGCAGGTGGATTGAATCAGGCAGACCTGACCAGTGACGATATGTATTATACCAAGGCTGAGATGAAGTCCATGATCCAGAATTACCGGAAGTTAGGACTGGATATTATCCCGGAATTTGATACTCCTGCACATTCTCTGTCATTTACAAAGGTAAGACCGGATCTCAGATTCGGAACGACCGGACGTCAGAATGACCATTTCAATTTGAATACGAAGTATGATGAGTCACTGGCATTTGTTGAGAGCATCTGGGATGAGTATATTAAGGGTGATGACCCGGTATTTGACCGGGATACGATAGTTAATATCGGAACAGATGAGTATGATGGACAGTATACAGAGCAGTTCCGTAAGTTTACAGATGATCTTCTGGCTTATATCCAGGATAATGGAAATACCGTTCGTCTGTGGGGAAGTCTTACAGCAAGAAGCGGAAGCACATCCGTAAGAAGCGAAGGGGTTCAGATGAATATCTGGAACGATGGATGGGCAAATCCGAAAGCTATGTATCAGCAGGGATATGACCTGATTGACATGAATGACGGAAGTGTATATATCGTACCGGCAGCAGGATATTATGCAGATTATCTGAGTCGTCAGTCCATGTATAATTATGATCCGGCTACACGTATGGGTGTTCCGTCAGGTTCTGAACAGACACTGGGAGGAGCTTATGCGATCTGGAACGATATGGTTGACCAGAGAGCGAACGGACTGACTGAGATGGAGATCTATGACCGCTTCAATGATGCTGCACCGTATTATGCGGCTGCATTGTGGGGCAAATCAGGAGAAGTTTCTTTTACAACAGCACAGCAGACGAGCGAGAATGTGGGTGAAGCTCCTGGAGTCAATGCATATGATAAAGCAGACAGTGAGACAGATGAGATCCTTTCCTATGATTTTGAGGATGGACTTTCAGATAAGAGTGCAAATGAATATGATGCAGAAACTGGAAAGAATGCAGAAGTGAAAGACGGAGAACTTGTCCTGAAGGGCGGAGAAAGCTATATCTCTACTCCATTGGATAAAGTCGGACCTGAGAAAGAACTGAGCTTTGATATCACACTGACTCAGCCGGCAGAACCGGGACAGATCCTTTTTGAGGCTGAGAAGGACGAAGATCATGAAGCTTACAGCACTCATAATATCCGCATCATGGAAGATGGAACACTTGGATTTACAAGAGAAGGATATGACTATTCCTTTGGCTATAAACTTCCTGTTAATCAGAAGATGACATTAAAGATCCGTACAAAGAACGGAAGTACTGTCCTGATCGCAGATGGAAAAGAGTATAGAGCAACCGGAAGCTTTACATATGAAGGTGATGTGAAGAAGACCGGTATTACAGGCTCCACACTTTCCCTTCCGCTGACAAGGATTGGCTCTGATACGAATGCGGTATATGCCATTATTGATAATGTGAATCTTTCCTCCACGATGTCAGATGGAGCATCTTCACCGATCGATCCATCCGGATTTACAGTGACATCAGATAATGAAAACAGTGACGGGCCGATCAGTGCGGCATTTGACAATGACCGGTCAACGATCTGGCATACGCAGTACTCTCCGAGTAAGAAAGCACTGCCGGCAACGATCACGATCGATATGGGACAGTCCTATGATGTGAACGGATTCTATTATCTGCCGAGACCAACCGGAAATAACGGATACATTCTGAAATATTCTCTGTATTATGAGGATGCAGATGGAAACTGGGCAACTCTTGTAGAGAATGGAACATGGGAAAGCACCGGCACGGAAAAGACGGTGAACTTCACACCGGTTCAGACATCTAAGATCAAGCTGGTTGTATCAGAAGGACAGAATGATTTTGGTAGTGCAGCAGAGTTCAGAGTACTTACAGGAACTCAGGATCTTACAAAGACGCAGCTTCGTATGAGTACTTACGTAGAAGGAAAAGGTACAGCAACTGTTTCTAAAGAGAAGATCGAACAGGGAGAGGAAGTTACCTTTACCGCAACAGCAAAGAAAGGTGCTGCATTTACCGGATGGTATGATGTCCTTGGAACAAAGGTAAGTGATGAAGCCGTTTATACAGTAACTCCTGAAGAGAACCTGACCCTGATCGCAAAATTTGAAAAAGGAAGCGAGCCGGATCAGCCAGAAGATAAGACCTATACGGTTACGATCGACGGAAAAGAACAGACCGTCAAAGAAGGAGAAAAGGCTGCGAAGCCAGCCGATCCGGAAAAAGAGGGTTATAAGTTCCTTGGCTGGTATGAAGAAGGAAGTGATACGGCGTTCGATTTCGATACAGCCATCACGAAGAATATTACACTGACTGCAAGATTCGAGAAAATAGAAGAGCCGGATCAGCCGGACAAACCTTCAGCACCGGAGAATGTAGTGACAGGTGAAATTACGAAAAATTCCGTTGAAGTGAAATGGGATGGACCGGCAAGCACAGCAGGACTGGCAGGTTACAAGATCTATGTAAATGGAAAAGAATACGTGACGTATATCCCGGCAGATGCTACAGGATATACGATAGAAGGTCTTGAAGCCGGTAAGACTTATCAGATCGAAGTTGTTGCCGTAGGCGATGATGAGAATGCAACAGAGTATGCAGCCGCAGAACTGAGTGTAACAACAAAGAGTGAAAATAATGGTAACGGCGGCGATAACGGAAATACCGGAGACAACGGTAATAATGGCAATAACGGAAATGCCGGTGTAAATAATCCGACTAAGGATCAGAATCATAATGCCGGAACAACAAATAAGAAGCAAAATGCAGCAGCCAAGACAGGCGACAGCACAAATATGGCAGTATTTGTATTCATGCTTGGTGGTTCGCTGGCAGCCGGAACGGTTGTCTTCAGAAGGAAAAGAAGATAAGCGGTTTTCCATATGAAAGTTTAAGAGAGAAGAGTCTGTTGGATGAAAATCCAGCGGACTTTTCTTTTTTAATAAAATTCTAAGATTTTGACACTCTGGTTTTAAAAAATGACCGATATCATGTATACTAAAAGGGAGGTGATTGAAATGTATAATATATTAGTTTGTGATGATGATAAAGAAATTGTAGAGGCAATAGATATTTATCTGTCCCAGGAGGGATATCATATCCTGAAGGCATATGATGGAGTTGAGGCATTGAATATTCTGGAGAAAGAGAAAGTAAATCTTCTGATCCTTGATGTGATGATGCCAAAGCTGGATGGAATCAGGGCAACTCTGAAGATCAGGGAGACGAACAGTGTACCGATCATTATTCTTTCTGCAAAGTCAGAAGATTCAGATAAGATACTCGGACTGAATATCGGGGCGGATGATTATGTCACAAAGCCGTTCAATCCGTTAGAACTGGTAGCAAGGGTCAAGTCTCAACTGCGTCGCTATAATGAGCTTGGTGGAACATCCCAGGAACAAAAGGAAAAAGTGTATGAAGTTGGCGGACTCAGGATCAATGATGATCTGAAAGAAGTGACGGTGGACGGAGAGTTAGTGAAGCTTACGCCGATTGAATATAATATTCTCTTGTTATTACTGAAAAATCAGGGACGGGTTTTTTCTATTAATCAGATTTATGAGTCGATTTGGAATGAAGAGGCGATTGGTGCGGATAATACAGTTGCGGTCCATATCCGCCATATTCGTGAAAAAATCGAGATCAATCCGAAAGATCCAAGATATCTGAAAGTAGTATGGGGCGTAGGCTATAAAATTGATAAAGGCTGAAAGGACGAAATATGAATAAGTGGTACAGAAAGACAGGTGTAAAGGCGATCGTTCTTATTGTGGCGATTCTCAGCGGTGCAATGCTGATAACGAATCTGTTGTCTCTTATGAATCTTGCAGGAAGCACAGATCTGCCGTCCTTATGGACGATGAGCCAACAGCCATTTGAGGAATCGCAGGAATTTAATTACATGGTTGAAAATTACATGGATGATGTCCTTACGCAGATCCGGCTGGAAAATCTTTTTGAGACAGATGGGATGATGAACCGGAACAAAGAGATCGACGTAATGGAGTACAGCAAGAATGATACTGCCAACGGAGAAAATGTTTCGGGTATTGCGTATTCACTGGAGGAACTGATCAACTGGGGAGAAGATTTTGACAGTGCAGAGAGCGATAATTATGCGAAGAACAGTGTGATCGTATGTCAGAAGCCTGAAGGGACATATGAGTATTACTATACGAGTGATTTCATGACACGGGTAGAGTCGGGAGTATTTGATATTATCATGCAGGATGGGAGTGATGTTGACGGATTTCTGCAGGAACTTCAGAACGGTAAGTATACATCTTCAGGCTTTTATAATTTTGATATTGTGGACATGGAAGGAAATATCCTGTACACAGACTGCTGGAATTTTGGAAGTGCATTAATCGAAAAATATGCACCGCAGGGAGCAGAAAACCTTTTGCAGGTAGTGAATAACAGTCCGCGTCTGAATGGCAAACTGTCCGTCATTTATGATGATCTTGCGTATACTTTGGGGAATATTTACTCAGATTATCAGAATTATCAGATGGGATTTGAACATTTAGAGGAAGGCAATACAAACTTTACTTACATTTATGCGAATAATGACACGAAAAAGGTAGTGACGAATAAGACTTCTTACGAGAACTATGCAGAGCTGGAGAAAAATGTCCAGAATCTGATCTCGGAGAAAGATGTTAAATATATGGTCATTTATCCAAAGCTAAAAGATTTTAACAGTAATATGAATGTATCGAAATCGGATAAATGGGAAAAACTCCGCAGTTACAGCAGTGAAAAGAAATGGAACAGCGTATTTGCGGTTGCGGTGGATACAACTTATACGATCCAGGATCAGTTTTATCAGAATAAGGTAGCTTATGATAATAATATCCCGTATTTTAAAGGAACAACATGGCTGTTGGTTCTGAGCATTATCCTGTTCCTTGGGGCAACAATCTGGCTGACACTGGAGGCAGGAAGAACTGCGGAAGATGAAGAACTGCACCTGAACGGTTTTGATCATTGGAAGACAGAGATTGCAGCGGTGCTGATCGTACTGATATGGATCGTTGGTTCTTATATCGGGATTCATTTTTGGAATGGAAATATCTATACGATGATCAATGATATTCCGACTTATCTGAAGGATGGAGGTACTTATTTTGAGTATTATTATGCTCGTGGAATGGATGTTTCTTCAGCATATATGTCAGCAAGTTTATATCTTCCGTCATTGAGTATTGCAGAGCTGGCAGAAATTTATTTTTATGGAGTATTTACACTGGGCTGCTTCTTTATGGGATACGTGAGTCTGATCAAGCGGATCAAGGGACGAAACCTGTGGAAGAACAGTCTGTTGAGAGTGATTGTGCGGTTCATCTATAAAATATATGATAACCGGAAGAAGACGACAAAGACAGTGCTTCTGTTATGTGGATTTTTCCTTGTACAGGGAATTGCAGTGCTGTTCAGGAATGGGGTTACAATGCTTCTGGTGTTACTGGCAGACGTGGGTGTATTTTATGTTGTCCTGAACGGTTTATTACTCAAGGAGAAACTGAAAAAAGGTATTGAAGAAATTGCATTGGGAAATATGGAATATCAGATCCCGCTGCAAGGCTTAAGAGGTGAGAACTTAAAGCTGGCAGAGATGATCAATGGAATTGCCAACGGATTCCATATGGCCGTAGAAGAGGCAATGAAAAATGAGCGTCTTAAGACGGATCTGATTACGAATGTATCACATGATATCAAGACACCGTTGACTTCGATCATTAATTATGTAGCGATCCTGAAGCAGTCGGATATTGCAGATCCAAAGATCCAGGGCTATCTGGATATACTGGAGGCGAAAGCACAGAGGCTGAAGACACTGACGGAAGACGTTGTTGAGGCATCCAAGGTAAGCAGTGGGAATATTTCTCTGGAGTATATGGATGTAGATCTTGTGGAGATGATCCAGCAGACGGAAGGTGAGATGGCTGAGAAGTTTGAGGCAAGGAATCTGAAAATGATCGTCAATCTGCCGGCAGAACCTGCGGTTGTTCATGTAGACGGGCGAAGAATGTGGAGAGTTCTGGAGAATATTTTCGGAAATGCAGCCAAGTATGCCATGCCGGGAACAAGGGTATACGCGGATCTGAAGCTGGAAGAAGATACGGTGGATCTGTCTTTGAAAAATGTTTCTGAACATCAGTTGAACATTTCGGCAGATGAACTGACCGAACGGTTTATCCGTGGAGATCTTTCAAGAAGTTCTGAAGGAAGCGGACTTGGACTGTCGATCGCACAGAGCCTGACAACGATGCAGGGCGGAACTTTCAACCTGTATCTGGATGGAGATTTGTTCCGGGTAAATATCCGGTTCCCGAGAGTGAAAAAGCAGTAGAAAGAAGAGAAAGCAAAAAGATTGAATTGACATTTTTGAGGCGGTGTGCTACGCTTTCTAAGGATTGCGAAAAGCAGAATAGCGTAGAAAAGCAAGGATGGAGAGAGTAGCCTGATTACCGTTTTACAGAGAGATCCCCGGGAGAACTTAAGAAAGTTCTGTTGGCTGAGAGGGGATGAACAGGAGGCAGGGGAAGATGGCTCCTGAGCAGTGCAGATGAGCTTTCAGGTAAGTCTGCAAAGGGTTCGCCCTTTACAGCGTAGGAGTGGCAGCAGAGGGATGCAGGTCACTCGCGGAGGTTTTCACTGTGAAGTGGGAACGAAGAGAAGTGGTAACGCGGTGAAACAGAACCGTCTTCTTGAGGATGAAAGTCTTCAGGGAGACGGTATTTTTTTTAAAAGGAGGCAGACAATTATGTCAGAAAAACCAAAATATTATATTACAACAGCGATTGCCTATACATCCGGCAAGCCGCATATTGGTAATACTTATGAGATCGTACTGGCAGATGCGATCGCACGTTATAAGAGAAGTCAGGGATATGACGTATTTTTCCAGACGGGAACAGATGAGCATGGTCAGAAGATCGAGCTGAAGGCAGAAGAAGCAGGAATTACACCAAAGGAATTTGTTGATAAGGTATCAGGAGAGATCAAGAGAATCTGGGATCTGATGGATACTTCTTATGACAAGTTTATCCGTACAACAGATGAGGATCATGAAAAGCAGGTAAAGAAGATCTTTAAGAAACTTTATGATAAAGGAGATATTTATAAAGGACACTATGAGGGAATGTATTGTACTCCATGTGAGTCATTCTTTACAGAGTCCCAGCTCGTAGACGGAAAATGTCCGGATTGTGGACGTCCGGTGCAGCCGGCAAAGGAAGAGGCTTATTTCTTTAAAATGAGCAAATATGCGGATCGTCTGATCGAGCATATCAATACGCATCCGGAGTTTATCCAGCCGGTATCCCGTAAGAATGAGATGATGAATAACTTCCTTCTCCCGGGACTGCAGGATCTGTGTGTATCAAGAACATCATTTAAGTGGGGAATCCCGGTTGATTTTGATCCAAAGCATGTTGTGTATGTATGGCTGGATGCTCTGACAAACTATATTACAGGAATCGGATATGATGCAGAGGGAAATAGTACTGAGCAGTTTAACAAACTCTGGCCTGCAGACCTTCATCTGATCGGAAAAGATATCATCCGTTTCCATACGATCTACTGGCCAATCTTCCTGATGGCACTGGATCTTCCACTTCCAAAGCAGGTATTTGGACATCCGTGGCTGCTTCAGGGAGACGGAAAGATGAGCAAGTCTAAAGGAAATGTGCTTTATGCGGATGAGCTGGTTGATTTCTTTGGAGTGGATGCGGTTCGTTACTTTGTACTCCATGAGATGCCGTTTGAGAACGATGGAGTGATTTCCTGGGAGCTGATGGTAGAGCGTCTGAACTCAGATCTTGCCAATACGCTTGGAAACCTTGTAAACCGTACAATTTCCATGACAAATAAGTATTTTGGCGGAACAGTGACAGATACAGGCGTGGCAGAAGAAGTGGATGCTGACCTGAAGGCAGTCGTAGAGAATACTGCAAAGGCAGTAGCTGAAAAGATGAAAGATCTGCGTGTGGCAGATGCGATCACAGAAATCTTCAATCTGTTTAAACGCTGCAACAAATATATTGATGAGACTACACCATGGGTACTTGGAAAAGATGAGTCAAAGAAAGATCGTCTGTCTACTGTATTATGGAATCTGATCCAGGGTATTTCAGAGGGTGCAAGACTTCTTGAGCCATATATGCCATCTACAAGCAAAAAGATCCTTGAGCAGCTTGGAAATGGTCATGTGACAGAAAAACCGGAAATTCTGTTCCAGAGAATGGATCTGGAAGAAATTCTGAAAAAAGTAGAGGAACTTCATCCGAAAAAAGAAGAAAAGAAAGAAGAAGCAGTCATTGATCTTGAGCCAAAAGAAGAGATCACATTCGAGCAGTTTGGTGCAATGCAGTTCCAGGTAGGAGAGATCATCGCCTGCGAAGCAGTCAAAAAGTCGAAAAAACTTTTATGCTCCCAGGTAAAGATCGGAAGTCAGGTAAAGCAGATCGTATCAGGAATTAAGGCATATTATACGCCGGAAGAGATGGTAGGAAAGAAGGTTATGGTTCTCGTCAACCTGAAACCTGCGAAGCTTGCCGAAGTTCTTTCAGAGGGAATGTTGCTCTGTGCTGAAGATGCAGATGGAAATCTTGCACTGATGACACCGGAGAAAGAGATGCCTGCAGGTGCGGAAATTTGTTAATTTCAGGAATTAAATATGAAGAGTAAAAAAATTATTGCTGTGGTCGGCGGAAGTTTTCTGCTGGCTGCAGCCTTTCTATTAATATTGTGTATTAAATTTGTGAATATGAAAGAATCTTCCCCAACCGGAAAATACGCTGGGAAGACGGAAAAAGTGGAGCAGACTACAACCGATAAAAAGGAACAGAAGAAGCCTGACTGGGTAGAAGAAAAAATTTCCGGGATGACATTGGAAGAAAAAGTGGCTCAGTTATTTATCATTACGCCGGAAGCATTGACCGGAATGGGAAAGGTAACGGCAGCGGGAGACACGACAAAAAGATGCCTGGAACAGTATCCGGTTGGTGGCATGATTTATTTTGCAGGGAATATCGAGGACAGACAACAATTATCAGATATGCTTCACACTACGCAGTCGTACAGTACAGAGCAGAGTGGAATCCCGATTTTTCTGAGTGTAGATGAAGAAGGTGGAACTGTAGCAAGAGTTGCAGGCAGCGGAATCTCGAATGTTTCTGTTGTTGAAGATATGTGCGAAGTTACAGATGAGGAAAGAGCTTACGAAATAGGACAGACGATTGGCAATTATCTGGCAGAATTAGGTTTCAATCTGGATTATGCACCGGTAGGGGATGTTCTTACTAACCCGGAAAATACAGTTGTTAAAAAAAGATCATTCGGAAATGACAGTGCAAAAGTTGCTGCGTTGTCGCAAAAAGTACTGGATGGGCTGCATGAGGAAAATGTGTATGGAGTAATCAAGCATTTCCCGGGGCATGGGGCAACAGCCGGAGATACACATGAGGGATATGCTTATACAGACAAGTCGTTGGAAGAACTGGAGCAGCAGGAACTGGTTCCTTTTCAGAATGCCATTGAAAATCATATTGCCATTATTATGGCAGGGCATATTTCAGTACCGAATGTGACAGGAGACAATACGCCTTCTTCCCTGTCTAAAATTATGATTACGGATGTATTAAGAGAAAAAATGGGATTTGATGGAATTGTAATTACGGATGCATTGAATATGGGGGCAATTTCACAGCATTATTCTTCGGCAGAGGTCTCGGTTAAAGTTATAGAGGCTGGTGGGGATATGCTTTTGATGCCGGAAAATTTTCAGGAGGCATATCAGGGAATTTTAGAGGCTGTTCAGAATGGAACTTTAACAGAAGAAAGAATTGATGAATCGGTCAGAAGAATTTTGAAAGTAAAAGAAAAGCTGACAGCAGAGGATTAAGGCGTAGATATGCAAGAACGAATTAACTGAAAATTCAAACAATTATATATAAAAACAAAAATAAATAAAAAATACGAAAAAAACGGATAAATATATTGACAAATAGAAGCCCGGGTGTTAAGATAAAACCATCAAAAAAAGATATTTAACTAAGAAGGTACAAGAAGCGGATGCCTGATTAGATTAAAAATAACGGATAACAGGAGGTTGGACCAATGGACAGTATAGTTTCAGAATTTCATCAATATGTCAGTGGTACGGCGATTGCAGGTTCCTGTGAAGAAAGAGACCTGAGCAAAAGTTAATTCGCAGATCTGGTAAAAATTAAGAATGAAAATAAATGGAACGGAGAGAATACAAGACCAGATTCATAATAAAAAGATAAAGCAGTTGCAGATATATTGAATAAAGTTACCACATACAGAACTGAACGATGTGTAAAGGAACATGGAACAGTAGCTGTAAAAGAAAAATGGTCTTACAGGAATCGTATCAGGATTTACCTTCGATCCAGAATATAAAATAAAAATAATGAGAAAATTAAATATTATAAAAAATGCATCTTCAAGGGTAGTTGGAGGTGCATTTTTTTGACATTGGGAAGATGGTATGGTACACTAATGAAAGAGTATCGCCTTATGTTAAATTGACATGAAGAGATCTTGAGTTACCGAATAAACATTAATATAATGAGGTGAATGCGGTGGACAAATATGAATATAAGCAACTGTCAGAGCGAATGATAGAGCTTATGCAAAATGAAGAATACGGGGAAGCAAAAGAGATTGCTGACTCCATTGACTGGAGAAGGGTTCGCAATGCCATGATGCTTGCGAATGTAAGTGATATTTATGAAAAGACCGGTGAATATCAGAAAAGCTATGATATTTTGCAGATTGCTTATCATCGGGCAGAAGGAAGCCGGAAGGTATTGTATCGTCTGAGTTCTCTTGCACTGAAGACGGGGAATGTAGATGAAGCAATAGATTTTTATGATGAGTTTGTGCAGTTAGCACCAAAAGATCCGAACAGACATATTCTGAGATACCAGATCTTACGGGCACAGCGGGCTCCGTTAGAGCAGCAGATTGAAGCACTGGAAGAGTTTAAGAAGGCAGAATATATTGAAGAATGGGCGTTTGAACTTGCAAAGCTTTATCAGGAAGCAGGTATGACGGCAGAATGTCTGGAAGAATGTGATGATCTGATCCTGTGGTTCAGTGAAGGCAAATATGTATATAAAGCAATGGAATTGAAGATGCAGTATAAGCCACTGACACCTTCGCAGCAGGAAAAGTATAATCGCAGATTTGAAAAAAATGGCGGTGAGACGGAAGAGATTCCGGATCTTGAGACGTATGTTGCAGAAAATAAAGAGCCGGAAGATCATTTGGATGAAGCAGCAACGGAGCATGCAGAGGCTGTTTCAGAAGAGCCGGTTGAGGATATTCCTGAGAGTATTGGACAGCAGGATACAGGAAAAGAAGAAAGTTCAGAGAAACCAGTCCGTAAGCCGGAAAAGAAAAAGATCGGTGATACAATGCGGCTGGATGAGGCATTGGAGCAGTTACTGCATCGCAAGCCGGAAGTATCTGCGGCAGAGGATGAAGAGCCGGATATTTCTGATCTTGAGAGTGCGATCGGTGATATTGAGTCGGTCGTGGATCTTGATATGGTAAATCAGATTTCACAGGAAAAGCATACAGGTGATGTGCCAATCGGAATGAAGGAACTTATTCCTGGAGAAGTATCAGAAGAAGCGGCAGATAAGACAGAGCGGATCCCTGTAGAAATCACAACAGATATTACGGAAGATGACGCAGAAGAGCTGGATCTTGAAGATCTGGTGGCAGAAGAGCTGCCGGAAGAAGTTGAAGAGGCAGAGCCGGTTGAAGAAGAGGCGGAAGAAGTCGAAGAAGCAGAGCCGGTTGAAGAAGAGGCGGAAAAAGTCAAAGAGGCAGAGCCGGTTGAAGAAGAGGCGGAAGAAGTCGAAGAGGCAGAACCGGTTGAAGAAGAGGCGGAAGAAGTCGAAGAGGCAGAGCCGATTGAAGAAACACAGACAGGGACAATAGAAGAAGAACTGCAAAAAATTGCTGATGCAGAACCGGCTGAACCGGAAGAAGAGATCTTCGATATGGAAGAAGCGGAAGACTTCCTGGAGGATTCACCTGCTGAGGATTGGGAAGATGATACAGAATCCTTTGAAGAAGCGGATGCAGAGGAGCTGAGTTTTGAAGAGATTTTATCTGACTGGGATTCGGAAGAAGCAGAGGCGTTGCTTGAGGATGCCGAGGAAGAAGTATATGATGAGTCGGTAGAAGAAACGTACGAGGAAGAACCGGACGAAGACGAAGCAGAAGATATATTAGAAGATGCCGAGGAAGAGCCGATTGAAGAATCAGCAGAAGATGTCGTTGAGGCGGATGCTGAGGAAATATACGAAGAAGAGCCGGAAGACGAGGTTACGGAAGATACTCCAATCCTGTCTCCTGATATTCAGCGGCTGATTGATGAAATTGAAGGTGCAGTTCCGGCAGAGGAGTCTTTGCCAGAAGAAAAAGAGATAGAAAAAGCACCGGAAGAACCGCATGAAAATATGGGAGAAGTGACAGAATCTCTCCGTTTAGATGATCTGCCGGAGGAAGACGAAGATTTATTTGAAGATGAAGACTTCTTAGAGTCAGAGGATGAAGAGGATGAGTACGAGTCCTATGAAGACGACGATTCAGAAGAAGATGAGTATGAATCTTACGAAGATGACGATTCAGAAGAGGATGAGTATGAATCTTACGAAGATGACGATTCAGAAGAAGATGAGTATGAATCTTACGAAGACGACGATTCAGAAGAAGATGAGTATGAATCTTACGAAGACGACGATTCAGAAGATGAATATACATCCTATGATGAAGATGAGTATGAAGATGAAATCTATGATGACGAATATGAAGATGACGATGAAGCTTATTATGAAGAATCGGATGATGATGAGTTAGCAGATGATGAGGAATTCTACTATGAAGACGAAGAAGAACCGGACGAAGAACCGGACGAGGAAGATGCACCTGATTTTGAAGATGAATTCAAGGTAGATCCGAAGCACAGTGAAGAGCCGGATGATCGGGAGATTCCGGACGAAGATGATGGAATTGATATCATGTCGGCTACGACACCGTTGAGCAGAAAGGAAACTGCAAAGCTGATCGCTACAGGTAAGACTTCTCCGTTGCCACTGGATGAAATTTCAGATGCATTATCCATGGATACAGGATTTGTAGTACATGGAAGATATGATCTGGAAACTCAGAGCGGAATCGGTACAAGAGCCGGCCTGACAGAAGAACAGAAGAAATTATTCTCTTATTTTGTTCCTGTGCGTGGCATGAGCGAACAGTTAGTAGATGTTCTGGAGCAGGATAAGAACTGTACAAACCGGAAGGGAACGTCGAAGACAGGAAATCTCCTGATTATTGGAGATAAAGGAAATGGCAAGACTGTTCTTGCAGTAGATGTAGTTAAAGCAATCCAGAAGCAGAGAGAGATCCGTCAGGGTAAGGTAGCAATCGTGACAGGAGAGTCCCTGAATAAGAAAAAGATCGGAGATATTTTCGATAAATTATACGGTGGTGCTTTGATCATTGAAAAAGCAGGAAAGATGAATGAAAAGACAGTCGCCAAGCTGAACAGGGCAATGGAGCGTGATACAGGAGAACTTCTGATCGTGCTTGAGGAACAGAGAAAGCCGTTAGATCGTCTGCTTTCCTCCAACCGTGAGTTCAGGAGAAAGTTTACTTCCCGTCTGGAAGTGCCGATCTTCATTAATGATGAGCTTGTAACATTTGGTCAGACTTATGCCCAGGAGAATGGTTACAAGATTGATGAAATGGGTATTCTTGCTCTTTACAGTTGCATTGATTCTCTTCAGAGAGAAGATCATTCAGTAACTGTTGCGGAAGTAAAAGAAGTAATGGATAAGGCAATCGCACATTCACAGAAAGCTTCAGCCAAGAAGCTGGTGAAGAGAGTATTCGGAAGAAATACAGATTCGTCGGACAGAATTATTCTTTCCGAACGAGATTTCAACATTTAACGACAAAATTTAGTCAGAATTAATAGACAGTCTTGGGAAAGGCTGTCTATTTTTGTGCAAAAATATGTTTTCTCTTTCTTTTTTCAGGTACATCAAGTATAATGATGCTATGATGTTGGGAGCAAAATCCCAAGCAATGAAAGAATTCGAGCAGTGAGGTGGATTTATGGTTACAAAGAAGAAGGCAGTGAAAAAACTGCAGCCTTATGAGATAGGAGAACTGGATCACTACCTTTTCGGGCAGGGGAATCATTATGAGATTTATAAGAAGCTTGGTGCACATGAAGTGACAGCAGGTAAAAAGGGTGTTTATTTCGCAGTATGGGCTCCACATGCAAAGAGTGTTTCAGTGATCGGAGAGTTTAATGGATGGGATGCTGCAGCGGACAGGATGGAGCGGCAGGAGCCATTAGGAATCTATACAGTTTTTGTACCGGAAGCGAAAGACGGACAGATGTACAAATACTGTATTGAGACACAGAGCGGAGAGCTGATCTATAAGGCAGATCCATTTGCCAATTATGCAGAACTTCGGCCGGGAACTGCTTCCAGGATTACGGACATTTCTCATTTAAAATGGACGGATGACCGTTGGATGGAAAGCAGAAAAAAATGGGATAATAAAGAAAATCCGTTATCCATCTATGAAGTGCATATGGGTTCCTGGATGAGGCATCCGGGAAGGGAAGATGAGGGATTTTATACTTATCGTGAATTTGCAGAAGCGATTACAAAATATGTAAAAAAGATGGGGTATACGCATGTAGAACTGATGGGAATCGCGGAGCATCCATTTGATGGCTCATGGGGATATCAGGTAACTGGTTATTTTGCACCGACTTCCAGATATGGAACACCGGAAGATTTTGCTTATATGATCAATTATCTGCACCGGAATAGGATTGGTGTGATTCTTGACTGGGTTCCGGCACATTTCCCGAAGGATGCTCACGGACTGGCTGATTTTGACGGAACACCGACTTTTGAGTATGCAGATCCGAGAAAGGGAGAGCATCCTGACTGGGGAACGAAGATCTTTGATTATGAAAAGCCGCAGGTACGGAATTTCCTGATTGCAAATGCATTGTTCTGGATCGAGCATTTCCATGTGGACGGACTGCGTGTCGATGCAGTGGCATCCATGCTTTATCTTGATTATGGAAAGCAGGACGGACAGTGGGTCCCAAACAAGTATGGTGGAAATCAGAATCTTGAGGCGATTGAGTTTTTCAAGCATCTTAATTCTGTTGTACTTGGAAGAAATCCGGGGACGATGATGATCGCAGAAGAATCCACTGCATGGCCAAAGGTTACAGGAAACCCGGAGGATGACGGACTGGGATTCAGCCTGAAGTGGAATATGGGATGGATGCATGATTTTACAGAGTATATGAAGCTGGATCCGTATTTCAGGAAAAATGCACATCATATGATGACATTTTCCATGGAGTATGCATATTCGGAGAACTATATCCTTGTTCTTTCGCATGATGAAGTCGTTCATCTGAAATGCTCCATGCTGAATAAGATGCCGGGAGAAGGCTTTGACAAATATGCCAATCTCAAGGCAGCATATGCATTTATGACAGGACATCCGGGAAAGAAGCTTCTTTTTATGGGACAGGAGTTTGCACAACTGCGTGAGTGGAGCGAGGAGAGAGAACTGGACTGGTTCCTTCTTTCAGAAGAACCACATCAGCAGATCCAGAACTGGTACAGAGATCTTCTGCATTTATATAAGAAGCATCCTGCACTGTATGAGCTGGATAATGATCCGGCCGGATTTGAATGGATCAATAAAGATGATATTTTCAGAAGTATCTTCAGTTTTGTCAGACATTCAAAGGGAAAGAAAAAGAATCTTTTATTTGTGTGCAACTTTACTCCGGTAGCAAGAGAAGATTACCGGGTTGGAGTGCCGACGAAGAGGCAGTGTAAGCTGGTACTGAACAGCGACGAGAAAGAGTATGGAGGTTCTGGAGAAAAGAGAACCGAGATCTATAAGCCGGTGAAGAAAGAGTGCGACGGTCAGAAATATTCTTTTGCATATCCGCTCCCTGCTTATGGCGTTGCTGTATTTGAATATTAAAAGAATAGTTTCAAGATGGAGAAAACCACCGGATTTTAAAGAGAAGTATCTGAAAATCCGGTGATTTTTAGTTCCATATTAGACAAAAATAAGGAAGAATAGTAACGGTAATGACAAGGAAAAAAAATCTTGTAATGTTATAATAGATTTGTATACTTGCGTGATTTTATTTGATAGTTAAATAAAATTAAATTTTGCAAGGGAGGAAAAAGCATGAAAGGAAGAAGAGTCCAAAAGGTACTTGCAGCAGTGCTGGCGGTGGCAATGGTTCTGCCGATGACTGCAATACCGGCAAAGGCTGAGGAAGCGGAAGAAGTTACATATAAGCTTTATCCGAATCCTCAGGAAATGACGTATCAGGATGGAAGCTACATCCTGAAAAAGAATGTCAATGTCATTTATGATGAGGATATTGACGATGCAACAAAAGCACGACTTGAAGAGACTGCAGAACTGAAAGGTCTGAATGTGACAGAATCAGATGCAGAAAAGAGTGGTGCAACGAACATTTATGTAGGAGTTTACGGATCGGACGGAACAGTAGATGATCAGATCGTAGATGAATATGCTGTAGATACTTCATTATTTGATCATACCGATTCCTATTTCCTGAAAAGTGACAACAATACGATTGCTGTATTGGGAAAAGATACAGATGCAAGTTTTTATGGACTGACGACACTGTATCATGTACTTGCACAGACAGAGAGCCTGTCGATCAGAAATTTTACGATTGAAGATTATGCAGATGTTGTAAGCCGTGGATTTATTGAAGGATATTATGGAAATCCATGGTCTACAGAGGATCGTGTGAATCTGATGACATGGGGGGGATACTATAAGTTAAATGCTTATTTCTATGCACCAAAGGATGATCCGAAACACAGAGCAAACTGGGATGAACTCTATACAGATGAAGAGTTAGAGAGTAAGATCAGACCACTTGCAGAAGCTGGAAATGCTTCCAAGTGCAGATTTGTGTATGCCCTGCATCCATTTCCGAGTGGAAATAACTTCCGCTTTGATACAGATGCACACTATAATGAAGATCTTGCAAAATTGAAAGCAAAGTTTAAGCAGGTAATTGATGCAGGAGTACGTCAGATTGCGATTCTTGCGGATGACTTTGTAAATCCGGGAGCAGCAAATGAAGTAAGACTTCTGAACGATATGAGTACCTGGCTGGCAGAGGTGAAGCAGGAATACCCTGATATGAAGATGACACTTCCGTTCGTTCCGTATGATTATATGGGAAATGGAAGTTCCAGTGAACTTCAGACCCTGAAGAGTGTACCGGAAAATGTACAGATCGTTATGACCGGTGGACGTGTCTGGGGTGAGGTTACAAATAATTTTACTACTACATTTACAAATAATGTAGGAAGAGGTCCTTTCATGTGGATCAACTGGCCTTGTTCAGATAACTCACATAAGCATCTGATCATGGGTGGTAACAGCACATTCCTTCATGGTGGTGTTGATGCGTCTAAGATTCAGGGAATCATGCTGAACCCGATGCAGCAGTCAGAGCCAAGTAAAGTAGCTATTTTTGCAAATGCATCCTATGCATGGAATATCTGGGATACAGATGCCGATGCAGATCAGACATGGGAAGACGCATTTTCATTTGTAGATCATAATTCGGCAGTAGAGACAGAAGCAAGTGATGCACTCAGAGAGTTGTCCAAGCATATGATCAATCAGAATATGGACAGCCGTGTAACTGAGCTTCAGGAGTCAGTAGAACTGAAGGAAAAACTCAACGCATTTAAAGATAAACTGGAAACGGAAACGGTCACAGAAGCAGATGTGGATGATCTGATCCAGGAATTCCAGACACTTCAGGATGCAGCAGCATTGTATAAAGAATCAGGTAATGAGGCAATCAGAAATCAGATTGTTTACTGGCTGGATTGTTGGAAAGATACAACAGATGCAGCGATTGCATACCTGAATGGAGTAAAGAGTTCTCTGAACGGAGATGTATCCGCAGTTGTGGAATACAATACAGAAGGAGAAACGGCATTCGCACAGTCCAAGACGCATGATTTCCTGTATGTAAATTATCAGGAAGTCGCAGAAGTCGGAGTACAGCATATTGTTCCGTTTATTAAAAAACTGGCTGAATATGTATCAGGCAAAGCAGAACTTGCCCTGAATCCGGACAAAGTGATCCGTAAATACATCACAAGCCGTACAGACACACCGACAGGCTCTGCGGATAACTTATTTGACGGAGATGACAGCACAAGTGCGATTTATAAGACACCGAATAAGATTACAACAGGTACCTATATCGGAGTAAGTTACAGTAAGGCAATCAAGATCAATGATATCCGGTTCCTTCTTGGAGCAGGAAAAGATCATATGGATCAGGCAAAGCTGCAGTACACAACCGATGGAAAGACCTGGAAAGATCTGGAGCTTACAGGCATGAACAATAGTTTTGCAGGTGTCAGAAACCAGAACCAGGAAGTAAGTGTTGCAAAAGAAAATCTTCCGAAAGATTTTGAAGCAATGGGTATCCGCCTGATCGCAACAGCAGACAATGCAGCAGATGCATGGCTGCAGGTTAATGAGATCACGATCAACAAAGATGAGAATACAGATGACGGAGACGACAGCGAACTCAGTTATACATTAATGAAGCCGGATCGCTGGAGTGTTTACCAGGGATCAGAATCACTCCTTCGTGACGGAAATGACAGTACATTTATCTGGTTTAATACAGGTACTGGTGATGCTGTAAATGTAGATGATTTCCTTGGATACAATCTTGGAAAGGTTGCAACATTGGAAAGTGTACATATCGCAGTAGGATCACCGTCCAATGGTGATAAGTTTGTAAAATATACAGTTGAGACATCTGTAGATGGAACGAGCTGGACAGCCGTTCCGGGATATGAATCCCATACAGGAACAACTTCAGGAACTGATGTACTGGATATTGAATTAAACGGAATTTCTGCACAGTATATCCGTATCCGCAATCTGGAATATCGACAGACTTGGGCGAGATTCTCAGAATTTACGGTAACAGAAAGAGTAAATAATACAGGAACAAAAGATAACGTATTTACAAATATCGAGAACTGTGAGGTCCTTGGAACAGCAGCAGAAGGAACTGTATCACTGAATGCAGCATCCTTAAGCGTAGGAGCCGGACAGTATATCGGAATCGATCTTGGACATATCAAGGCGGTGACAGGAATTACCAGTCCGACAGGAACTTCACTGAAGTTACAGACTTCTATGAATGGGGTAGAGTGGACAGAGGTAACAGATCCGTCCCAGGCAGCCGATGCACGTTATATCAGACTTTATAATGATACAGATGCAGCAGTGGATGTAAGCTGGGATGCTTTCACAGTAACGTATGAATTTATTGGTGAAAAGACAGTAACCAGTGATTTTGCACAGAACGATGCAAGCCGTGATATGCGTGGAAGTGGAAACGTCAATAATGTTTTTGACGGAGACCTTACAACATATGGAACGATCACAGGTGTGCAGGATAGCGGAAAGAAGATCGTGTTTGACCTTGGACAGACGATCGACTTCAAGTCCATCCGTTACTATGTAAAAGAGACAAGCCTTGATTTCCTGCGTTATGCAAAATTTGAAGTAGCAAATGATCCTGATGCAGCAAACTGGACAACAGTGCTGACTGTAGGAAATAATTCTTTCGAGAATACAGCCAATACAGATACAGCAAAAGATTATGCAGCTCTGACACATGACAGTGAGAATCCTGGAAATATGTATGCAGAGCAGACAGGGCTGAATGTAAGCGGACGTTACTTAAGAGTTGTACCGCTTAAGACATACAGTTACAGATGGGTTGATTTCTATGAGATCCAGATCAATGGTGGAGCCTATATCTCTACAGAGTCAAATCGAGATATCGTATCGACCGTGATCGAAGAAAAAGGAAAAGTACCTTCCAATGTATTTGAAGAAGATTACCGTACGGTATACAAGCCGTCAGAAGCAAATGGATCATTTACTTATCGCATTTCTGATCTGGAGGCAAAGAGAACGATCCGTATGATCCAGAATGGAGCAGCATCTGATGCAGTTGTAACTGCAAGAATTGCAAATGAAGATGGAAGTAATATCCAGAGAGTTACACTTGGTAAACTGAGCCAGGCAATCAATGAATTTGCTGTAGCTTCAGATAAAAGAATTTTGGATGTAACAGTAACCTGGGGTGAAAATATTCCGGAAATTTCAATGATCAAGACAAGCAGTAAGGCAGCAGCTACAGTTGACAAGACAAAGCTGGATGAGGCGATTGCGGCAACAGGAAGCAGTGATGCAGCAAACTGGACAACAGATTCTAAAGCAGCAGTAGATAAAGCGAAAGCAGTTGCTGAAGAACTGAAAACGAATGAGTATGCTACACAGGATACAGTTGATACAGCAGCAGGTGCATTGAAGACTGCATGCAGTAAGGCAAAAGTAAAAGCAAATGCTACAGTTCTTGAGGCACTTCGCAGGGCAGTTGCAGAGAAGAAGAGCCAGAAAGACGGAGAGGTTGAAGTTTATACAGCCAAGACATTTACAGCATATGAAACTGTACTCAATAAGATTGTGGCAGCACTGGAAGATACAGATAATCTTTCCCAGGATACAGCAGAAAAGCTGAAGACTCAGATTGAAGAAAAAGAAGCAGCTCTTGAGTATTCAAAAGTAGAAAGAGAACTTGCTGAACTGGAGCTTCAGGCAGGAGTTGAGTATAATGCAGATGATTATACGACAGCATCTGCCAAAGCATATACCGATGCAAAGAAAGCTCTGAGTGATCTGATCGAAGCAGATAATACTACAAGAGTTAATCCGACAGAGATCGCAGCAAAGAAAGCAGCTTATACAGACAGTATTACAGCATTAGTTGATGTGAGAAGTCTGAAGAGCGTGATCGCAGAATGCAATGAACGGCATGAGGGAAATGAAAAGAAGTATACAGCAGCAAGCTGGAAGAATTACAGTGATGCACTGGATGCAGCAAATGCTGTTCTTGCAAATGGAACAACAGAAAGTGTACAGGAAGCAGAGACAGCTCTGCGGGCAGCAGAAGGAGCACTTGTACTGAAAGATACATCCGCAGTACAGACAGTCATTGATGAGATGAAGAAAGTCAATGCGGAAAATTACACAAGCGACAGCTATGCAGTCCTGAAAGCAGCTATCGCACAGGCTGAAAGCCAGATTGATGATGAGACAAAGGCAGATGCCAATATCCGTGCTATGCAGGATGCGAAAGCAAATCTTATCAGCATCGTGGAACTGAATGCAGCATTAAGTGATGCAGCAAAATATGAAGCAGCTAATTATACAACAGATTCCTATACAGTTCTGGCAGCAACTGTAAATGCGGATAACATGAATGCATTGAAGACATCCGGTACAGCAGAACAGATTGCAGAAGCAGTACAGTCTATCCGCAATGCAATCGATGGTCTTGTATTAAGAGCAACAGATATGGATGCTTACAGAGATAAGATTCAGTTCAAGTCTGAAGCAGGAGATTACACAGAAGAGACTTATACAGAGTATAAGGAAGCTTACGATGCACTGATGGCACTGGACAGCAGTACAGGAAATGTATCAGCAGATGAGTTCCAGGCAGCAAAAGCAAGATTTGAAAATGCACAGGCAGCACTGAAAATGATCAAGGCAGATTACACGAAAGTGGATGAAGCACTTGCAAAAGTACCGGCTGATCTGAGTATTTATACAGATGCAACTGTGAAGACACTGAAAGATGCGATCGCCAAGGTCGACAGAAATCAGCCATTGTCCAAGCAGGCAGAAGTAGATGCTTATGCAGATGCGATTCATGATGCAATCAACAACCTGGTTGTAAAATCCAAGTCTGATGATGGAAAGGATAACCAGAACGGTAATTCCAACAATGGTCAGAATAATGGAAATACAGCAGGTAATGGAAATGGATCGGGCAAAGGAAATGGCACATCCGCTAACGGAGCAGTCAAGACCGGAGATACTGCACCGATCGCAGGAGCATTTGCACTGATGATACTGGCAGCAGGGGCGGTTGTAACCGTGCTGAAAAGAAAAAGATACTAAATTAAAAAACCGGGTGTCCGTACAAAAGGACACCTGAAATGAGATAATAAGAATCAGATGAGGAAATCTTATCTGGTTCTTATTTTTTGTTACACAAATTTGAAAGCTTATTTAAAAAAATAAGTTGTAAATGCAGTTCTCAAATGAATACAGACTGAATCAATACGGCAGCAATGAAGCAGCAGAAAGGAATATGATTTATGAGAAGAATAACTTATACGAACTGGATGTCCAAAATTTTTAAAGAAATCACCAACGGAAGAGGAGAGCGGGTGCTCGAGAATCCTGCAGTTCAGGTCCTTGGAGCTATTTTCAGAAAGATGAATCTAGATCAGAATACCATCGGAGCTGTGTCAGAACGTCTGCAGAATGAGAAAGAGAAAAAAGATAATATTGTGAAAATAATTGTTGCAGTAGTTATCATATATCTGATCTGTTATATCATTGGCGGCGAAGTTGAGTGGCTGGCAAGAACGGCGATTATATGGACGGGAATCGTGTTGGCGATCCGGGGGATAAGGAAGAAAAACTAAGTGCCCCCTGTATATGAATTGCCATATGTCGCGGATGATCAGGAGATATTGTCTGAATATACAATTCAGACATACATCTTCAGACCTCTGCATAGATTGTAAAAAATAAACGATGCAGGGGCTTTTCCATGAGAGATTATATTGAGGAGCGGGCGGTGGAAATCGCAGACTATATTATAGAAAATAGTGCGACGGTGAGACAGACTGCGAAGCAATTCAGGATAAGTAAGAGTACGGTACATAAAGACGTCACCGAACGGCTTCTTCAAATCAATCCCTCTCTGGCACAGGAGGCACGAAAAGTGTTGGACATGAATAAATCAGAACGACATATCAGAGGTGGGATGGCAACAAGAGAAAAATATCTCCATCAACATTTGCGACAGATGTAAATGAGAGCAGATAAATGAGAGAAAAATAGAATTTAGTTTAGAGAGAGCAGAAGGACAGAATCTCAAAGGAGCATATAGGGATTCAAAGTCCTTTTGCTTTTTCTTTTCTGATAACAGGAAGATATGTTATAATGCAAAGAATGATGCAACCATGAAATAGACGATAAGATAAACGAAAGCAGGCAGTAAGATTCTTGAAAGGGGCAGATAAGTGCGGGCTGTAATTATTGAGAAAGACGAAAAAATACTGCAGCAGATACAGTCAATCCTGCAAAAAGTTGATTCCGGTTATGAACTGGTAGGGACAGCCGTGAATGGACAGTCGGGCTATGAGCTGATCAGTGCATTGCGTCCGAATCTGGTGATTATGGATATAGAATTACCACGAATGAATGGAATGTCGATGTTGAAGAAACTTCGTGCAGAAGCATTTGATTTTAAAGTGGTAGTTTTGAGTGGAACGGAAAATTTTCAATATGCAAAGCAGGCGATTGAATTGAGCGTGGACGGGTATATCATGAAACCTATCCGTCCGCTTGAGTTAAAAAGGGCATTGATGCAGATCTGCGAAAAAATGAGAAATGAGTATTGGCTGAATGCATCTTTTACAGTGGAGAATCTCCTGATCGGGTGTATGAACGGGCAGTATCAGCCGGAGAATAAATTAAATGAGATTACAGTCAGAAATTATGGATTTACGGTGGAAGACTCTTGTGGGATGTTTATTTTGTGGTTGGGGGAAGATTTTGAAAAAAATAAAGCAGAAGCAGTTCATTTGCTGAAAAGAAGTCTGCAAAAAGAAAATAAATTCAGAGTCTGCATTCTTCCATTGGAAGTATGGCAGGAAATATTTGTGATTGTATATCAGACAGCGGAATTTGAAATGGCAGAGCAATACTTCCAGGAAAATATTGTCCCTATGTTATGCAGTAATCTCAATGGGGATGTAGTCTGCGTGTGGAAAAGAATCGATCATATGATGGATCTTTGGCAATATCGGACAAAAATACCGTTATTGCGGCAGTGGAATCTGACGCTTGGAAGAGGTGTGCTGATCAGTGAGAAGGGAATAGCGGGACGGGAACTGGAGCTTCTTCCATTGAAATATCCTGCAGAACTTGAATTACGGGCAAGAGATTGTACGTTGGCGGGAAGAAAAAAAGAGCTGGAAAAGTGCTTTGAAGAATTATGTGAAATGCTGGAGGGGCAGTTTTGTTTTCCCGAGACACTGAAAGATTGTCTGATTCGTTTCAGTCTGAACATCGTAAATATGTATAAGATCCAATGGGAGCTTGGAGCAGAAATTCAGGTACTTATTCTGATTCTTGAAATAGGTCAGGCAACGAGCTGGAAGCAGATTCGAAGAGCGATAGAAGAATTATTAAATTATTTTAATTTTGAAAAAGAGGATCTTCAGGGAAATGAAGCATTCAGTACGATGGTCCGTAAGGCAGTCGAGATGGCAAAAAAATATTATAGTGAGGGGATTACCCTGGAAGAGACAGCCAGCAGGCTTTATGTTTCGGAAGAGTATCTGAGTACGCAGTTTAAGAAAGAGACACAGAGCAGTTTTACAGAAACGGTACGGAAATTCAGAATAGAAAAGATCAAAGATTTGCTGTTGAACAGTAAGCTAAAATTAAATCAGATTGCGGAATTAACAGGATATTCAGACCCCAAATATATGAGCCGGGTATTTAAAGAAGAAGTGGGGATGCTTCCAACGGAATTTCGCAAAAAAATGCAATAAAATAGATTAAAATAGTCCACCTTTTTAAAGAATTTCCACCTTTTCAAGATAGAAATATATGATATGATACCAACTGATTTAGATGAAAAGGGTTTCATGCATTACATAGTCCGGAAATAAAGAGGTGAGAAGAATGAGTAAGATGCAGATTACATTTAAAAATCCTGAGGAAATTGTAGCGTTTGTTAATACAGTTTCAAAATATGATTTTGATATGGATATGAGAAAAGGTCGTGCAGTGGTAGATGCAAAATCATTGCTTGGCATTATGCACCTTGGACTTAATAACGTGATCGAACTTCAGATGTATTCGGATCAATGTGAAGAATTACAGAAAGAACTTGAAAAATATGCAGCTTGATTATAGAAAAAAATAGGATTGAAAAGAGGAAGCGGTTCTGGTAATGCAGGACTGCTTCTTTTTATTGCAAAATCCGGTGAATTGCATCCGGGCAACAGTAGAGATAGACGATGCGGAGTATCGGAGTTTCTTTTTTGCAAAAATCCGGTAAGCTGCATCTGGGAAACAGTAGAGATAGATGGTGCGGAGTATCGTAGTTTCTTTGTTGCAAAAACCTGGTAAGCTGCAGTCGGGTTCACATGAGATATAATTTGCCGGAGGAAGAACACTGAACTGTTAAGTGATGTGTTGTGGGCAATGGTGAGCCGTAGGTGTCAGCCAGCTCAATTTATGACAGTTTGGAGGATTGAAATATGTACAGTTTGGAAGGACAACAGTTTGGAAGGACTGAAATAATGCTTGTAAAAGCGGGAAAGCTCTACTATAATTAAGGGTACGGAACAAAAAAGAAGATCTTATAAGATCATATTTTACAGGAGGAGAGCCTTGAAGAAAGAGTTAGTGATCGTTCTTGATTTCGGTGGCCAGTATAACCAGTTAGTTGCACGCCGTGTCAGAGAATGTAATGTATATTGTGAAATTTATTCTTACAAGACGGATATTGAGAAGATTAAAGCAATGAATCCTAAGGGAATCATTCTGACAGGGGGACCGAACAGTTGCTATGAGCCGGATTCACCGACTTATACAGATGAGCTGTTCAAGCTTGGTATTCCGGTTCTTGGGTTATGTTATGGAGCACAGTTGATGTCTCATGTTCTTGGCGGAAAAGTTGAGAGAGCAGATGTCAGAGAATACGGAAAGACAGAAGTTATTATTGATAAGAGGGAATCCAAAGTTTTTGAGGGAGTATCTGAAAAGACAATCTGCTGGATGAGTCATTTCGATTATATTTCAAAAATTGCACCGGGATTTGAGATTTCTGCACATACAGCAGACTGTCCTGTGGCAGCAGCCGAAAATGAAGCAGAAAAGCTGTATGCAATCCAGTTCCATCCAGAGGTACTCCATACTGCTGAAGGAACAAAGATGATCAATAATTTTGTAAAAAATGTCTGTGAATGTGTTGGTGACTGGAAAATGGATGCATTTGTGGAGAATACAATTAAAGAGATCCGTGAAAAAGTCGGAGACGGCAGAGTACTGCTTGCATTATCAGGCGGAGTTGATTCTTCAGTGGCAGCAGGATTACTTTCCAGAGCGATCGGAAAGCAGCTTACCTGCGTATTCGTAGATCACGGTCTTCTTCGCAAAGATGAGGGAGATGAGGTAGAGGCTGTATTCGGACCGAAAGGACAGTTCGATCTGAACTTTATCCGTGTGAACGCACAGGAGAGATATTATAATAAACTTGCAGGCGTTACAGAGCCGGAAGCAAAGCGTAAGATCATTGGTGAAGAATTTATCCGTATTTTTGAAGAAGAAGCAAAGAAGATTGGTGCAGTTGATTTCCTTGCACAGGGAACAATTTATCCGGATGTTGTAGAAAGTGGTCTCGGTGGAGAATCAGCAGTGATCAAGTCCCACCACAACGTAGGAGGACTTCCGGATTATGTAGATTTCAAAGAAATCATCGAGCCGCTTCGTGACCTCTTCAAAGACGAGGTTCGCAAAGCAGGATTGGAACTTGGACTGCCGGAGAAGTTGGTATTCCGTCAACCATTCCCAGGACCGGGACTTGGAATCCGCATCATTGGTGAAGTAACAGCCGATAAGGTTCGTATCGTTCAGGATGCAGATGCTATCTACCGTGAGGAGATTGCCAATGCAGGACTTGACCGCACGATCGGTCAGTACTTCGCAGCACTGACGAACATGAGAAGTGTTGGTGTTATGGGTGATGAGAGAACTTATGATTATGCCGTTGCACTGAGAGCAGTGAATACAGTTGATTTCATGACTGCAGAGGCGGCAGAGATCCCGTATGAAGTTCTGAATAAGGTGATGAGCAGAATTATCAATGAAGTGCGTGGAGTAAACAGAGTATTCTATGATCTGACGAGTAAGCCACCGGGAACGATTGAGTTCGAGTAGTTGAAGCTGAGCTGTAAAGCCTTTGTTTACAAGGGTTTTACAGCTTTTCCTTTATAGGATTGCA
>OGDN01001461.1_pt1 | contig 38600 bp, 32 predicted proteins | sample 1570271 | NCBI WGS metagenome assembly OGDN01 (sample SAMEA4384481, study PRJEB24528) | human gut metagenome | reverse complement strand
TCAGCTGGTAGAGCACCTGACTCTTAATCAGGGTGTCCAGGGTTCGAGTCCCTGATGGTGTACCACCCTTGTGGTGTGCCACGAGGGTAAATAGTTGGTGTTTTTAACGGTGAGGGTCCACCCGTTCCCATTCCGAACACGGAAGTTAAGCTCACCAGTGCCGACAATACTTGTCTGGAGACGGACCGGGAAGATAGGTCAATGCCAACACAAAAGGCCGCAACCATTCGGTTGCGGCCTTTTGCTGTCTATTGCATGGTGATTTGGGCGCAGTTCTATTGACATTTTTTCGAAAGTAAGTATACTGGTGGAAGAATCAAGAAACGGGGGACTGCGCTATGAGAAGACATTCTTGGTCTAAGCTGGTCATGCTGCTTGCGATGGTTTTGCTGCTGGGCGCTGTGCCGGTGGCCGCGTTTGCTGGGTTTGCAGATGTACCGGCGGACGCATGGTACGCGCCTGCGGTACAGAACTGCGCAGAGCAGGGACTGTTCCAGGGAACATCTCCGACCACCTTTTCACCGGAGCTATCTATGACCCGCGGTATGTTTGTGACGGTTCTTGGCCGGATGGAAAATATCGACCCGACACAGGCTGACGCTTCTGGTTTTATGGACGTTCCGGAGGACGCCTATTATGCGGGCTGTGTCGGCTGGGCTGCGCGCAACGGAATCGTTGCAGGCGTTTCGGATTCAGTGTTTGAACCGGAACGCAGCATCAGTCGTCAGGAAATCTGCACGATTGTGCACCGTTATTTGGTTTGGAAGGACGTTTCTCTCCAAACCGTACCGTCTGCGCAATTTGCGGATGATGCGCAGATTGCCGAGTGGGCAAAGGAATCGGTGTATGTGTGCCGCAGCGCGGGGATCGTCTGCGGTGTAGGCGATAATCATTTCGCTCCGAACGTGGCGGCTCGTCGCTGTGAGGCGGCACAGATTTTCAAAAATCTGCTTGCGGTTTTAGAAGATGCGCTCGAGCCGCAGCCGCCGGTTGAGCCGGAGCCGCCGGTTGAGCCGGAGATGCCCGTGATTCGCTATGTTGCGCACAGGGGTTATCATGTGCAGGCACCGGAAAATACGATGCCGGCCTTTGCGGCGGCGGCGGAGGCTGGCTATCAGTTCTTGGAATCGGACGTCCACTTCACAAAGGACGGCGTGGCAGTTTTGTGCCATGACAGCACGATCAACGCTACAGCGCGCAATGCTGACGGCAGTAAAATCGTTGGCGTGAAGTCGATCAAGTTCATGACATATGAGGAGCTGCTTTCGTATGATTTCGGCATTGCGGCGGGTGAGGCATACCGGGGGACCAGAATTCCCACATTCCGGGAGTGGATCGCGTTCTGCCGGGAAGCGGATGTGACACCCTATATTGAGCTGAAGTCCTGCATGACGACGGAGCAGGTGCAGACGCTTATGCAGCTCGTGGAGGAAGCGGGGATGACGGATCGCGCCGTGTGGATCTCCTTCACATGGAATTTGCGGATGCTGCAAGATGTGGTTGCCGCGAACCCGGAGGCGGAGGTCGGACTACTGAGCAATGGACTTGCCAACACGACCGTGGCGATGGCGAAAACGCTGCAGACAGGGCAAAACCGCGTCTTTTTGGATGTGCTGTATACCGCCGTGAACCGGCTGTCGATGCAGCTTGCTGCGCAGGCCGGGCTGGAGGTCGAGGCATATACCGTGAATGATGCGGAGCTTGCGGATGCGCTGACGTCGCTCGGCGTCGTTGGAATTACGACAAATACACTGCTGCCGGCTGCAACAACAGCAGAGCCGATGCAGCTTCAGGATGCAGAGGCGATTGTTGCGCGTTTCGCGCAGGACTTTACCATGACATCTGAACTGGAGCCATAATAGAACTATGAGCGATTCGCTCCAGTCGAATGCAAAGCCGCAACCATTCGGTTGCGGCTTTTTGCTTATCCAAACTGTTTTCCGCGCCGCTGTGATACAATGGCCCTGCCGCAGCGATCTCAGACACGGCTGAAGAAAAAATGCCGAATCGCTGTAACCTTTTGCATGCAGCGGACTCTTATAGACAGAACATCGAGATGGGAGGGGCAAGGATGGACGCGTTCGACGTCATATTTACAACCTACAGTCCGCTCGTGTTCCGCTACCTGCGCTCCCTGTGCGGAGATGCGGCCGTCGCCGAAGAGCTCACGGCGGAGACCTTCTACCGCGCCTACACCCATTTCGATTCGTTTCGCGGCGACAGCAAGATCGAGACGTGGCTGTGCGCCATTGCGAAAAACGCATACCGCAAGGACTGCCGGCGCAGCGCGCGCACGGTCGGCGCGGATGCGCTTGAGACCCTGCCGGCGGAGACGGACTTTGTCGAGCGCTTTCTCGACCGTGAGCAGGCGCGGCAGATCTACCGCCATGTGCACGAGCTGAGCGCGCAGTATAAGGAAGTGTTTTTGCTGCGCACGCTCGGCGAGCTGAGCGTGCGCGACATTGCGGACATCTTCGGCAAGTCCGAATCGTGGGCGAAGGTCACGTATTTTCGCGCCAAAAACAAAATCATCGAGCGAATGGAGGGATCGACATGAACCCGATCACGTGCGGCATGGCGACGGATCTGCTGCCGCTCTACCTGGACGGCTGCTGCAGCGCCGACAGCTGTGCGGCGCTGGAGGCGCACATGGACGCCTGCCCGGCCTGTCGGGCGCAGTGTGCGCAGCTGCGGCGCGAGCTGACGCCCGCGGCGGACGCGGCGGAGGCCCATGAAACGGAACAAATCGCACGCGCTCTGGCGCAGAAAATGCGCCGCCGCAAGCGCTGCCTGCGCGCGCTCTGTGCGGTGCTGGGCGTGCTGCTGGCCGTGTTTCTCGTGTTTATCGGCAAGACCTTCGTGATCCTCGGCCAGCCGGGGAGCATTGCGTCTGCCGCGCTCCCGGCCGGTGCGGCCGATCTTTCCGCGCGCGAGGTCAGCGGCACGGCGGAGGAGGTCAGCACATACGTGTTTGCGACCGGCACGGCGCGGCTCGTCGTCGCAGCGGACGCGCTGCCGGATGCGCCCGTGACGGTGCGGCTCTGGCAGGTGCGCGAGACGCGCGAAAACACCATGGTCGCAACGCTCGACGCAAAGCACCGGTCGTGCATCTTCACGAACCTGCCGCCGCAGACGCTCTATGCCGTCACGGTGGACGGCGCGCCGGATGTGCAGCTCACCGTGCGCAGCCGGCTCACGTTCCGGGAGGCGTTTTCCCTCATGCTGCAGGGGCTGTGAGCAGGGACGCTAACCGGACAGAAACCGCGAAAGCCCCGCCGGAAACCGGTGGGGCTTTTGCTGCTTAGGGTGCGCTGGGCGCGATCAGTATTTCTGCAGCGGGGCGTATTTCTCGTGCAGCGCTTCCTCGCGCTCGAGGTCGGACTCGATGCGTCTGTGACGTGCGCTGTTTTGGTGCGACTGCGTAGGAGAAAGATGATCGCATCCATAGAGTGGTTTTGTGTGTTTACATTTCAATTCATGCATGTCGACCGATCTTTGCATTTGCTCTGTCTATTCTAAAGAATGTGATAAGCCGTTCCCGATAAAAGTGGGCACCGGAAGGGAATCCTGTGCGCCGAAACTGACTCTTGGGGCGAAATTGTCTTGCATGCACAGTCACGGCGGCAGTTCTTGTTACATTTGCTAAAGAAATAACGATGCGCGTGTGTTATGATGATGCCACAGTAAGAAAGATGATTTTTCAAAAGATCATCCTGAATAAACGGAGGTAACTACAATGAAAGAATTTGCTGGAAAAGTAGCCGGTATCACCGGCGCCGCCAACGGCATCGGCGAAGCCTTCGCACTGGAGGCCGCACGCCGCGGCATGAACCTTGCACTGATCGACATCGAAGGCGACCGGCTGCAGGAGGTCAAGAAGGAATGCGAAGCGCTGGGCGCGCCCAAAGTCGTCGCGATCACCGTGGACGTGTCCGAGTACGAGCAGGTCCGCCTGAGCGTCAAGCGCATCATGGCGGAGTTCGACCGCATTGATGTGTTCTTCAGCAACGCCGGTGTTGCCGGCGCCGGCACGCTGGGCAACATTCCGGCCCAGGACTGGGATTGGATCACCAGCGTCAACTTCCTCGGCATGGCCTACTACGTCACGGAAGTGCTGCCCATCATGAAAAAGCAGGGTACCGACGCCTACTTCCTGTTCACCATCTCCATCGGCGGTCTGCAGCCCGGTATGCGCATCCAGTCGGCTTACACCGCGTCCAAGCACGCGGCGCTGAGCCTTGCCGAGAGTGTGAAGGACTACGCCGTCAACTACGCGCCGTACATCGGTGTGACCGCGTTCTGCCCGGAATACGTCAACACCACGATCTGGGACAGCGAGAAGCGCCGCCCCGAGAAGTTCCAGAAGCCGTATGATCCCTTCTATGCGACGGATGATTACCAGGCTTACAGGACCAATTTTGAAGGCCGCATCAAGAACCAGGGCTACAACGCCCGCTTTGTCGGCCCGCGTCTGTTCCGTGCCATGGAGGACGAGCAGCTCTACGTGCACCCGCACGTGCATACCCACCAGATGCTGCGCGACCGCTTCGCGCGCATTGAGGCCGACCTGCGCAAGGACGAAGAGCTCGACGCCGAGTTCAAGGCGCTCGAGGGCTACGACGACTGAACAGAGCCGCATCTGGACAAATAACAGGAGCACCTCCCGACCGGGAGGTGCTCTTTTCTGTATTTCGGAAGAAGAAAACGGGCGCGGGCACGGCAGTTTTGCCGCGCCTGCGCCGTCGGAGTCATTCGTCTTCCGGTTTTTTGGGCAGGACCGCGAGATCGGAATAGCGGTTTTTCAAGAACGCGTCGATGCAAAAGGAATACTGCAGCTTGAACAGCAGTGACGGGTCCGAAAAGTCTACGGAGAACAGATTCTCGATCTGCTGGATGCGGTAATTGACCGTGTTGCGGTGCATGAACATGAGCTCTGCCGTGCGGTTTTTGCTGAAGCCGGTTTTGGTATAGATCTTCAGCGTTTCGTACAGCTCGGTGTTCTTGTCCGCGTCGTAGGCTTCCAGACTGGCGAGCACCGGATGGCGGCACTGCTCGAGCAGCGGCGTATCCTCCATGCGGTCGAGCATGATGTAAAACGCATAGTCTGAGAAGAAGAACACGCCGCCGGTGTTCGACAGCCGCCGCGAAAAGGACATGGCCTGCAGCGCCTGCTGATAGTAAACGTAGAGTTTCGACGGTTTGTGGAACAGATTGCTCACGCCGACGAGGATCTGCCCGTCGGCCGCGAGGGTCTCGATGGCCGTGCGCGTCTCCTCCGGGAGCGCGCCCGCATTGTCCACGCCGACGAATGTGACAATCGCATTTTTCTTATACACGCGCGGCGAGGCCGGCAGGATCTCCGCGACGCGCGGCGTGAGCACGTCGTAGAGGTATTCGTTGCCCCTGAAATAGCTCGGCTTAAGCACGACCGCGCGCATATTCGGCGGGAAGGTCAGCTTGGCAGCGTTGATGCGCTGAATCGTTTCGTCCTCGCTGGCGCCCTCGATGATGTCGCTGAGCACGCTCTGGTGCATATTGAAGCGGTAGGTGCTGTAGCTGCGGCTGCCGAGCAGGGTGGAGTGCAGGTTTTTGGCCAGCAGCTGCATCAGCTTGTCGCTGAACCACGGGAACTCCCCGGTGTAATTGCCCATGAACACGTAGCCGATGATCTCATTGTCCGCAATGACGCGGATGACCTTGATGTACATTTGCAGCCGGTTGCAAAAGAGCACAAACGTGTTGGGCGACATGTCCATCTTATGCTTGACCCGGTACGAGAGAATGTACTCGATCAGGTAGTTATCCAGATAGCCGACCTCGATGCTGTGGATCCAGTGCGGGTGATTGACCCTGAACGGCTTGGAATAGGCCAGCACCTTGCCGGAAATGTCGATGGCCAGCATCTGCGAGCCGGTGCCCTTGGAAAATTCGCAGAACACCGACGTCAGATCCGCGCCGTTGAGCAGCATATAGATCAGGTTGGAGTACAGCTTCTGCTGTTTGAAGGAGTCACCGAAGAGCGACATGATGTAATACACCACATCCACGGCCGAGACCTGCGGGATGATGATGTAGTTGCTGTCACTGTAGGCGATCTTGTCGTGCGCCGTCTGATCGGACGTGCCCGCGCACACAAAGCAGAGCGGCAGCGTCATGTCTTCGCTGATCTGCCGGGCGGTGTAAATGCCGAGCGTGTCGACCGGCGGGATCGCTCCGTTCGGGTCATACAGCTCCACGTTGCTCAGTTCGCAGTCCATAGGAAAGGCTGTTTTGACCTCCGGATATTTTTCTGCCACCCGCTTGGCAAGTTCTGAAAACAGCATACGGCGCCTCCTTTTCACAGCAAATGCCAACAAATTAACAAGAACATTATACATGGAACACCCCCATTCGGCAAGTGCATTGTGAACAAAATTCGCGGCGTTCTTGTCACTTTTGACAGCGGCATTTTCCGGGCGCGGAACTCGGCGGGTCTGCGCGTGCGCACATTGTGCATCGTGCATGGTTTTGCTTGCCATTTTTTTCACGCATGACATAGGCACAGTCGCACGGCGCAGATACAATGAGGGCAGCAAAGTTGATATGAGCCAAATGCGTTTTTTCTATCTCTCTTGCCGCACGGGTGAGCACCGGACGGCAGAAACGCAGAAAATTGAAAGTTGAGGTTTGCTGCTTATGCATTACGAAAAATTATTTGAAAAGGGAACCATCGGCCGGCTCGAGCTGCGCAACCGCGTTGTCATGACGGCTATGGGCACGATGCTCGGCGACTGGAACGGCTGCTCCACGCCGGAGCAGGTTCGGTTTTACGAGGAGCGCGCCAAGGGCGGCTGCGGTCTCATCATTCCGGAGTTTACATCGGTCGATCCGGACAGCGGTCACTGCAACCGCATCCAGCTCGGCATCTGGGATGAGCGCCAGATCGCGAGTTTTGAGCGCATCTGTGATGCCGTGCACCGTCACGGCGCCAAGATCTTCGTCCAGCTGCACCACGGCGGACGTGAAGCCCCCCCGGCGATCAACGGCGGCCGTCAGGCCATGGCGCCGAGCGTAGAGCTCAACAGTGTGGTCGGCCGCGCCACGATCCTGCCGCGCGAGATGACCATCGAGGACATCGACCGGCTGGTCGGCCTCTTCATTCAGGCCGCGCTCAATGCGCAGGCCGCCGGCGCCGACGGCGTGGAGATCCACGGCGCGCACGGCTACCTGCTGCAGCAGTTTTTGAGCCCCTACACGAATAAGCGCACCGACGAATACGGCGGCTCCATGGAAAACCGCTGCCGCTTTATCGTGCGCATCCTGAAGGGCATCCGCGAGGTGGTCGAGCCCGGCTTCGTTGTCGGCGCGCGCATCAACGGCAATGACTTCGTCGAGGGCGGCAACGACCAGGATGCCTGCGTCGAGATCGCCAAGTATCTGGAGCCGTATGTCGATTACTTCAACGTCAGCTGCGGCGTGTACGCGAGCGCGGCGACCATGATCGAGCCCTGCTACAGCCCCGAGGGCTGGAGAAGCGGCTTTGTCAAGGCCATCAAGAGCCAGGTCAGCGTCCCGGTCATCGCGGTCAACACCGTCAAGCATCCGCAGTTTGCCGAGCAGCTCCTGCAGGAGGGCGTGAGCGACTTCGTCGGCATGTCCCGCATGCACATCGCCGACCCCTATCTTGTGCAGAAGGCCATGGCCGGGCGCGAGGATCTCATCCGCAAGTGCCTCGGCTGCATGAACTGCAACAAGTCCGTCGTCGCGGGCCGCACGCTGCACTGTGCGCTCAACCCCATCGCCGGCCACGAGGTCACGTTCGGCGATGACAAGCTCGTCAAAAACGGCAACGGCCGCAAGGTCGCCATCGTCGGCGGCGGCCCGGCCGGCATGCAGGCGGCCCTGCTGATGAAAAAGCGCGGCTTCGAGCCCGTGATCTTTGAAGCGAGCGGCACGCTCGGCGGCAGCGCCATCCTCGCCTCCAAGGCGCCTTGCAAGCACATGGCGCAGGAATTCGTGGACACGCAGATCGCCGAGATGCAGGAATACGGCATCGAGGTGCACCTCAACACGCCGGGCACGGTCGCGCGTATTCAGACGCTCGAGCCGTACTGCGTCGTGGTCGCCTGCGGCGGCAACCAGATCGTTCCCCCGGTCCCCGGCGCTGATCGCGACAACGTTTATTATATTGAAGATGTCCTGCTCGGCAAGGTACGGTTTGCCGGCAAAAAGATCGCCGTGATCGGCGGCGGCCATGTCGGCCTCGAGGTCGCGCACTATCTGTGCGCCGACAACCAGGTCACGGTCGTCGAGATGCAGAAGGAAGTCGGCACGTCCATCTATCGCACGGCGAAGTATAAGCTCCTGTCGCTGCTGCAGGAAAGCGGCGTCGAGATCCTGACGCAGCACGCGCTCGCGGGCGTCGGCGAGGGAACCGTCGAGCTCAAGCAGCTCCCCGGCGGCGAGACCGTCAGCGTGGATGCCGACATCGTCGTCATGGCGCTCGGCAACCGGCCGGACAAGGCCTACGAGGACAAGCTGGCTGCGGCCTTTGACAAGGTTGTTGTCGTCGGTGACGCGACCAAGGCCGGCACTATGGCCGACGCCACGAAGGCCGCCTATGAAAAGTGCTTTTACATCTGATCCCATGTCCCTGCGCGAGACGTTTCCCGTCTCGCGCAGCGTTCCGACAGGCATGTTACTTTTTTGTCAGCCGTGAACAAATTTCGCCTTCTTTTTAAGCGTCCGTGACATTGTGATACTTTTATCTTTCGGGTATCATGCGAATCAAGGTAGAAAAAAGCCGCATTTGCTCAGCGGTACTTTGAAAGATCCCATGACGACAAGGACGGAACCATGAACTACGAAAACCTGTTTACGCCCGGTTACATCGGCGGCCTGCGGATCAAGAACCGCGTCGTGATGACGGCCATGGGCAACGGTCTCGCCGCAGAAAACGGCGAGGCGTCCGACGAGATCATCGCCTGCTACAAGGCCCGGGCGGCCGGCGGCTGCGGGTTGCTGATCACCGAGTTTTGCGCGGTCGACGGGGAAAACGGCATCGCCGAGACCCACCAGCTGCAGATCCACGCGCCGCGGTTCATCAAGCGCCTCGCACTGCTGACCGACACATTGCACCGCTACGACTGCAAAGTGTTCTTCCAGCTCTTCCACCCGGGGCGCGAGGGCAAGCCGCAGTTCAATGGCGGCCGTCAGGTCATCTCCGCGAGCGGGATCGTCAACCCGGCCACGGGCCGCGTGTCGCACGAAATGACGCGCGAGGAGATTCACGGCATGGTCGATAAATTTGTCACCGGCGCCGTGTATGCCCAGCAGGCCAACGCCGACGGCGTGGAGCTCCACTGTGCGCACGGTTATCTGCTGCACCAGTTTCTCAGCCCGCACAGCAATGTGCGCACCGATGAATACGGCGGCAGCCTCGAAAACCGGATGCGCATCGTCCGCGAGATCATCGAGGGCATCCACCGCGCCTGCGGCAGAGACTTCCCGATCAGCGTGCGCATCAACGGCTGCGATTATATCCCCGAGGGCCTGCAGAAAGCGGACGCGGTGGAGATCGCAAAACTGCTCGAGCGCTACGGTGTGTCGTGCATCAACGTCAGCAGCGGCGGCTACGAAAACCCGGCCGCCTTCATCGAGCCCTGCTACTTCCCTGAGGGCTGGAAGAAGGAAAATGCGCTGGCCGTCAAAGCGGCGGTGCAGATCCCGGTCATCGCGGTCAACGTCATCAAGCATCCCGCGACCGCCGAGGCGCTGCTGCGCGAGGGCGTGTGCGATTTTGCCGGTGTGTCCCGGGCACAGCTCGCCGATCCGGACTGGGTCAGCAAGGCACGCGGCGGTCAGGAAGCGCTCCTGCGCAAGTGCATCGGCTGCATGAGCTGCAACAAGGAGGTCGTCAACCACCGCGGCATCCGCTGCGCCATCAATCCCCGGCTCGGCCGTGAGCGTGACTACAACGCTGCAGCGCTGCGGCGCGACGGCGCGGGCCGGTGCGTACCGGTGATCGGCGGCGGGCCTGCCGGTATGCAGGCGGCCATCGTTCTGGCCGAGCGCGGCTTCCGCCCGATCCTGTTTGAGCGGCGCGCCTATCTCGGCGGCAGCGCCGTGCTCGCCTCGAAAGCGCCGTGCAAAGGGCTTGTGGCCGAGTACATCGAGACGCAGAAAAACCAGCTCGCCGCGCTCGGCGTGCAGGTGGAGCTGAATCACGCGCCGACCATGGCGGAGCTCCGGCGGCTCGATCCTTACGGTATCTTCGTCACCATGGGCGGGCAGCAGATCGTGCCGGACATTCCCGGCATTGACCGCGAAAACGTGTTCGGCATCGAGGACATTCTGCTCGGCAGACGCGTGATCGAGGGCAGGGAGGTCGCCGTCATCGGCGGCGGGCACGTCGGGCTCGAAGTGGCCCACTTCCTGTGCGCGAACAACAAGGTCACGATCGTGGAAATGGCCGATGAGATCGGCGCGTCCGTGTACTACATCACCAAGTTCAAGCTCCTGCCGATGCTGCGGGAGGCCGGCGTGACGTTCCGCACCGGCCAGGCCATCGCTGCGGTGGACGACGGCAGCATCCGCCTGCGGGATACGCACACCGGCCGGTACACTGAGCTGAAGGCCGAGGCCGTCGTTCTGGCGATGGGCAGCCGGCCGGATTTGGCCGCGCGCGCGGAATTCGACCGGAATTTTGACCGCGTCGTCTATGCCGGCGACGCCGTCCGCGGCGGCACCATGCTGGAGGCCAACCGCGATGCGTTTGCCCTCGCGTGGGAATTCTGACACAGAAATAGGAACGATTCGGAATGATTTCAAGAAAAGGAGACGATATCATGAAAAACAACATTTTTGATCTTTCCGGTCAGGTTGCACTGGTTGCCGGCGGCAGCTCCGGTCTCGGTCTGCAGTTTGCAAAGGCCATGGCCAATGCCGGCGCCAACGTTGCCCTTGTGGCGCGCCGTACCGACTGCCTTGAAAAGAACGCGAAGGAGATCGCCGAGGAGTACGGCGTGGAGGTTTACCCCCACTACCTCGACCTGTGCGACTCCAAGTCCGTTACCAAGTGTGTGGAGGATGTGATCGCGCACTTTGGCAAGATCGATATCCTGGTCAACTCCGGCGGTACCGGCGGCTCCGGTGACCCGGCGACCATGACCGATGAGCAGTGGTCTCACGTGGTCGATACCGACCTGACCGGTCTGTTCTATCTCTGCCGCGACGTCGCGAGACTGTCCATGATCCCCAACAATTACGGCCGCATCGTCAACGTCTCCTCTATCCACGGTTTCGTCTCCAGAAAGAACGTCTGGACCGCACCGTACTGCGCCTCCAAGGGCGGCGTGCACATGATGACCAAGGCCTTGGCCAACGACTGGGGCAAGTACAACATCACCGTCAACTGCATCGCGCCGGGCTACTTCCCGACCGAGCTGACCGAGAAATTTATCGACTCCGACGCATTTGTGCAGCTGCACAAGGACCGCTGCCCGAAAGAGCGCCACGGCATCCTCGGCGAGATGGACGGCCTGTGCGTTTACTTCGCTGCGCCCTGTTGCACATACACGACCGGCCAGGTCGTCGCGGTCGACGGCGGCTGGACCTGCAACTGACACATCCGCTCAGAACAATATAAAGATATAAGGAGAAAGATATGGACAACGCAATCAAAACACCGAATCGCACAGGTATTCTGGTGCGCGCCCTGATCGTGCTCGCCATGTGCGGCATCGTCAACTCCGCGGCCGTTTTCGTCTCCCCGATGGCAAAGCACTTCGGCTGGACGACGGAGGCCATTGCCGGCGTCGCCACCTACATGGCCTTCATGCAGACGCCCGGCCACATCATCAGCGGCTGGCTGCTCGGCAAGATCGGCGCCAAGAAAACGCTCTTCCTCGGCTGCATCCTGCTGGGCCTCGCGTTCCTGCTGTCCGGCATGGTCCCCTCCGGCTCCCCTTGGATGCTGTACATCACCTTCAGCGTCCTGCAGGGTCTCGGCGTCGGCTTCACGTACACCGGCAGCACCTACTGCGCGACCGGCTGGTACCCCGACAAGCGCGGCCTTGCCTCCGGCCTGTGCATGGCCTTTAACGGCGGCTCCGCTACCTTCCTCGCGCCCCTGATCGTCAAGCTCATCAGCAGCATCGGCATCATCGTCACGCTCTACATCGTCGGCGGTGCGATCATCGTCATCGGCATCTGCGCGGCCATCGGCCTCAAGACCGCTCCGGTAGGCTATGCCCCGGCTGGCTGGAAGGCCAAGGCGGACGATCCCAAGCTCGCAGCCACGCAGCTTGAGAGCCTGACGCCCGGCCAGGCGTTCCGGACCCGCGGCTACTGGCACCTGTTCCTCGGCTACGGTCTGTTCCCGACCATGTACATCATCTGCTACCCCCGCTTCTCCGTCCTCATTTCGGACGCGGGCTACTCGCTCAGCGCAGCCACCATCGGCGTGTCGATCTACTCGATCTGCAATGTTATCGGCCGTCTCGGCATGGGCGCGCTCATCGACAAGCTCGGCTACCGCAAGGTCTATACGATCTGCGGCATCTGCTCCGTCGCCTCTTCGCTCTGCCTGATGTTTGCCCACAGCCTGGCCATGTTCTACATCGCCTATGTCCTGCTGGCAGTCGGCTTCGGCGCGACGAACTGCTGCCACCCGGTCGCCGTTCAGGAGACCTACGGCTCCAAGTATGCCGGCGGCATCTTCGGCATCTGCATGCTCGGCTACATGATCATCTGCACCTTCATCAGCCCGAAGATCAGCTCGGCGCTCGTCAAGGCCACCGGCAGCTACACTGCCTCCATGATCTATGCCATCATCGCCTGCATCATTGCCGTCGCCGTCTATACCACCATCCCCATGCCCAAGAGACGCACGCTGGCAGAGGTTGCTGCAGAAGAAAAAGCCGCGCAGGAGAAGGCCGCGCAGGCCTGATCCGCGCTGTGTGCTCCGCTCTCCCCCTCTCATTTTTGCGGCATGGCCGGTTCATCGGTCATGCCGCATAGTAAGCGGAGAGACCGACATCAATACGAAAGGTAGCATTCTATGGGTGTAGTTGGTTGTATTTTGGGCTTCCTTGTCGTGATCTATCTTTGCTACAAGGACTGGTCCGTATATATTGCTTCGATCGTGGGCGCGGCGGTTGTGATCGCGTTCAACGTGCTTCCGTTTATGGACACGCTGCTCGGCTCCTATATCAACGGTATGTTCGTCCCGATCAAAAGCTTCTTCTTCCTGCTGCTGTTCGGCAGCATTCAGTCAAAGATCTATTCAGAGAGCGGCGCGGCCTTCGCCATCGCCGACACGATCATGAGCAAGCTCCTGCGGCCCGGTGCCAGCAACACGAAGAAAAATGTGATCGCGGTCGCGGTCATCGTTGCCATTGGCATCATTCTCTGCATGGGCGGCATCAATGCCAGCGTGTTTATCGTGCTCATGTACCCGGTCGCACTCACGATCTTTGAATATTGCGACATTCCCAAGCGCTTTATCCTCGGCGTGCTCGCTGCGGCTTCCTATACGTTTACGCTGACCATGCCCGGCAGCCCGCAGGTGACCAATGTCGCCGCCATGACCGCCCTCGGCACGGCGGCGGATGTGGCGCTCGTCCCCGGCCTTGTCGGCGCGGCGGTCGAAGTCGTCGTCATCATCGTCCTGATGAATATCTACATCAACAAGGCGCGGGCCAAGGGCGAGCATTTTGAGCTCCACCCGCTCGATCCGCACTATGACAAGAACACGCCGCGGCCGAATTTCTGGATCGCGCTCATTCCGCTGGTCGCGCTCTTTGTCACCTTCAACATCCTGAAGATCAACATCAACATCTGCGTGATCGGCAGCACCGTTTTGTCCATCCTGCTGTTCTGGAAGCAGCTCAAGGCGAAGAACCTGCGCGAGCTCATCAGCACCGGTGCAGCGGACTCCATCCACATGTCGCTGACGGTCGCGGCCATCTGCGGCTTTGCCGGCGTCGTGACCAACACGGAAGCGTTCACGACCATGCTCAATGCCATCACCGGCATCAACATGTCCCCGATGCTGATCTGCGCCGTGGTCGTCGCCGTCATGTGCATGCTTACCGGCGGTTCCTCCACCGGCCAGCTGATCTCTCTGCCGCTCATCGCACCGAAGCTGCTCGATCTCGGGCTTAATGTCAATGCGATCCACCGCATCGCCTGCTTTGCCGCGACGACGCTCGATTCCATGCCGTACTCCGGCGCCATCCTGATGCTGCTGCCGATGTGCCGTATGAAGCTCAAGGAGATTTATCCGCCCATGTTTATCACAACGGTCATCGCTACGACCTGCGGCACGATTGCCGTCATCGTGATGTGCGCGCTGTTCCCCGGCCTCTGCTGATGTGCATGTGCGCGAGCGTATGTCCCAAAAATGGAAAAAACCGCCCCGAAAGCCGATGGCCTTTGGGGCGGCCGTTCTTTGTGCCGCAAAAATGCTCTCCGGACGGAAATCCGTCCGGAGGGCGTTCGGTTATCTGTTTATAGACGGACAGTCAGGCGCCATCGGCCTCATCTTCGCCAGCGCGAACCAGACGGCCTTACAGTATGACAACGGCGTCATCATGAAAAACCCGTTCCAAAGCCCGACGACGTTCGCACAAGAAGCTCGTTGACCGCGTGCACACCTACGGCGCGGCGATCTTCACGATCGTCATGTTCACCACCGGCGGCAGTCTGAAAGCCTCCGGTCTGTCCGTGCTATACTTTATCATGATCGGCTTCACCAACATCTCCGGCGGCCCCGCGTGGCGCTCACGGTCGAGATCGTCGGCCCCAACATGGCCCAGCAGAACATGGGCGCCTGCCTGCTGTTCAGCAGCATGGGCGGCACGGTCATGCTCATGGTCTACGGCGCAGTGGCCAGCGCATCAACGCCGGCGCATTCATGCTCGTCCTAGCCGGCTGCATGCTCATCACCTTCATCCTCGCACAGGAAATGATCGTTCCCATCACGACCCGCATCCGCGATGCCTACAAGGCAGGGGACAAGAAGACCGCCAACAAGCTCTGGGGCAAGCTCGTCGATGACTATATGTGTATGTCTTCGACCTGCACGTTGACTGGGACAAGGCCTTCACCGACTACATCTACAACAACCTCGGCGGCGACGCTCTGTACGAAGTGCGGAAGTACCGTGGCTGGACCGAGGACGAGATCCGCCCGATGAAGATCACCGAGGAAGTCCGCGCGGAAGGCAAGAAAATGATTGAAGCCGGCGACGACCATCGGCATCGCTGTGAACTTCATCTGCGCGTTCACCATCAAGGAGAGCGTCAAGACTGAGACTGCCCCCGAGAAGAACAAGCTCGGCGTATTCATCGGCAGCGGCGTTACGACGCTCATCCTCGGTGCCTCCGGTTACGACGGCGCTGCGACCACGCAGGTCGCCTCCGCGCTCAATACCATCAAGGATGTGTACCTGTACCTGCTGTTGGGTTTCGCCGTTGTGATCTTCGTCATCATGTGCTTCTACAAGCTCAACAGCAAGAACTATGACCGCATCGTCTCCGAGCTGGAGCGGGGGCACTATCATCCCAACGCGAAGTACACCCCGTTCAGCGAAGCATAATACAGCGTTTTCAAACAAACAGACACCCGATGCCCAGAATGTACGAAAAGTTCCGGGCGTCACGGCTTTTGGCCGGGCCCGCCGCCTTGCGCTGCGCGGCGATTTGTGCTATCCTGCGCGTGAGGTGATACGATGAAAATTCTCATGATCAACGGCAGCCCGCATCCGCGCGGCTGCACATACACCGCCCTGCACGAAATGGAGCGGGTGCTGCGCGCAGCCGGTGCCGAGGTGCAGATCCTGACCGTCGGTGCCGAGCAGATGGGCGGCTGCGTGGCCTGCGGCGGCTGCCGTGCGACCGGACGCTGCGTGCGCGGCGGCCTGGTGAACGACGCCATCGGCGCGATGGAGACGGCCGATGCGCTCGTGCTCGCGTCCCCGGTGCACTATGCCGGGATCTCCGGCGCGATGTCGGCCTTTTGCGACCGGCTGTTTTATGCCTCCGACGGCTGGGCAAACAAGCCCTGCGCGTGCGTTGTCTCGGCGCGCCGCGCGGGCACGACGGCGGCGCTCGATCAGCTGGTCAAGTACCCGATGATCTCGAACATGCCGGTCGTCTCCTCGCAGTACTGGCCGATGGTACACGGTGCGCGGGCAGAGGACGTCGCACAGGACGAAGAGGGCCTGCAGACCATGCGCCAGCTCGCGCGCAACCTGCTCTGGCTGGTGCGGTGCATCGCCGCCGGTGACGCGGCGGGCGTTGCGCGCCCGGAGACGGAAGCGCGCACATTCACCAATTTCATCCGCTGATTTTCGGCAGTATGACAAAAGACCAGCCGCCGCAGGCATTTCCTGCGGCGGCTGGTCTCGTATTTGGGGAAGTGTGCTCAGCCGCGCTTTTTTACCCGGCGCTTGCCGGTCATGTGCTCCACGGTCAGGCACAGCACGGTCGTGCGCGGGATGACCGCCGTGGAAAACGGGAAGTCCGGCGCGCGGTACTGCGCCATGAGCACACGCAGCGCGTGCTCCTTGCCGCTGTCCGGCACGACGGTGATGCGCCCCTGACCGATGACGCTCTCATACGTCATGGTGCAGTTGCCGTGCTCGTCGTCGAGGATGAGGCCGTGGCCGCGGTCCATCTCGAACGATGCGTTCGGGTTTCTGGCGATGAGGTCATACTTCGTGCCGGTATCCGCACCGTGAAAGTACAGCCGGACGGTCTCGCCGTCGACCTCAAGGCCGAAGTTCAGCGGCAGGATGTAGGGATACGGCTCGTCGTGCAATGCGAGGCGGCACACGTCGCACCCGCGCATGACGGCGATGAGCTCGTCAAAATCTGTGATCTCGCGATCTGCTCTGCGCATGAAAATGCTCCTTTCCAATCAGCCGATGGGTGTGCCGAGGCGCGCCAGCACGTCCTGAAAATATTCCGGCAGCGGGCAGGTGAACGTCACGAGCTCGCCCGTGCGCGGGTGGATGAATCGCAGCGCGCGCGCGTGCAGGCACTGTCCGCTCAGCCCCTTTTCCGGGCGCTTATGCCCGTAGACGAGATCGCCGAGCAGGGGGTGACCGATGTGCGCCATGTGCACGCGGATCTGGTGCGTGCGGCCGGTCTCAAGCTCGCAGCGGATGTGCGTGTAGCCGTTGTAGCGTGCGATGACCGACCAGTGCGTGACGGCGCGGCGGGCGTTTTTTTGCGTCACGGCCATGCGCTTGCGATCGGTCGGGTGGCGGCCGATGGGCGCGTCCACCGTGCCGGCATCGTCGCGCAGATTGCCGCAGACGACGGCCTCATATGTGCGCGCCATCGTGTGGTCGGCCAGCTGCGCCGAGAGCGCCAGGTGCGCAAAGTCGTTCTTCGCCGCGACGAGCAGCCCCGACGTGTCCTTGTCGATGCGGTGCACGATGCCCGGCCGCCGCTCGCCGCCGACGCCGGAGAGACTCTCCCCGCAGTGGGCGAGCAGGGCGTTGACGAGCGTGCCGTCCTCGTGGCCGGGCGCGGGGTGCACGACCATGCCGCGCGGCTTGTTGACGACGATGAGATCCGCATCCTCGTACACCACGTCCAGCGGCAGATCCTGCGCCACGAGCTCCGAGGGCGCGACATCCGGCAGCGTCACGACAAACGTGTCGCCGGGGATGGTTTTGTAGTTTTTCTTCACGGGCGCGCCGTCTTTCGTCACCGCGCCTTGCGCGAGCAGCCGCTGGGCGGCGCTGCGCGTGAGCCCGGGCAAAGAGCGCGCGAGGAGAGCGTCGATCCGCTCGGCGCTCTCCTGTGTTTGAATCGTTCGTTGTTCCATTAGAAATCCGAAAACTCCGCCAAAATGTCGTCGAGTGAGTACGCTGCGCTGTCGGCACTGCCGTCCGCGGTATCGTCCGGCTTGGGCGTTTCCGGCTCGGCGGGCGCAGCGGGTGCGCTGTTGAGATAGGCCAGCAGCGGGTCTGCCGCCTCGGCCGCAGGCTGCGCTGCCGGTTTGGGCTGCACGGGGGCTGCCGGTTTGGGAGCCGGGGCTGCCGCTTCGGGCGCGGCGGGTGCTGCCGGTTTGGGTGCGGCGGGTGTCACCGGCTGCGCGGCAGCGGGCGCACGGTCCCACGCGGCGAAGAGATCGTCCTTCGCCGGAGCGGTCTCCGGCTTGGCGGGTGCAGCGGGCCCGTTGCTCGGCGCGGGCTTCGCGCTCGCTTTGGGTGCGGCGTCGGGCTTGCGCTTGGCGGGCAGGTGCAGCCGGCGCGCCTTGGGCGCGTCAGGCGCTGCCCCGGTGCGCTGCTTACGCGCGGCTTTCGGCGCGGCGTCATCCGCACCGTCGTCCCCGCGGTAGAAGATCACGTGCAGGCACAGCGTGATGCCGGCCACGACGATGAACACGTCCGCCAGATTGAACACGGCGAAGCGCACGAAGAGGAAATTGAACATGTCCACGACGTAGCCGCTGAGGATACGGTCGATACAGTTGCCGACCGCGCCGGCGAGCACCAGCACGACCGACCAGCGGCCGACCTTGCCGTGCACGACGTTGCGCCGCAGGCAGAACACCGCGATGGCGGCGAACACGAGCGTGAAGATGATGAAGATCCAGTGCGGCGCGTGCTCGAGCATGCTGAACGCGGCGCCGTTGTTGTGGATGTTCGTCAGCTCCAGCACGCCCGGAATGAGCGTGACGTGCCCGGTGTCGAGCGCGATGTTGACGGTGACCCAGTATTTGAGCCCTTGGTCAGCGATGAGGATCAGGATGGCTACGATGGCATACCACATAGCGGTTCCTCGCTTTCGGATCAGGATTTTGGGATCGGGTGATTACTCCGCCTGCTGCGCGGCCACGACCGCGGCGCAGCGCGGGCACAGACCGGTCTCGGGGTCGGCCTGCTCGGAGTGCATCCAGCAGCGCGGGCATTTGGTGCCGGGCGCGTTGTGCACGGAGATGTGCAGACCGGGGAAGTTCGTGCCGGTGCCGGTGACGGCGTCGGCCGGCACGTCGCCGCCGATGAGCGCCTGCGATACGATCAGCAGCTCCGGCAGGTTCATGCTCTGCACGTCGTCGAGCGCGGCCTTGGCGGCGTCATCGTCGGCGCGCAGCGTCACGACTGCCTCGAGCGGCTTGCCGATGCGCTTTTCGGCGCGGGCGGCCTCGAGTACACCGTTGACGTCCGTGCGCACGCGGATGAGCTGATCCCACCGGGCAAGCTCGCTCTCGCTGAGCGCGTAGGCGTCGAACGGCTGGTTCATGACGTTGAGCAGCACGTTGCGCGCGTCGTCCTCGGCGCGGTGCGGCATGGCCTGCCAGATCTCGTCGCAGGTGAAGGCGAGGATCGGCGCGAACATCTTCGTCATGCTGTCGAGGATGAGGAACAGCGCCGTCTGCGCGCTGCGGCGCTCGAGTCCGTTGCGCTCGTCGCAGTAGAGGCGGTCCTTGATGATGTCGAGGTAGAAGCTCGAGAGCTCCACGACGCAGAAGTCGTTGATCGCGTGCGAGATCACGTGGAACTCGTAGTTGTCGTATGCCTTGGCCACGCGGCGGATGAGGTCGTTGAGCTTCGTGATCGCCCAGCGGTCGAGCGGGAGCATATCCTCCGGCGCGACGAGGTGCGCGGCGTCAAAGCCGTCGAGGTTGCCGAGGCAGTAGCGCGCGGTGTTGCGGAACTTGAGGTAGTTTTGCGTCAGCTGCTTGAAGATCTCCTTGGAGCAGCGCATATCGGCGTGGTAGTCGGCGCTGCCCGCCCAGAGGCGCAGCATATCGGCGCCGAACTCGTTGATGATCTCGGCCGGGTCCATGCCGTTGCCGAGGGATTTGTGCATGGCGCGGCCCTCGCCGTCGACCGTCCAGCCGTGGGTCAGGCACTCGCGGTACGGAGCGCCCTTGCCGAGCGCACCGACGGCCACGAGCAGGGACGACTGGAACCAGCCGCGGTACTGGTCGCCGCCCTCGATATACATATCCGCCGGCCAGAAGCCCTGGTCGCGCTGCATGGCGGCGACGTGGGTGGAGCCGGAGTCGAACCAGCCGTCGAGCGTGTCGGTCTCCTGCGTGAAGTGCTTGCCGCCGCAGTGCGGGCAGGTGAAGCCCTCGGGCAGGATGTCGGCAGCCGTGCGGTCGAACCAGGCGTTGCTGCCTTCCTTTTCAAACAGCTGCGCGACGGCCTCGATGCTCTCCTCGGTGCAGACGGGCTTGTGGCAGTCGTCGCAGTAGAACACCGGGATCGGCAGACCCCAGCGGCGCTGACGGGAGATGCACCAGTCGGCGCGCTCGCGGATCATGGCGGCCATGCGCTCCTTGCCCCACGCGGGCAGCCAGCGCACGTTCTCGCACGCGGCGACCGCGTCTTCCTTGAAGGAGTCCACGGAGCAGAACCACTGCGGCGTGGCGCGGAAGATGATCGGGCTCTTGCAGCGCCAGCAGTGCGGATAGCTGTGCACGATGTCCTCGGATGCGAAGAGCGAGCCGGCCGCCTTCATGTCTGCGAGGATGATGGGGTTGGATTCCTCCGTGGACATGCCGGCGTACTTGCCGGCGTAGTCGGTGTGGCGGCCCTGATCGTCCACGGGCACGACCATGTCCATGCCATAGCGCTTGCAGGTCAGGTAGTCGTCGGCGCCGAAGCCGGGCGCGGTGTGCACGCAGCCGGTACCGGAGTCCATGGTGACGTAGTCTGCCAGTACCAGACGCGAGGTCTTGGGCAGGAAGGGATGGTCGGCGAGCATGTTCTCAAAGAATTCGCCCGGGTGCTGCTCGAGCACCTCGTAGCTCTCAAAGCCGCCGATGTGCATGACCTTCTCGGTCAGCGCGTCGGCCATGACGTACACCTCGCCGTTGGGCGCCTGGACGAGGTTGTACAGCTCGCGCGGGTTGAGCGCGATGGCGAGGTTGCCGGGCAGGGTCCAGATCGTGGTCGTCCAGATGACGAAAAAGAGCTTGCTGTGGTCGACGTTCGGCAGCTTGCCGAGGTCGTCGTGCATCGGGAACTTCACGTACACGGTCGTGCACGGATCGTCCTGATACTCGATCTCCGCCTCGGCGAGGGCGGTCTCGTCGTGGGCGCACCAGTACACCGGCTTGAGCCCCTTGTAGATGTGGCCGTTGCGGTACATCTTGCCGAACACGCGCACCTCTTCGGCCTCAAAGCCCTTGTTCATGGTCTTGTAGGGGTGCTCCCAGTCGGCGACGACGCCCATGCGCTTGAAGCCGTCCATCTGGCGGTCGATGTATTTCTGCGCATAATCATGGCAGGCGCTGCGGAAGTCGGCGATGCTCATGGCCTTGTGGTTGAGCTTCTGCTCCTTGATGATGGCGCTCTCGATGGGCATACCGTGGTTGTCCCAGCCGGGGATGTAGGGCGTGTAGTAGCCGCGCATGGCGTAGGAGCGGACGATGAAGTCCTTGAGCGCCTTGTTGAGCGCGTGGCCCATGTGGATGTTGCCGTTGGAGAACGGAGGGCCGTCGTGCAGGCTGAAGCGCGGCTTGCCGTCGTTCTTTTTGAGCATTTCGTTATACAGATCCATGTCGTTCCAGCGGCGGAGCATATCGGGCTCACGCTTGGCGAGGCCGGCGCGCATGGGGAAGTCTGTTTTCGGCAGGTTGATCGTGGCGTTGAAATCGTTCTTGGACATGGTAAAGATCGTTCTCCTCTCAGAGTAGTTTTCCGTTAAAATTGTGCAGGGCGGTACGGCACCGGCCGTCCCGCCCTGGTTGATTGCTGTTCACTCAGCTGTTGTGCAGAAAGTGATAGAGCTGCGTGGCGTCATCTGCTGCACTGTCGGCCGCGGCATCGTCAGCTTCCACGGGCTGCGCCTCCACGGGGGCGGCGGACACGGTTTCTGCTGCATACACGGGCTCTGCCTGCACAGGCTGCTCGGCGGCCGGAGCTTCCGGCTGCGCGGCAGGCACAGGCTCGGCCGGCGCGGCGGGCGCAGGCTCGGCAGGTGCGGCGCTCGCGGTCGGGCGAGCCGCCGCGCGCGGCGCGGACGCTGCCTTCGACCCGGCGACACCGTCGAGATACTCGAGCTGCGTCAGGCACAGATTGCGCACATCTTCCAGGAATTTCGCGCAGGAGGTCTTTGCGTTGAGGAGCTTGGCTTCCTCGTTGGCGGTTTCGTGCTGAAGTCCGCCAAGTATTCGGTCGGACGTGTTCTTGGCCTCGCTGAGTATCTTGTCAGCGCGGGCCTGGGCATCGTCCTCTATCTGCTTGCCGACCTTCTGGGCCGACAGTATGGCCAGACGCATGGCGTCTTCACTGGCGCGGTACTCTTCTATCTTATCGACCAGCACCTTCATCTTGCCCTTGAGCACAGCGATCTCTTTCTGCGCGTTGGCAAGCTCGGTGGCCACTTCTTCCTGATAGTTCTGCACAGCGGCCATGTCGTAACCGCCGAACATCGCTTTTTCAAAGGTTTTTTCCCGAATATCCTGAGGAGTCATGTTGGAAAGCCCTCCATTCTTTCTAATGGTATACTACTCGCGGGGCTGTTAGGGACAGTATGCCCGAATGTTACAGATGAAACTCGCCCGACTCCATGTCGTCGAGCTGGTCGCCCATGAGGTCGACGTTGAACGGCGTGATGATATACGTTGCGCTGGCGACGCGGCGGATCTTGCCGTCCTGCGCGTAGGCGACGCCGGACAGGAAGTCGATCAGGCGGCGGGCGATGTTCTTGTCCGTCTGCTCCAGATTCATGAGCACGGCGCGGCGATCGCGCAGATGGTCGGCGATCTCGGCTGCGAGCTCAAACTGCTTGGGCGCGACGAGCACGACCTTGAGCTGGCCGCCGCTGTTGAGGTTGACGACCTTGTCGGCCACGCGGCTGTCGCCGCGGGCGGTGTAGCCCGGCGCGGGGCGCTCGGGCTCTCTCACCGGCTCGGAGACCGGGTCGTCGCGTATAAACGAGCTCTGCTTGGCAGCGGGCGCCGTGCGGCGTGCCGGCCGTGCCGGAGCGGGACGCTCGGGCGCGGGCGCTTCCGCGACCGGGATCGCCTCATCCTCATCGTCGAAAAACTCGTCGTCGTCATCGTACGGACGCGTCATCTTCTTCAGTTCATCCAAAAAGCCCATGCAGGGTCCCCCTTTATCTACCGGCGGCCGCTGTGTTGCTGCTCTGTTCTCTTTTCAGGTGCGGCGGGCGGCGCTCAGTGCCGGGAATAGTCCCGTGCGCCGAAGATCGACGAGCCGACGCGCACCATGTTCGCACCGGCGGCGATGGCGTCCTCAAAATCCCCGCTCATACCCATGGACAGAAAGTCCATAGAAACATTATCGTATTTTTTTCTGCCGATGTCAACAAAAAGCTCGTGCATTTTCGTAAAATATGCATGATTTCCGTCGGAAGTTTCTGCCACGGGCGGGATCGCCATCAATCCGCGCACGCGGATGTGCGCGCAGGCGGCGGCGGTTTCCAGCAATTGCGGCAGTGCATCGGGGTCGACGCCGCTCTTGGCGGCCTCACCGCCGATGTTCACCTCCAGCAGGATATCCTGCACGGTGTCCTGCATAGCGGCGCGCTTTTCGATCATGGCCAGCAGCTCCGGCGAGTCCACCGACTGGATGAGATCGACCTTGCCGACGACCTGCCGCACCTTGTTGGTCTGCAGGTGGCCGATGAAGTGCAGCGGTGCGCCGGTGTAGGCGTCCTCGGCGAGCTTTTCGGTCATCTCCTGCACGCGGTTTTCGCCGCAGGCGTCGATCCCGGCGGCAACGGCCTCGCGCACGCGCGCGGCGTCGTTCATCTTTGTCGCTGCCACAAGCGTGATGTCTGCGCCCGTGCGCCCCGAAAGGCGGGCGGCGGCGTCGATGCGCGCGCGGATGGCGGCGATGTTTTCGGCAATGGTGCTCATTGTGGGTGGTGCCTCCTTATTTTATGACCTGTCCGTCGGACAGCCCTTTGCCGCTGACGACGATGTCGTTGCCGGCGCGCAGGGCGTTGCTGTCCGTGCTCTGGGCGACGAGACAGTAGCTGTCGGTCTGGTAGATGATCTCGATCGGTTTTTTCTCCAGCTGCGCCGCCGTGACGACGTAGACGAAGGTCTGCCCGTCGTCGTCCATGTGCACGGCCTTGAGCGGTACGCGCAGACCGGTGTGCTCACTGTAGACGACGTCGGCCGTGGCCTTGCGCATGGCCAGCGTGTCGGCCAGCGCATTGTTGCACGCGAACACGACCGCGACCTCACCGCTGCTGTCCGGTTCGCTCTTGCTGAACACGGTGGCCGAGACCGTGCCGCTGTAGTGCTGCGGGAAGTCGAGCGTGGCGCTGCCGCCCAGATTCAGGCGGTCGGCGTCGGCCTTGCTCATGATGGCGGCGAAGTACCATTTTTTCGCCGTGACGAGCTTGCCGATCGTGTTTGCGGGTGTCGAGGGGCTCGTGTGCTCGAGCGCGGCCACGCCGTCTGGCGTGAGGTTTTCAAGCGCCGCCGGGCTCAGCGCCTCATAACCGTCCACCGTGGCGGTGAACAGCCCCGCCGCCGGTGCGGTGATGCTGCCGCGGCCGACGCCGGCCTTTTCCAGCTGGTGCAGCTCGGCGTTGAGCGCGTCGAGATCGCTCTGCGAGACGGTGCCCGTCGAGGCGCCGAAGAGCAGCGAGCTGAGGTCCATGCAGATGTCGTCAAGCTCGGACGCGCTGCCCGCGGAGACGGCGGCGTTGAGCTGCAGGATGGCGCTGTGGACGCTGCTGTCAAGCTCGGATGCGCCCGAGGCGCTGCCCGCGCGTGACAGCAGGCTCGAGACGTAGGCGATCTCCTTTTTGAGCTCGCGCGCGCGGCTGGCGCTGTCGAGCGCGGCCTTGGAGTCGACGCCGATGGCGATCTCACCGCCCTTGGCGACCTGCTTGCCGTCGTCCACGGACAGGGACAGAAACTCCTTGTCCGAGGCGATGATCTGCTCCTCGCGCACGACGATGCCGCTGGCCTGTCCGCCCTCGCTGACGGTCACGAGCACCGCCGGTGCGGTGGAATACGACTGCTGCGTGGAGCGAAACAGGTACACGCCCAGATACACGGCCATGGCCGCGAAGAGCACGAGCATGGCGATGTTCGTAAAGGTATTCGTTTTCTTCAAAGCCTGCCCTCCTTCCGGTGGGGGGCGGCGGGGAGATCACGCCTGCAACTCGAGCGTCACCGCCCGCACCGGGGCGACCGTCGAGATCGCGTGCTTGTAGATCATCTGCTGGCGGCCGTCGGCCTCGATGAGCACGGCAAAGCTGTCAAAGCTGCGCACGATGCCGCGCAGCTGAAACCCGTTCATGAGAAACAGGGTCACGGGGATCTTCTCCCGCCGGATGTAATTGAGGAATGTGTCCTGAAGATTCTGTGTTTTTTGCATGATCGCCGCTCCTTTTGCCGGAGCGGACGTATATCGACTTATCATAGCACAAACTGCCGCTCCGTGAAATAGTGAATTTATACAAATCCGGCGAAAATGGCAGTTTTCTCCGCACTTGTACAGGCCACTATTCTATACCGCGTCCGGCCAAGAATTGCGTCGAACGGCGGCAGGCCAGGTCCATGTCCGGCGTTTTTTCGTGCCGCAGCCAGAACAGCTGCGCATCGCGCCGCAGCCACGTGAGCTGGCGCTTTGCGTACTGCCGCGAGGCGAGCCGGATGGCGTCCGCAGCCTCCTGCGCCGTCGCCTCGCCGCGCACGGCGGCGACGGCCTCCTTATAGCCGATGGCCTGCATGGCCGTGCAGTCGGCCGGGATGCCGGCGGCCAGCAGCGCGCGCACCTCATCGAGCAGCCCCTGCTGCATCATGATGTCCACGCGCCGGTCGATGCGCGCATAGAGATCCTGCCGGTCTGCGAACGTGAGCGCGATCTTCGCCGCGTCGTAGCGCGGCGGCACGGCGCGGGTCTCGGCGTCGTGCTGCGTGATGGTCTTGCCCGTGAGGATATAGACCTCCATCGCGCGCACGATGCGCTTTTTGTCCGCGGGGTGGAGCTTTGCCGCCCGCTCGGGGTCAAATTTGCACAGCTCACCGAGCAGGCCCTCGCCGCCGATCTCGTCGTAGCGCTCGTTCAGCTCCTGCCGCAGCGCGGTGTCGGCCGTGCCGTCGGCAAAGGTGCGCCCGGCGATGAGCGAGTCGATGTAAAGCCCCGTCCCGCCGACGACGATCGGCAGTTTTCCGCGCGCGAGGATATCGTCCACGCAGGCGGTCGCTTCCACCGCGTAGCGCGAGACGGAGTAGTTCTCCGTCGGGTCGGCGATGTCGATCATGTGGTGCGGCACGCCCTGCATTTCCTCCGGCGTGGGCTTGGCCGTGCCGATGTCCATGCCGCGGTAGATCTGCATCGAGTCGGCCGAGACGACCTCGCCTCCGAGCCGCTGCGCGAGCATGACGCCCAGCGCGGTCTTGCCCGAGGCGGTCGGGCCGGTAATGACGACCAGTTTTGGCTGCATCCGGCAGCCTCCTTTCTATAAGAGCAAATTCAGAAAGATTTTATTGAAAAGTATTAGAAATGTGTTAAAATGAGACCATATCCCAGTATTCAAGAAGGTGAACCCATGAAGATCAAAATTTCTGCCGACAGCACCTGCGATCTCTCGCCGGAGCTGATCGCGCGCTATAACATCGGCATCACGCCGCTGTACATCGTACGCGGCGACGAGACGCTGCGTGACGGCATCGACGTGCATCCGGAGGAGCTCTACGCCTACGCGAAGGCCACGGGCAAGCTCTGCCAGACCGCGGCGGTGAACGTGTCGGACTATTATGCATATTTCAGCGCGGCGCGCGCCGAGTATGACGCCGTGATCCACTTCACGATCTCGAGCGATATGTCCGGCTGCTATCAGAACGCCTGCATCGCGGCGCAGGAGTTTACGAATGTCTACCCCGTGGACGCGCGCAACCTCTCGACCGGCATCGGTCATCTGGTGCTCGACGCGGCCGAGATGGCCGCGCAGGGCATGGATGCGGCCGACATCGCGGCGGCGCTGGAGAAAAAGCGCGAGAAGCTCGATGTCAGCTTCGTGCTCGACACGCTCGATTATCTCGTGCGCGGCGGGCGCTGCTCGTCACTCGCGGCGCTGAGCGCCAATTTTCTGCATCTCAAGCCGTGCATCGAGGTCAAGGACGGGAAAATGGGCGTCGGCCGCAAGTACCGCGGCAAGCTCGAAAAGTGCTATGTGCAGTATATCGAGGACCGGCTCAAGGGGCGCGACGATATCGACTGCCACCGCATCTTCATCACGGATTCCGGTATTTCGGACGAGACGAAGGCCATGCTCGAGCGTGTCGTGCGCGCGTGCCAGCCGTTTGAGGAAGTGTACCACACGCAGGCCGGCTGCACGGTGTCGAACCACTGCGGCCCCGGCTGCATGGGCATTTTGTACTACCACAAGTAAATAAGGTCGTACAGACAGGGAGCGCGCCGCGCTCCCTGTTTCTCTGCCCAAAAGGATTACTTTTGGGCAGAGAACTGCGGCCTGACTGCATCGCACGCGCTGTCCGCCTGCGGCGGACGGCGCGCATTTTGATAAACTGAGGGGGAGCGCGGCGCGCTCCCTGTTTTTTACACGATGCGCTTAAAGAGCTTGTCCAGCTCGCGGCGCGTGAGCGTCACGGCGACGGGGCGTCCGTGCGGGCAGTATTTCACCTCGCCCGCGCACACCGCGTCCGCCAGACGCAGCAGCTCCTCGGGCTCTGTCTGCCAGCCGGCCTTGATGGCCGCCTTGCACGCCACGGTCTTGAGCACCTCGTCGCGCACGGCCTGCGCGTCCGTGTGCGCGCCGTGGCGCAGCTGCGCGCAGATCTCCTCGAGCGCGGGCAGCGCATCGCCCGCGTCGATCTGGGCGGGCACGCCGCGCAGGATGTAGTCGCTGCGGCCGAACGGCTCGAGCGTGAAGCCGAGCTCCGCGAGCGTGTCGCCGTGCTGCTGCAGCACCTCCGTGTCGCTCGCATCGGGCGTGAAGGGCAGCGGCTCGAGCAGCGTCTGCGACGGGATGTCAGCGGGGTTCTGGCGCAGGCGGTCAAAGTTGATGCGCTCGTGCGCCGCGTGCTTGTCGATGAGGATGAGCGTATCGCCCTTTTCCACGAGGATGTAGGTGTGCATTGCCTCGCCGATCAGACGGGCGGGCGGCGTCTCCGGCGGCACGGCGCGCGCGAGCGGCGACGGGGTCTCCGCCTCGGCGCGCTCGGGCTCAAGCGCGGTCTGCACGCCCTGTACGACCGGGGCGGCCGGCGCGATCGGTCTCAGCGGCTGCGGCGCTGCGGGCGCGGACGGTGTGAACACCGGCGGCGGAGTCACGCGCGGCGCTGCAAAGGCCGACGCCGTCGGCGAGCGGAACGAGACCGCCTCCTCCACCGGGGCGGCGGGGGCATAGGTGCGCGCGGTGGGAAACACCGGCGCCGCGGGAGCTGCGCTCCGGCTCGGCGCGGCGGGCGGGAAGGGGTCCGCCTTGGGCGCGGGCGCGGATACCGGTTCGGGCTTGGGGGCTGCCGGTTTCGGTACGGCGGCTGCCGGGGCGCGCTCTGCCTCGAGCGCTGCGCGCGCGCCGTAATACACGGCGTCGAACACCGCGCGCTCGTGCGAGAATTTCACCTCGGTCTTTGCCGGGTGGACGTTCACGTCCACGGCCGCGCAGCTGAGCTCCACATACAGCACGCACGCGGGAAAGCGTCCCACGAGCAGCGTGTTGCGGTAGGCCTGCTCGAGCGCGGCCTGCAGCGCGGCGGATCTGATCCACCGTCCGTTGCAGAAGAAATGCTGCTGCGCGCGGCTGCCGCGCCCGGCGGAGGGGGAGGAGATGAAGCCGTGCACGCGCACGCCGTCGACCTCGCCCTCACAGGGCAGGAGCGTCTTTGCCAGCTCGCGCCCGAGCAGGCTGTATACGCAGCTGTCGAGCTTGTTGTCGCCGGGGGAGAAAAACAGCTCCTCCCCGTCGCGGATGCAGCGCACGGACACATCCGGACGGCCGAGCGCGCACCGCAGTGCGGCGGCGGCGCAGGCAGCGCCCTCCGCGCGGTCGGTCTTGAGGAACTTGCGTCGGGCGGGCGTGTTGTAAAACAGGTCGCGCACGATCATCGTCGTGCCCTCGGGGCAGCCGGTCTCGTACATATCCTGGATCTCGCCCGCGTCGAGCGTCATGTGCGTGCCGCCCGGCGCGCCCTGCCGCCGCGTCGTGAGCGTGATGTGCGACACGGCGCTGATGGCGGCCAGCGCCTCGCCGCGAAAGCCCATCGTACCGATGGCCTCGAGCCCCTGCGCGTCGTGCAGCTTGCTCGTCGCGTGGCGCAAAAACGCGATGCCCGCGTCCTCGGGCGTCATGCCGCAGCCGTCGTCGGTCACGCGCAGGTAGGTCGCGCCGCCGCCGCGCAGCTCCACCGTCACGGTGCGGGCCCCGGCGTCGAACGCATTTTCCACCAGCTCCTTGACCACGGAGGCGGGCCGCTCGACGACCTCGCCCGCGGCGATCAGATCCGCAAGATGCGGAGAGAGAATTTGAATATCGGGCATGGTTTGCCCTCCTTTGTGCACAGTCCGCGGGAAGCGAACCTCCCACGCGTATATTATAAAGGATTGGCATTGAAAATTCCACCGCGAAATGCTACAATATTCTATCACACTTCAAATTTTACCCGGATATATCCGGCGGATAGGCAGGAGCATTGCATGAGCTATCAGAGAGTAGAGATCCCCGAATCGGACATCCAGCACCAGCTGGACATCTGCGCGCAGCTGCGCGCGCATTTTTCTGCCGGCGGCCGTCAGCCGCTGGCCATGGTCGACACCTACGGCTGCCAGCAGAACGAGGCCGACAGCGAAAAGCTGCGCGGCTATCTGCGCGCCATGGGCTTTGATTTCACGCAGGATGAGTTCGCGGCCGACGTCGTCGTCATGAACACCTGCGCCGTGCGCGAGCACGCCGAGACGCGCGTGTTCGGCAACGTCGGCGCGCTGACGCACACGAAGGCGCGCAATCCCGAGCAGATCATCGCGGTCTGCGGCTGCATGGCGCAGCAGGAGCACGTGGCCGAGAAGCTCAAAAAGTCCTACCGCATCGTTGACCTCGTCTTCGGACCGCATGAGCTGTGGCGCTTCCCGGAGCTGCTGCGCAGCGTCTGCACCGAGCACCGGCGCGTGTTCGCCATCGATCCGGCGGACGGCAGCGTCGCCGAGGGCATCCCGCGGCAGCGCGACGGCAGCGTCAAGGCGTGGCTGTCGATCATGTACGGGTGCAACAACTTCTGCACCTACTGCATCGTGCCGTATGTGCGCGGGCGCGAGCGCTCCCGCCACCCGGAGGAGATCGTGCAAGAGGCGCGCGAGCTCGTTGCGGCGGGATATAAGGACATCACGCTGCTGGGGCAGAATGTCGATTCCTACGGCCGCGATCTCGACGAGGACGTGGATTTTGCCGACCTCATCCGCAGCATCAACGCCATCCCGGGCGACTTTGTCATCCGCTTCATGAGCAGCCACCCGAAGGACGCGACGGAAAAGCTCTTTCGCGCCATGGCCGAGTGCGAAAAGTGCGCGCACCAGATGCACCTGCCCGTGCAGAGCGGCAACGACCGCGTCCTGCACGCGATGAACCGCGGCTACACGCGCGAGAAATATCTGGCGCAGGTGGCGCTTGCGCGGCAGTATATGCCCGACCTTGTGCTCACGACGGACATCATCGTGGGCTTCCCCGGCGAGACGGACGAAGAATTTCAGGACACGCTCTCGCTCGTCGAGACCGTGCGCTATGACGCGATGTTCACCTTCATCTATTCGCCGCGCGTCGGCACACCGGCGGCAAAGATGCCCGACCCTTACACCCGCGCGCAGAAGCAGGTGCGCTTTGACGCGCTCGTCGCGTCGGCCAACGCCATCTCCGAGCGCAAGCACCGCGCCTATGAGGGCAGCGTGCAGCGCGTGCTCGTCGACGGGGCGGACGGCCGGGGCGACTATCCGCTCACGGCGCGCACGAAGGGCGGCCGGTTGGTGCATATGCGCGGCGACGAGGCGCTCGTCGGGCAGTTCGTGGATGTGAAGATCACCGGCAGCAACACCTGGGCGCTCTACGGCGAGGAGGCGTGACATGGCGGAACTGACGCCGATGAAGCGGCAATATTACGAGATCAAGCAGCGCAATCCCGACTGCCTGCTGTTTTTCCGGCTGGGCGATTTTTATGAGATGTTCGACGACGATGCGCGCCTTGCCGCGCGCGAGCTCGACCTCACGCTCACGACGCGCGACCGCAACGTCGAAGACCCTGCCGAGCGCACGCCCATGTGCGGCGTGCCGTACCACTCGGCCGAGGCGTACATCGGCCGCCTGATCGCCAAGGGCTATAAGGTGGCCATCTGTGAGCAGATGGAGGATCCCGCGCTTGCCAAGGGACTGGTCGAGCGGGACATCATCCGCATCATCACGCCCGGCACGGTCACGGAGTCCTCGATGCTCGAGGAGAACAAGTCGAACTATCTCGGCGCGGTGTATCTGAGCGCACAGTCCGGCGGCACGGCGTTCTGCGACCTCTCGACGGGGGAATTCTGCGCCGCGAGCTACCCGGCCGACGCCGTGAGCCACATCCTCAACGAGCTCGGGCGCTTTGCCCCGCGCGAGGCCGTATGCGCCGACGCGGCGGCGGAAAACGACGACATCCGCACCTTCCTCACTAAGCGCCTCGGCAGTCTGGTCGAGGCGGGCGGCGACCGGTTTGAATACATGGCGGCGGCTGCGCGCGTGTGCGAGCAGTTTGACGTGCAGAGCACGGACGAGCTCGGCCTCGGCGAGGCGCCGGCGGCCGTGTGCGCGGCCGGCGCGCTGCTGGCCTACCTGCACGAGACGCAAAAGTGCGACCTCGGTCACATCCGGCGGCTGGAGCTGCTGGGCGACGACCACTACATGGAGCTCGACTACACCACGCGCCGCAATCTGGAGCTGACGGAAAACCTCCGCTCCGGCGAAAAGCGCGGCAGCCTCCTCTGGGTGCTCGACAAGACGAAAACGCCCATGGGCGGCCGCCTGCTGCGCACCTGGGTCGAGCGCCCGCTGCTGAGCCCCGTGCAGATCCGCCGCCGCCTCGGCGCGGTGGAGGAGCTGGTGGGTGAGAGCGTGCTGCGGGGCGAGCTGATCTGCTGCCTGCGGGAGATCGGCGATATGCAGCGCCTTGTCTCGCGCGCGGTGTACGGCTCGGCCAACGGGCGCGACCTGCACGCGCTGGCGCTCTGCTGCGCGCAGCTGCCGCGGCTGACGGCGCTGCTGCAGAACGTGCACAGTGCGGCGCTGCGCGACATCGCGCAGATGGACACGCTCGCCGATCTCTGCGCGCGCATCGACCGCGCGATCTGCGACGAGCCGCCGTTTTCCGTGCGCGAGGGCGGCATCCTCCGCCCGGGCTACAGCGAGGAGGTCGACCGCCTGCGCAACGTGCGCGACCACGGCGCGCAGACCGTTGCCGAGCTCGAGCAGCGCGAGCGCGAGCGCACGGGCGCAAAGAAGCTCAAGGTCGGCTACAACAAGGTTTTCGGCTATTATATCGACATTCCCAACAGCGCAGGCATCACCGAGCTGCCGGAGGACTATATCCGCAAGCAGACGCTGGTTTCAAGCGAGCGGTATTTCACGCACGAGCTCAAGGAGCTCGAGAACACGCTCCTGACGGCGCGCGAGCGCATCGCGGAGCTGGAATACCAGCTCTTCAACGAGGTGCGCCAGCTCGTCGCCGACGAGGTCGCGCGCGTGCAGGCGGCGGCAGATGCCGTGGCGCGGCTCGACGCGCTGTGCTCGCTGGCCGAGACCGCCGTGAAGAACAATTACGTCTGCCCCGAGGTGGACCTGTCGCGCACGCTCGACATCCGCGAGGGGCGTCACCCCGTCGTCGAGCAGGCGCAGAAGGACAGCCTCTTCGTCCCGAACGATACGTTTCTCAACGATGCCGATGACCGCGTCGCCATCGTGACCGGACCGAACATGGCCGGCAAATCCACCTATATGCGCCAGACCGCGCTCATCGTGCTCATGGCGCAGATGGGCTCGTTCGTTCCGGCGAAAAGCGCCGTCATCGGCGTGGTCGACCGCGTGTTCACGCGCATCGGCGCGTCCGACGACCTTGCCGCCGGACAGAGCACGTTCATGGTCGAGATGAGCGAGATGGCCAACATCCTCCGCCACGCCACGGCGCAGAGCCTGCTCATCCTCGACGAGATCGGCCGCGGCACGTCGACATATGACGGCATGGCCATCGCGCGCGCGGTGCTCGAATACTGCGCAGACCCCCGCCGTCTCGGCGCCAAGACCATGTTCGCCACGCACTACCATGAGCTGACCGCGCTCGAGCAGGCGCTGCCCGGCGTGCGCAACTACAACATCACGGCCAAAAAGCAGGGCGGCACGCTGCTGTTCCTGCGCAAGATCGTCGCGGGCGCGGCCGACGACAGCTACGGCATCGAGGTCGCAAAGCTCGCCGGCGTGCCGGACACGATCATCACGAAGGCCAAGACCTACCTGCGCGAGCTGGAGTCCGGCGCGGCGCAGCCCGCCGCCCCCGCGCACCCGGCGCAGGACGATGCGCAGATGACGCTCGGCGACGCCGCCGGAGACGTCATCGCCGAGCAGCTGCGCGCCATCGACCTCAACACCATCACGCCGCTCGAGGCCATGCGCCTGCTCTTTGAGCTGCAGCAGAAAGCGAGGGGCTGATATGCGCAGAGCCAAAGCAGAGTGGAGCGATCCCATGCCCCGCGGCGCGCGTATCGCGGGCTGGGTCTATTTTCCCATCCACGTGGCCGCGCTGCCGCTGACGATCGGCGCACTGCTCATGGCGGTGCTCGGCAAACTGCCGTCGGACGTGACGTGCAACGTCTGGTATTACCTCATCGGCCTCGTGTTCACGCTCGCCGTCATGTGGCGCTTCCTGCACCGCAGCTATGACACGATGGCCGGCAGCATCCTGCGCTGCATCGGCATGATGCTCGCCGCCTACGGCATCGACGTGCTGCTCTCTCTCGTGCTGCAGCTCGGCGCGGGGCTCATCGGCGAGCTGCCCGTGCCGAACAACGACGCTGTGACCGGCCTTGCCAAAGTGGACTACAAGCGCATGATCGCCGTCGCGGTGCTCATGGCGCCGCTCGTGGAGGAGTGCCTGTTTCGCGGCGTGGTCTTCGGCACCATCCGGCCGCGCAGCCGCTTCTGGGCGTATGCCGTGTCGATCGCGCTCTTTTCGCTCTACCACGTCTGGCAGTACGTTGTCATGTACGGCGATCCGAAGCTGCTGCTCTCGGCGCTGGCGTATGTGCCGGTGTCGGCCGCGCTCACGTTCTGCTATGAGCAGACGCGCTCGATCTGGCCGCCGGTGTTTTTCCACATGCTTGTCAATGCGCTCTCACTCGCGGTACTCGCCGGGTGAGCGCAGAAAAGATCCGCCGCTTTCCGACTCCGGAAAGCGGCGGATCTTTATGCTTCGATTTTTTCGTACACGCAAAACTGATAGCCCACGCCGTCGTGCTCGGCGCGCGGCTCGGCGGACACGCAGCGCCACGCGGGGTCAGCGTCCAGGTCCGGGAAAAACACGTCCGAGTGGGGCGCAGCGTCGATTTTTGTGACGTATACGCGCGTCATGTGGGGGAACATCTGCCGGAACACACTGTCTCCGCCGATGACGAAGCAGCGCGCGTGCTGCACGGCGGCAGCCACGGCCTCGTCCGGGGAATGCACCACCTGCGCGCCGTCGATCGTGATGTTCCGGCGCGAGAGCACAAAGTTTTCGCGGCCGGGCAGCGGCTTTCCGCCCGGAAAATCCTCCAGCGTGCGCCGCCCGACGATCACGGCGGCGCCCATCGTCAGCTCGCGGAAGCGGCGGCGGTCGGCGGGGATCACGAGCGGCTGTGTGCCCTTGGCGCCGATGCCCCAGTCGGCATAGACGGCAACGATTGCATCCATGGCAGCCCCTCCTTACACCGCGATGGGGATCTTCCCCGTGAACTCGCTGTATTCGTAGCCCTCGACCTGGAAGCTGTCGCGGGTGAAGGCGTAAAAATCGTTGACGGACGGGTCGATGAGAAACTTCGGCGCGGCCTTGGGTTCGTTTTGGATGATCTGCTCGATGACCGGCACATGGCGGTCATAGATGTGCGCGTCGGCAATGACGTGCACCAGCTCGCCCACCTGCAGGCCGGACACCTGCGCAAACATATGCACGAGCACGGCGTACTGCACGACGTTCCAGTTGTTCGCCGCGAGCATATCCTGACTGCGCTGGTTGAGGATGGCGTTGAGGGTGTTGCCCGAGACGTTGAAGGTCATCGAATATGCGCAGGGGTAGAGCGCCATCTCGTGCAGATCCTCGAACGTGTAGATGTTCGTCAGGATGCGGCGGGAGGCGGGGTTGTGCTTCAGGTCATAGAGCACGCGGTCCACCTGGTCGAATTCGCCCTCGGGATACTGGTGCTTTACGCCGAGCTGATAGCCGTAGGCCTTGCCGATCGAGCCGGTCTCGTCGGCCCACTGATCCCAGATGTGGCCGCGCAGGTCGTGGATGTTGTTCGACTTCTGCTGCCAGATCCACAGCAGCTCGTCCACGGCGGTCTTCCAATAGGTGCGCCGCAGCGTCAGCAGCGGAAACTCCTCGGACAGGTCGTAGCGGTTGACGATGCCGAACTTCTTGACCGTGTGCGCCGGAGCGCCGTCGTCCTCCCAGTGGGGGCGCACGGTCCGGTCGGTATCCCAGACGCCGTTTTCCAGTATGTCGCGGCAGTTGCGGATGAATACCTCGTCTGCGTAGCTCATGATTCGGCTCCTTTCGAAAAAACAATGACATATCAGTTTATCACACGGACGGCAGGGTTGTAAATGGCGAAAGCCGAAAACGCGCCGCACCGCGGTTATTTTACGAAAGGCATAAAAATGCAGGGTAAATTTGGTCAAAATGCCACGGAGATTTGACACGTTTTTTGCACACAGACCGTCCCGTTTTCGGCTGCGGGATGCTATAATCAAAGAAGCGATACCCTAAATCATGAAACGGAGGATATCACATGAAGCACATGAAGAAATTGCTTTCTCTGCTGCTGGTGCTTTGCCTTGTGCTGAGCCTGAGCTGCACGGCATTTGCGGCCGGAGCGGAAAAGCCGCTGGACGGAAAGACCGTCATCCTGCACTCGAACGACGTGCACGGTGCGATCGATCTGTACGCGGCCATGGCAGCCCTGAAGGCGGACTATGAGGCGCAGGGCGCGGAGGTCATCCTTGCCGACGCCGGCGACTACAGTCAGGGCACCGTCTATGTCAGCGTCAACAAGGGCGCGGACGCGGTGACCATGATGAACGCGACCGGCTATGACGTTGTCACCCTCGGCAACCACGAGTTTGACTACGGCTATGCGCAGCTGGTGGAGAACATGAAGGCCGCCAAGTTCCAGGTCCTGTGTGCCGACGTGCTCGGTGCCGACGGCAAGACCATCTATGACGCCAACACCGTCATCGAAAAGGGCGGCGTGAAGATCGGCTTCTTCGGTCTCGAGACGCCTGAGGCGCAGACCAAGGCCAACCCCAAGCTCATTCAGGGCCTGAAGTTCCTCGCCGGTGCGGACGGCAAGGAGCTCTATAACTGCGCGGCCGCACAGGTCGCAGACCTGAAGGCGAAGGGCGCAGACCTCGTCGTCTGCCTCGCGCATCTGGGCGTGGACGAGAGCTCCGAGCCCTACACCTCCTATGATCTGGCCAAGAACGTGCAGGGCATCGATTTCATCATCGACGGCCACTCCCACACCGTCATGACTGCCGGCCCGAACGGCGAGCCTATCCAGTCGACCGGCACGGCCTTTGCCAACATCGGCGTCATCACCATTGACAACGCCACGAAGAAGATCGTCGGCAACGAGCTCAAGGCCATCTGGCACACCGAGAAGAATGCCGACGGCAAGTCCGTCACCGTCGTTGACTACAAAACGCGCGACGAAAAGGTCGCCGCGGCCGCCAAGGCCATCATCGACCCCATCGACAAGGCATACGGCGAGAAGTTCGCCGTGAGCGAGGTGGCGCTCAACGGCGCGAAGGCGCCCAACGGCAACCGTGACTCCGAGACCAACCTCGGCGACCTGATCACGGACGCCATGCTCTGGAAGGTGCTTGCCGACGCGGAGATCACCGTTCCGGAGGAGAACGTGGTCGCCATCACCAACGGCGGCGGCATCCGCGCGAGCATCGGCGTGGGCGACGTCACGAAGAAGGACATCAACACCGTGCTGCCGTTCGGCAACACGCTCGCCGTGGTCTACGTGAAGGGCTCCGAGCTGCTCGAGGCGCTCGAGGCCAGCACGTACTGCACGCCGGAATCCATCGGCGGCTTCCCGCAGGTGGCGGGCATGCAGTTCACGGTCGCGACGTATGAAACGTACGACAAGAACGACGAATCCTATCCGAACTCCACGTACTACGGCCCCAAGACCATCAACCGCGTGACCATCGGCTCGATCAACGGCAAGGACTTTGACCCCGAGGCCACCTATGCCGTCATCACGAACAACTTCGTGGCCGGCGGCGGCGACACGTACTATGCGTTTGCCGCAGCCACCAACCAGTTCGACACCGGCCTGCCGCTGGACGAGGTGGTCATGGAATACATCACCAAGGAGCTCAAGGGCGTGATCGGCGAGACCTATGCCGAGCCTGCCGGCCGCATCGTGGTCGATCAGGGCGTCGCCCCGGCGATCGCCGATGTGCAGAGCATGGTCATGGGCGAGGCTTCCTACACGGCCGAGAGCTACAAGGCCTATGCCGCCGTCGAGGCCAAGCTGGCCGCTGCCGAGACCGAGGCCGAGCGCGTGGCGCTGTGCGCCGAGCTGCGCGCCGCGGTTTCCGGTCTGAAGGTTGTTGAAAACACGTTTGACGACGCCGCGAGCGGCTGGTATAAGCCCGCCGTCGACTTTGCGCAGGCGTCCGGCCTGATGTCCGGCATGGGCGACAACAAGTTCGCCCCCGACGTCACGACGACCCGCGCCATGGTCGCGCAGGTGATGTATGAGCTCGCGGACGAGCCCGACGTGTCCGGTCTGACCTGCCCGCTGAGCGATGTCGACTCCACCGCGTGGTACGCGGATGCGGTCATCTGGGCCTACAACGCCGGCGTGGTCAGCGGCTATGAGGACGGCACGTTCCGCCCGGGCCGCGCCATCACCCGTCAGGAGATGGCCGTCATGTTCTACGGCATGCTCTTCGGTACGGATTCCATCCTCGTCGAGGATGACATCAAGCTCGCCCTCGGCGCGTTCAAGGACGGCGACACGGTCGCTTCCTGGGCACGCGAGGCGGTCGCTGTCTGCTACATCAGCGGGATCATGGTCGGTGACAACGGTTCCTTCAAGCCGACCGACCTGCTCAGCCGCGCGCAGCTCGCGCAGGTGTTCCGCAGCTTCTACGAGACGCAGCTGACCTTTGCGCTCGACGAGCTTCCGGCCGCGCCCGACCAGCCGAGCACGCCTGTGCAGCCCAGTACGCCCGAGCAGCCCAGCACGCCTGCGCAGCCGAGCGCACCCGAGCAGCCCAGCATGCCCACCGCAGCGTAATTGCAATCCCCCCCGCCCGCACGGAGACCCGTGCGGGCGGTTTCGGCTTGTCCAAAAACCGCTCAGGCTGCAAGTGTGGAATTTGAGCGCCGCCGGCGCTCAAATTATGCGC
>OGDN01001460.1_pt1 | contig 38610 bp, 35 predicted proteins | sample 1570271 | NCBI WGS metagenome assembly OGDN01 (sample SAMEA4384481, study PRJEB24528) | human gut metagenome | reverse complement strand
CAACTACGTTTTTTACCATTTCACCAGAGATGCGGGCGTCGCGTCCCACTACAATCTTGTTGCTTTGCGCTTTGCAGGTCTTACGAATCAAAGTAGCATAAGCCGAAGTGAATTTTACAATATCAAGCGGATTTAGTCCCTCACCCGCTGTTCCGCCAATAGTTCCGCGGATTCCAGAGATAGATTTGATTAGAGTCATAGGTTTTTAACTAAGATTTATATTGGTGTTTTAATTCAGTGCTTTGCTGAATGTCCAAATATCATAATAGTATGGATTGACGTATTGTTGCGCTGACGAATGTCCTACCTTGGAAGGAACGATCAAACGTACGTGAGCATAGTTGCGCACAAACGGTAACGCCAGCAACCAGCCTGCAGGTACGGCTGTTGACTGGTAGTAGCTTGCCCAGTAATAGTCCATTTGAATGAAAGTACCATACACATAGCTGCCTTCAGCTACATAACGGAATACAGCAGGATTCGTATAAAGCTGATTTGCATCTCCCCACTCTTCCAGGAAAACATTGAAACAAGTAGTGTCACGTGTCATTATATCTTCCTCGATATAACGAACACAAATCTCATTGTTGTTTGCAAAAGTATCCGTTTTGTTTTCAGCACTTCCACGATCTACAATCTGCATATATACACCATCGGAAAGGGCTACATATTCATTCCGGTCCAAATTGGTGACAGTATCATTCTTCTCAAATTCGTCCTGTGAAATGATCCGGATTCCTTTATCTTTGATGAATTTATTCACCGCATTCTTTTCGTCCTCCAACATTTCAGCGTAAGTCTTTGAATCGTCGCATGCCTGGAATATACTTCCGGCGGCCAACAAAGAGAGAAATAAAAATACAAGTTTCTTCATTATCTGTTATTTAGCTATATTCTGCACAAATGTATCTCAAATTCATTGAAAGATGAAAGGGGAAAGTTGAAAGTTGGTAACTTTTAACCTTTCTCTGTCTACTTTTAACCTTCCATTCTCAGCTTTTGGCTGTCAACAAAGGTTTATATTTCTCCAATGCCTGTTCGAAGACGGCTTTCGCCTCCTCTATCGTTCCGAAAAATTCACCACCCGAAGCGTTCAAATGACCACCCCCATTAAAGAATTCGGCAGCGAGCTGATTGCATGGAAAAGTACCGACTGAACGAAGAGAAATCTTGATCATCGGCTTCTCTGTATCTTCCCGCAAGAAGCAGGAGAAACATACGTTTTTGATTGTGAGGGGAATATTCACAAAACCCTCACTATCACCTTTTATATAGTCAAACTTACTTTGTTCTTCTTTCGTCAGCGATATTAATGCTGAATTGTAATCAGAATAAACCACCATATTTGACAGTACATACCCCATCAGACGCAATCTGCTCTCCGAATAAGTATTGTACACTTTGCGATAGATATCGTCTTTATCAATCCCTTTTGAAAGGAGTTCGCTAATAATAAAATAGATTTCACGATTGTTGGAATTGTAAGTAAAGCCACCTGTATCCGTCATCATACCGGTATAGATACATTCTGCGCCTTCCTTTGAGATATCACTAAAGTACCCCATACGGCAAATCAGACGAAATATCAATTCTGAAGTGGAAGATATCTTAGGATAAGACATGGTGATCTTACAGAATTCTTCGGGATAAAGATGATGGTCGATCATCACTTTGCGCGCGGGAGAAGCAGCAACAGCATCTGCCATGTCATCAATACGTTTTAAGGCATTAAAATCCAGACAGCAGATCACATCAGCTTCGGCAATCAGTTTGTCCGCAAAGTCTTTATAACGATCATATAAAAGGATATCCTTACTTCCCGGCATCCAACGCAGGAAATCGGGGAAAGCGTTAGGAACAATTACATTTACTGTTTTCTCTTGTGAATCGAGAAAGTGATAAAGCCCCAGTGAAGAGCCGATAGCATCGCCGTCGGGCGATACATGAGAAACGATTACTATTTTGTCAGCGCGTTCAAACCATTTTGTAAAATGGTCGATTTTAGCCTGTTCGATTACTTTAGTCAACATACCATATTCTTTTTCGAGTTGCAAATGTACGATAATTCTTTGTACTTAGAGCAAAAACCGCACAGAACCTTCTTCGGACAAAGAGAGAAAATGTAAACCCAGCCTCTCACATTCCTCCCGGAAGAGCCGTTTGCGATCATCTGAGAGGGAAGCATCCAATAGGATAAAGGATGGAGAAAAAAGTCCGGTTAGTTCTTCCAGACGACCACTATAACCTTTGCACAAGTACATGTAATTAATAGATAACGGTGAAGCGGCAGATTTGTTTCGCCAACGATTGTCAGTCACCATGCAAATGCGACAACCGTGATAAAACACGATCTGCTGATGACGGGAGAAATCAACTCCCTGACAATCAGCCGTAATTTCTACCGGAGGCAGGAGTTGATGACGACTCCAATAATTAGCAGCTACCATCTGCAATCGATGCTTATCTGACAAAGTATCAGCATAGCTCAACCAAGAGCGCCTGTCCTCTCCGATGCAATGCACCACCGGACAACCACGGACATTATAAAATACAAGGCTTGAATGAGGACGGTCATACCCATACATTACTGTGTGACAGATACCCAGGCACAACAGGAAAGAAAGACAAATGACTAAGTTCCGGAATCTCCGGGTCTTTGAATAATAAAAGAAGAGTAGAAAGAATATATAGATGCCCAGTACTTCCAACTGATAAACCCAGATACCATCCAAAGAGGCATAAGGCAGTTGTTCAATCCATCGGACAAAACCATTCAGCGCTTTCAATAAGAATCTGGCTACTTCTGCCACAAGGTACTGAACGGCAGGCAACGGAGTCAGACAAAGCATAAAGACGGCAGTATATAAAGTCAGGGTTACCAAAGGAATAACCACTAAATTAGTCAGCAGGAAATGAGTGGAAAAGCGGGAAAAATAAAGCAGCACAAGTGGGGCGGTCCCTATTTGCGCCGCTATGGATACGCTCATCAATCCCCATACATATTTTCCTATTCGGTTCTTCACAGGTAACAGCCGACCGACAGGCTTCTGAAGCAACAAAATAGAAAGCACCGCGAGAAAAGATAATTGAAAACCAATATCGAATAACCAGGCCGGATTACCAAGCAACATTACCCATGCAGTAGCAGCCAGTGTATTCAAAGACAATGACCGCCCCCCAAACATTTCAGCAATTATCAAAATTGAGAACATACTTACTGAACGGACTACAGATGGAGACATTCCCGTAAAAAAGGCAAAAGACCACAATAAGACAAGAAGCAGCACGGAACGGAAATATCGGATGCCCTGCCACCTCCGTACAAGAGGTTTCAGAAGAAGAAAGAACAAAGCATATAAAAGTCCGATGTGCAGACCGGATAAAGCTAAAATATGACTGGCACCGGATACAGAATAGCTTTCACGGATAGATTCGCTCAAATCGGCTTTTTCTCCTACAGTCAGCGCTGAGAGTACAGCCAACTCATCTCCTTCAAATCCCAGCTTTCGATAAAGGTCGATCACCTTTTCCCGATAAGAAATGGCAGTATATTGAATGAAATGAAGAAAACCGGAAGCATGAGAAAAAGCCGCAGCGGATGACGACACCCACACCCACTTTCCGGAGGGTACATAACCCGTTCCACTAATACCATGCCGCATCAAATACCGGACATAGTCAAATTCATCGAAATTCCCCCCATTGACAGGTGGAGAAATACGGACAGATACAAATAGCTCATCTCCCACCTTCAATTGAGTGACCAATGAATCTTTCTGTAAGTAAAGAATCGCCTTCCGTCCTATCGGACATACGTATGATGAATCATGCTGTTCTTCAAGCCATACCCTACAAAGTAAAGTTCGTTCTTTCGCTTCAGGAGTATCCGTTAACTGTACCCGATAGACAGTTTCCTTTTCCGGAAAGTCATACACCGTTTGTTTTAATTGCCAGCTGATACTTCCCCACCCTCCTGCGAAACAAAGAGCAAAGACAGAAACTCCGAAACACCACCGGAGAGAATAACGCTCCAAGTAATAAAAAGCAATAGACAGGCCGGTAAAGAGACAAAAGGCCAGAATACTCCAAAGTAGCTCCGCCGATTGATCAAAGAACCAATCTCCACAAAAAACGCCTGCTATCCACGGGATAATCAGGCGTATATAAGGATACTGATGTAAACAGGCAGTATTCAATGTATTCGTTACAGCCTGTGTAACTGACGAATCATTTCTTTCGGGTCCGGTGCTCCAAAGACTGCATTACCGGCTACCAGTACATCTGCCCCTGCTTCCACCAGGCGGGCACCAGTTTCCAGATTCACTCCACCATCTACTTCAATCAATGCTTTCGAGCCTGTTCGTTCTATCAAGGCACGCAGTTCACGGACTTTCTCTACAGAATGTTCAATGAACTTTTGTCCGCCAAATCCTGGATTTACGCTCATAACGAGCACCATATATACATCCTGAATAATATCCTGAAGTAAAGCAACAGGAGTTGCCGGGTTTATAGTTACAGCCGGCTGCATTCCGGCTTCTTTAATTTGCTGAATCACCCGGTGCAGATGAGTACAAGCCTCATAATGAACATTCATCGTATGTGCTCCCAATGCCTTTACCTCGGGAATGAACTTCTCCGGGTTAACAATCATCAGATGTACATCCAACGGTTTGTCAGTCAGCTTCGCCACATACTTCAGTACCGGAAAGCCAAATGAAATATTAGGAACAAATACCCCATCCATTATATCAATATGCACCCACTCCGCTTCACTGCGGTTTATCATTTCAAGATCTCTCGCCAAATACCCAAAGTCGGCAGAAAGGATGGAAGGAGAAATAATCGGTTTCATCATTCTATTGTTTTAAGTTCTAAGTTAGCTTGACCGTGGTCAGTTCATTCTATCAATTCATTTTATATCCATCCGACAAGCGGAATCCACGAAGCAATTCATCGGTCTTCAGACGTTTCTTGCCGGGAAGCTGCAAAGATAGAACAGAAACAAATCCATCGGACACAGCCACCTTTATATATTTCTTGCCATCTGTCACAACTGTTCCGACAGCCAGCTGATGTGCCTCATAAATCTTCTCGCTCTCAAAAATCTTCATTACTACCGCTTCTCCTTCCGGACTGACTAATTCACTCCATGCAGCAGGATAAGGCGACAGTCCACGAATGAAATCATAAACCTTCTTCACCGGAGAATGCCAGTCAATCCGACAAGTCTCTTTAAAAATCTTTGGAGCAGGGCGAAGTTCTCCTACCACTGCCATATCTTCCTGAGCAATCGGCTTCACTGTATCATTCAATATAGCATCTACGGTTTCAAGTACCAGTTTTCCACCAAGCACCATCAGTTTATCATGCACCACTTCCACATTATCCGTATCTGCAATAGGTACACGTACCTGCTGAATCACTTTTCCGGTATCAATCTCGTGTTGCAGGAAAAAGGTGGTGATGCCTGTCTCTGTATCTCCATTAATGACCGCCCAGTTAATAGGAGCTGCGCCCCGGTACTGGGGAAGCAACGAAGCGTGCAGATTGAAAGTACCTAACCGTGGCATGTTCCAGACTACTTCCGGCAACATGCGGAAAGCAACCACAATCTGAAGATCCGCTTTCCAGTCACGAAGGGCCTGCACAAAAGCCTCATCTTTCAGTTTCTCCGGCTGGAGCAACGGTAAGTTCTGTTCGAGAGCATACTGCTTGACAGGAGAATATTGAATTTTATGTCCGCGTCCGGCTGGCTTATCGGGCATCGTTATCACGCCTACCACGTTATAGCCGCCCTCTACCAATTGACGCAGGGCCTCCACCGCAAAATCGGGAGTACCCATATAAACGATTCTTAAATCTTCTTTCTTCATCATCTTAAGTATATTATTTAGGCACGGATGACGCGGATTTCACGGTAGTCAGAAGTTACATAGAGCAACAAGCTTAATCCGTATCATCCATACTTGAAAATGTACACCTGCGGTTAATCTTCGGAAAAATGTACCAATACCTGACGGTACGAGTTAAATATCTTCGATTTGGAGACAAATCCCTGATAGCGCCCTTCCTCATCGACAACCGGAAGATTCCATGCTTTGGTATCATCAAATGTCTGCATCACTTGCTCCATTCCATCCGTATCGAATATCTTGGCAGGAGCAGATGTCATTAATTTATTAACAGTAAAGCGATGATAAAGTTCTTGCCGGAACATGATGTTGCGGATATCATCGAGCAGGACAATTCCCAACAATTCACCGGTCTTTTTATCCGTCACCGGAAACACGTTACGATGGGAAGCGGCAATGGCTTTCACCAACTCGCCCAAATCCATTTCCGGATGCACTACCACGAAGTCTTTTTCCACCACATTCTCCATTTTCATCAAGGTCAATACCGCCTTATCCTTATGATGTGTGAGGAGCTGCCCTCTCTTGGCCAGACGCATCGAATAGATACTATGAGGCTCGAAAGCAATAATCGTCAGATAGGAACTGACAGATACAATCATCAAGGGAAGAAACAGGTCATAACCTCCGGTCAGTTCGGCAATCAGGAATACACCTGTCAACGGAGCATGCATGACTCCACTCATAACACCCGCCATTCCCATCAATGCGAAATTCTTTTCGGGCAGATAAGCAGAAAAGGCAAAGTCATTACTGAAATGGGAAAATACGAATCCGGCAATACAGCCCAGATAAAGCGAAGGTGCGAAAATACCACCGCAACCACCGCCACCGTTCGTTGCACTGGAAGCAAACACTTTCAGTAAAATAATCAGCATCAGATAAACCTGCAACAGATTACTATAGCCGTAGAACATAGAGTTGTTCATGACCGTATCCCATTCCGCTGCTGAAGTTCCGTTCAACAAAAGATTGATCGTATCATAACCTTCGCCATAGAGCGGAGGGAAAAGGAAGATCAGCACACTTAGCATCACACCACCAAAAGCTAGTTTCTGGTAGGGGTTCTTGAGTTTCCCGAATACCCCTTCTATAGAGTTCATTGCCCGTGTGAAATAGAGAGAAATCAATCCGCAGAAAATACCCAGCAGAATCACATAAGGGATACGTTCCAGTTCGAAAGCCTGGTCGAGGTTGAATTTGAACATGGCTTCTGTCCCGGTAGTGATATAAGAAACGGTTGCCGCCGTTACGGCAGAAATCAGCAAAGGAAGCAGAGATGACATCGTGAGGTCGATCATCAGTACTTCCAACGTAAATACAAGTCCGGCAATCGGAGCCTTAAAGATACCTGCAATTGCACCTGCCGCACCACAACCGACTAGCAACATCAGCGTACGGTGTTCCATCTTGAAAACACTTCCCAGATTGGAACCGATGGCAGATCCTGTTAAAACAATCGGGGCCTCCGCTCCAACCGATCCACCGAAGCCGATCGTGATAGCACTGGCAATCGTAGACGACCAGATATTATGCCGTTTGATGCGTCCTTGACGACGCGATATCGCATATAGAATTTTGGTAACTCCATGGCTGATGTCATCCTTCACAATATTGCGCACAAACCATCCGGCCAGAAAAATACCGATTACCGGATATACCAAATACAAGTAGTTGGCTGATGTCGCATTAAAGTTGTCAGTCAGGAAATTTTGTATCTGATGAATAAGGAACTTCAAAAATAAAGCAGCAATCGCAGTGAAGATTCCGACCAGGAAACTTAATATAAGGATAAACTGCTTTTCCTTGATATTGGCTTCCCGCCATCTGATACAACGCTGTAACAAGCTCAGTTTCTCCTCTCTCTTCATTTATTCACGAATTATCTTGATCACTCCGCCTTTGTCTAACTTTATAATACTCGAGGGCTTGGGACGGCTCATATCATCCTGCCGGAAACCGACAATATAATCAACCGCCGCCTTGACTTCGTCGCTGATCTCATTAAAGTTGGCTGCCCCCGGCTCTCCGCTGATATTGGCGGAAGTAGAAACAACCGCCTTACGGAATTGCTGACAAAGTCGTCTGGAAAAATCTTCATTGGTCACCCGGATACCTACGCTGCCATCCTCTGCCAACAGGTTCGGAGCCAGATTTCGCGCACCGGAATAAATAATAGTCAATGGTTTGTCGGCTACTTCTATCAGATCCCATGCCACATCAGGAACATCCTGTACATAAAAATCCACCTTCACGGGAGAGTCCACCAGTACCAGCATAGCCTTACTATCGGCACGTTTTTTTATCTCATACACCCGGCGTACAGCCTCTTCGTTAGTAGCGTCGCAGCCTATACCCCATACGGTATCGGTGGGATAAAGGATAACACCTCCTTCATTCATCACCTGACAGGCTTTTTTAATATCTTCTATCATTTCTTGAACTATTTCTGTTGAGAATAACACGCAAAAGTACTACTTTTGCATCGAAATAAAAAAGATTAAGGGAAAACAATGGAAGAAATCGTATTTCATCATGCACTGCCTATCCAGTTGCGCTTCAACGACGTAGACAAATTCGGCCACGTCAACAATACCGTTTACTTTTCTTTCTATGATTTGGGGAAGACTGAATACTTTGCTTCCGTATGTCCGGGAGTGGACTGGGAAAAGATCGGCATAGTCGTTGTTCATATCGAAGCCAACTTTGTAAAGCAGATTTTCGCATCTGATCATATCGCTGTACAAACCGCCGTTTCTGAAATTGGGACTAAAAGCTTTCATCTCATTCAACGGGTGATTGACACGAAAACGCAGGAAGTCAAATGTGTCTGCCAATCGATCATGGTTACTTTCGACCTGGAAAAACATGAATCGATGCCGCTAACCGAAGATTGGATAGAAGCAATCTGCAAATTTGAAGGAAAAAACTTACGCAAGAAGAAAAACTGAAAGAAATAAGTTCCCCGGTGCCGGAGATACTCCTCATCGGTGCCGGAGGGGGCCTTCCTCGGTGCCGGGACCATTCCTCATCGGTGCCTGACTTTGGAGAGCCCAAACCTGAGTAATAAAAAAAGTTTTATACTGAATCATGTCCGCTATATAATAGAAATTACTTGCCTATACATTATATTATATATAATTCCTCTCTCCAAAAGTGAACGGCAACCATGTGAATACTCTCTTAATGAACATAAAGGAAGTTTGCCACCTTACGTTCTCCTTGATGATCATAGTTTCTGTTATCACAGGGAAAGTTCACAATTCCCTCTTCCGGTGCCCCGGACAGCCATAAGGCGGTAGAACCTCCTCCATCCAGATTCAGCGCATCTTTTCCACCCAATACATGAAGCAGATGTGCCAGTTCCGGAATGTTGATTCCGACAGCATTTTCCGGAGATCGCCCATCGACAGTAACAAACAGAATCTTTCCTTCTTCAGTCAGACAAATAGCACTACGCGGATGCCTGGTTTCTATAAAATTGGCATCGCACTGACTCCAATCATAGTACTTCCCGTCTTTCAACATCAACGGACCGGAAGCTAACACGGAACCTTTATTTTTCTTGTAGTTCTTCTCGATCTGCCTGTCCCAAGGAATGAGCTTCACTTTTCCTTTCTTCTCATAAACCGCTCCTGTCACCCGCAACTTCAATTCATCCAACGAAGTAGTGTCCACAACCTGACTTCCCACCTTCAGAAAACAGACAGAGTTTCCTTTCGTCATATCGAAATAGGAACCGTTGATGGCTCCGATTGCCTGATGTTTCGGGGCAATCCGGCTTATTTTCTCCAATTGTCCGGTAAAGGCAATACCGACCTTTTTGCCAGCCTTCGGATTTATCTCCAATATATTAATGGACTGAGTGCCTTGATAAAGAAAAGGGATGGAAGCCCGCTTATGTACAATTCCATTTTCTACGGTCACCACTTCCCAAGGAGCTGTCACTATTGCTATAGAATCAGCAACAGTCTGTGCATTTACGACTTTAACGGACAACAAGATTAGAACAATGATACCAACAAGATTTCTTCTCATAAACAGTCTGTAAGTTTTGGGTTCACATTTCGTGTAATAACTAATCATACAAAGATAGACTTCTCCTGTCATATTACCAATATACTCGGATATAAATTAATTTATTTACTATGGTTCTTCATTCATCATTCTTCATTTCTGTACAAATTTACTCCATTTGAATACCCAACCCGTAAGGAGCTAATTCCGCAGGTTTTGAAATATTTTCTTCATATCTACTGTACGCTTCCGCTTTTTTTCGTACTTTTACCCCTTGTTGGAAAGTAGTGCCTTTCCAGCCCCTGAGAACAGAAAAAGAAAAAACAATATATAAAATGAATCACAAATGGAATTATCAACCCATTACACCCGAACAGGCAGAGACAAGCCAGATATTGGCCCAGGAATTAGGCATTAGCCCGATACTTGGACAACTTTTGGTGCAGCGGGGAATAACGAAGGCAGCAGATGCCAAGAAGTTTTTCCGCCCGCAGTTGCCCGACCTGCACGATCCGTTCCTGATGAAGGATATGGATATTGCAGTGGAGCGTCTGAACAGGGCGATGGGAAAGAAAGAGCGTATTCTGATTTATGGAGATTATGACGTAGACGGTACTACTGCCGTAGCATTGGTCTACAAGTTCATTCAACAGTTCTATTCGAACATTGACTATTACATACCCGACCGCTACAACGAAGGGTATGGCATTTCTAAACAAGGAGTCGACTACGCCTCTGAAACCGGCGTAGGATTGATTATCGTACTCGACTGCGGCATAAAAGCAGTAGAGGAAATCACGTATGCGAAAGAAAAGGGAATCGACTTTATCATCTGCGACCATCATGTACCAGACGATATCCTCCCCCCTGCCGTCGCTATTCTGAATGCCAAACGTCTGGACAACACTTATCCATACACACACCTTTCCGGCTGTGGAGTCGGTTTTAAGTTTATGCAGGCATTTGCAATCAACAACGGTATTGAGTTTCATCACTTGATTCCGCTGCTCGACCTTGTAGCGGTGAGTATTGCATCGGACATTGTCCCCATCATGGGTGAAAACCGTATTCTCGCCTATCACGGTCTGAAACAACTGAACAGTAATCCCAGCGTTGGCATGAAAGCCATCATCGACGTATGCGGACTTTCCGAGAAGGAAATTACCGTCAGTGATATTGTATTTAAGATCGGACCACGCATCAATGCGTCCGGACGTATCCAGAACGGGAAAGAGGCCGTAGACCTGCTCACAGAAAAGGACTTCTCGGCAGCATTGGAGAAAGCCGGACAAATCAACCAATACAATGAAACCCGGAAAGATCTCGACAAAAGCATGACAGAAGAGGCCAACAATATTGTTGCCAATCTGGAAGGACTCTCCGAACGCCGTTCCATCGTGCTTTACAACGAGGAATGGCATAAAGGTGTCATCGGCATTGTAGCCTCCCGTCTGACAGAAGTTTACTACCGACCGGCAGTCGTACTCACCCGAACAGATGACATGGCAACCGGTTCCGCACGTTCCGTTTCCGGATTTGATGTGTATAAGGCAATCGAATATTGCCGTGATCTGTTGGAGAACTTCGGCGGACATACGTATGCAGCCGGATTATCCATGAAAGTGGAAAATGTGGAAGTCTTTACCCGAAGATTCGAAGAGTATGTGTCACAACATATCCTGCCGGAACAAACCAGTGCCGTGATCAACATAGATGCGGAGATTGATTTCAGGGATATTACATCAAAATTCTTCAATGACCTGAAGAAATTCAATCCTTTCGGTCCGGACAACATCAAACCCATCTTCTGCACACATCATGTCTATGATTACGGTACCAGCAAGGTGGTTGGACGCGATCAGGAACATATCAAACTGGAACTGGTTGACAACAAATCGAATAACGTTATGAACGGTATCGCATTCGGACAAAGTTCTCATGTGCGCTATATCAAGACGAAGCGTTCATTCGACATCTGCTATACAATCGAAGAAAACACGCATAAGCGTGGCGAAGTCCAACTTCAAATCGAGGATATAAAGCCGATTGAATAAGTATCAGGAGATATTAAAACAATACTGGGGTTATGACTCCTTCCGCGACTTGCAGGAGGAGATCATTACCAGTATCGGCGAAGGCAAAGACACACTGGGACTGATGCCTACCGGAGGCGGTAAGTCTATTACATTTCAAGTGCCCGCTCTCGCTCAGGAAGGTATTTGTATCGTCATCACCCCACTTATCGCCTTGATGAAAGATCAGGTGCAGAACTTGCGGAAACGGGGAATCAAAGCCCTTGCCATCTATTCGGGCATGACACGGCAAGAAATACTTACCGCACTCGAAAACTGCATCTTCGGCAATTACAAGTTCCTTTATATCTCTCCGGAACGGCTGGATACGGAAATATTCCGTACCAAGTTGCGTTCGATGAAAGTCTCCATGATTACGGTGGACGAAAGCCACTGTATCTCACAATGGGGATATGACTTCCGCCCGGCATATCTGAAAATCGCAGAAATACGGGAGCTGTTGCCTGGAGTACCGGTACTGGCACTGACAGCTACAGCAACTCCCGAAGTCGTAAAAGATATCCAGACCCGACTGAACTTCCGGGAAGGAAATGTCTTTCGCATGAGCTTTGAACGAAAGAATCTGGCATATATCGTACGCAAAACGGATAACAAAACCAAAGAATTGCTGCATATCCTCCAACGGATATCGGGCAGCTCAATCATCTACGTCCGCAACAGACGCCGCACCAAAGAAATCACCGAACTGTTGACAAACGAAGGAATAACCGCCGACTTTTATCATGCCGGCCTGGACAATGCCGTCAAAGACCTTCGGCAAAAACGCTGGCAAAGCGGAGAAGTCCGTGTCATGGTGGCAACCAATGCTTTCGGCATGGGTATCGACAAGCCCGATGTACGTATCGTGCTGCATCTCGACCTGCCCGATTCACCCGAGGCCTATTTTCAGGAAGCCGGACGTGCCGGAAGAGACGGAGAGAAAGCTTATGCCGTCATCCTGTACGCCAAATCCGACAAGATGACACTCCACAAACGTATTGTCGACACCTTTCCCGAAAAAGAATACATCCTGAATGTCTACGAACATCTTCAGTATTATTATCAAATGGCGATGGGTGACGGATTTCAATGTATCCGGGAATTCAATCTGGAAGAATTTTGCCGGAAGTTCAAATACTTCCCGGTGCCGGTAGACAGTGCCCTGAAAATACTGACACAGGCTGGCTATCTGGAATACACGGACGAACAGGATAATTCATCACGAATCCTCTTTACCATCCGTCGGGACGAACTGTATAAACTGCGGGAAATGGGAAAAGAAGCGGATGCCTTGATACAAACGATTCTTCGTTCGTATACGGGAGTTTTCACTGATTATGCCTATATCAGTGAAGAATCGCTTGCCCTACGCACCGGACTGACACGCCAGCAAATCTATAACATACTGGTAACATTAACCAAACGCCGCATCGTCGATTACATTCCCCGTAAAAAGACTCCTTATATTATATATACGCGCGAACGATTGGATCTGCGCTTTCTGCACATTCCCCCTATTGTCTACGAAGAGCGCAAGGCACGCTATGAAGCACGTATCAAGGCTATGGAAGAATATGTCACTACCGAAAACGTATGCCGGAGCCGGATGCTTCTCCACTACTTCGGAGAGAAAAACGAACATAACTGCGGGCAATGTGATGTCTGCCTCAGCAACCGTGCCAGCAACGACTTATCTGAGAAATCTTATGAGGAATTGAAAAGGCAAATACTGGAGTTGCTTGGTCAAAGTCCACTAACTCCTGCCGAAATTGCCGATAAGATAAAAGCGGAAAAAGAAGATATCGGGCAAGTAATCCGATATTTATTAGACGAAGACGGACTGAAGATGCAGGACGGAATGCTACATATTTCAAAATAAGTTATTACATTTGCAGACAAACTCTAAAATAACGCAACCATGCCGAACTTTTTTAAATCTTTTTTCTCCGGTAAGTCTGAAACACCGGAAAGTGAAAAACAAAAGAACGATCAGAAAAACTTCGAAATATTCAAATATGACGGTCTGCGCGCACAGCGCATGGGACGTCCGGATTATGCCATAAAATGCTTCACCAAGGCACTTGCCATCGAAGAGGACTTCGAGACAATGGGTTACCTCAGCCAACTCTATATCCCAATGGGAGAAACAGAAAAGGCTCGCGAAATTCTGGAAAAAATGGCAGTGATGGAGCCTCATGTCACCAGCACATTCCTCACATTGGCCAATGTCTGCTACATCCAGGAAGACTACAAAGCTATGGAAGAAGCTGCCAGCAAAGCAATCGCCATCGAAGAAGGAAATGCAGTCGCACACTTCCTGCTGGGAAAAGCTCGCAAAGGACAGGATGACGAAATCATGACCATTGCCCATCTGACGAAAGCCATCACTCTGAAAGACGACTTCATCGAAGCTCGTCTGATGCGCGCAGAGGCTTTGCTGCAAATGAAGCAATACAAGGAAGTAATGGAGGACATAGACGCCGTAATCGCCCAGAATCCGGAAGAAGAGACCGCCATCCTGCTGCGTGGTAAAGTGAAAGAAGGCAACGAACGAGAAGAAGAAGCGGAAGAGGACTATAGATATGTAACGGAAATAAACCCATTCAACGAACAAGCCTATCTCTATCTGGGACAGCTTTATATCAACCAGAAGAAACTGACAGAAGCAATCAGCCTGTTTGACGAAGCCATCGAACTGAACCCAAACTTTGCCGAGGCTTATAAAGAACGCGGACGTGCCAAGCTATTGAGCGGTGATAAAGACGGCTCCGTAGAAGATATGAAAAAGTCACTGGAACTGAACCCGAAAGATGAAGCCGGTCTGAACGGAGAATTCAAGAATCTGGGACCGAAGCCGGAAGCACTTCCGGGAATCTTCTAAGCAGACAGCAGTATATACTCATTTTCAACTGAAACATTACTGTCATAGCAGGTGACCTTTTCATCTTTTTTAGGGAAGAAAACAAAAAAAGTATCGCTTTTTGTTTGCATCTAACAGAAAATTATTACTTTTGCCCCAGAATTAGAAACCAAAGCAGAAACAAAGATTCGTATGAAATCATTTTCTTATGCATATTACTTCTTTTTTTACTTTTACTTTAGCCAGAAAGTAGAGCGGGAGTTTGTATGTATCAAGTGACATGATGCTTAAGGACTGAGATGAAGAAATTAATCATATAAATCCCGCTTCCATATGGACGCGGGATTTTTTTATATAACCCTATTAGAACAATGAAAAAGATAGCAATTCAAGGAACACTCGGCTCATATCACGATATCGCCGCACACAAGTACTTCGAGGGAGAAGAAATAGAGTTAATCTGTTGTGCCAACTTCGAAGACGTGTTTACTTCGATACGGAAAGACAGCCAAGTTATCGGAATGCTAGCCATCGAAAATACGATAGCGGGAAGCCTGCTGCACAACAATGAATTGTTGAGACAAAGCGGCACACAGATTATTGGTGAATACAAACTGCGTATCTCACACAGCTTCGTCTGTCTGCCCGAAGAAAGCTGGGAAGACCTGACAGAAGTCAACTCCCACCCTATCGCCTTGATGCAATGCCGGGATTTTCTGAACCAGCACCCGCAACTGAAAGTAGTAGAAGGCGAAGATACGGCACGCAGCGCAGAAATCATCAAGAAAGAAAATTTGAAAGGACATGCAGCTATCTGTTCAAAAGCTGCGGCAGAACGGTATGGAATGAAAGTGCTGCAAGAAGGCATCGAAACCAATAAACACAACTTCACCCGTTTTCTGGTAGTTGCCGATCCATGGCAGGTAGACGAACTTCGCCAGCATCACGCAAAAGCGACCAATAAAGCAAGCATGGTATTCACACTGCCACATACAGAAGGAAGCCTGTCACAAGTATTATCCATTCTTTCGTTCTACAACATCAATCTGACAAAGATACAATCCCTGCCGATCATCGGACGAGAATGGGAATATCAATTTTACGTTGACGTGTCTTTCAATGATTATCTGAGATATAAACAATCTATTGCAGCAATTACTCCATTAACCAAAGAACTTAAAATATTAGGCGAATATGCAGAAGGAAAGTCAAACGTATAAAATCGCTCCTGCCGAAAGATTGGCAAGTGTCAGCGAATACTACTTCTCGAAGAAGCTGAAAGAGGTAGCACAAATGAATGCAGAAGGAAAGGACGTTATCAGTCTGGGTATCGGAAGTCCTGATATGCCTCCTTCCAAAGAAACAATCGAAACATTGTGCAACAATGCACACGATCCCAACGGACATGGCTACCAACCGTATGTGGGCATACCGGAACTTCGGAAAGGTTTCGCAGCCTGGTATCAACGCTGGTATGGAGTAGAACTGAACCCGAATACGGAAATACAGCCACTGATTGGTTCTAAAGAAGGTATCCTTCATGTCACACTGGCTTTCGTTAATCCGGGTGAACAAGTATTGGTTCCCAATCCGGGATACCCTACTTATACTTCACTGAGCAAAATACTCGGTGCGGAAGTGATCAGCTATGACCTGAAAGAAGAGGATGGATGGATGCCCGACTTCGAAGCATTGGAAAAGATGGATCTGAGCCGCGTGAAACTGATGTGGACCAACTATCCGAATATGCCGACAGGAGCCAACGCCACTCCCGAACTGTACCAACGTCTGGTAGACTTCGCACGTCGCAAGAATATCGTAATTGTCAACGACAATCCATACAGTTTTATCCTGAACAAGAAGCCGATCAGCATTCTTAGTGTACCGGGAGCCAAAGAGTGTTGCATCGAATTCAACTCCATGAGCAAAAGCCACAACATGCCGGGATGGCGTATCGGAATGTTGGCATCGAATGCAGAATTCGTACAATGGATACTGAAAGTGAAAAGCAATATTGACAGCGGAATGTTCCGTGCCATGCAACTGGCAGCTGCCACAGCTTTGGAAGCCGAAGCGGACTGGTACGAAGGCAACAACCACAACTATCGTGGCCGCCGCCATCTGGCCGGTGAAATAATGAAAGCGCTGGGCTGTACCTACGATGAAAATCAAGTGGGAATGTTCCTTTGGGGAAAGATTCCCGCTTCCTGCAAAGACGTAGAGGAACTGACTGAAAAAGTATTGCATGAAGCAAGAGTCTTCATCACTCCGGGATTTATCTTTGGCAGCAACGGAGCAAGATACATCCGTATTTCTCTTTGCTGCAAAGATGCCAAGTTAGCGGAAGCATTAGAAAGAATCAAGAAACTTTCTTAAAAAAGACCGATTAGAATAACTCAAAAGGCAGACCTGACAAACGGCTGTCCCAAAGAATAAGAATAAGAATAAGAATAAGAATAAAATAAAAACAATAAGAATATGGAACTCGAATCAATTTTATTACCAGGTATTGAAGCTAAAAGACCGATTGTTATTGCCGGTCCGTGCAGCGCAGAAACTGAAGAGCAAGTAATGGACACCGCCAAACAGCTGGCAGCTAAAGGACAAAAGATATACCGCGCCGGCATCTGGAAACCGCGTACCAAACCGGGAGGTTTCGAAGGAATCGGTGTAGAAGGACTTGCCTGGCTGAAGGAAGTAAAGAAAGAAACAGGTATGTATGTTTCTACCGAAGTAGCGACTGCCAAACACGTTTACGAATGTCTGAAAGCCGGAATCGATATCCTTTGGGTGGGTGCACGTACCACAGCCAATCCTTTCGCCGTGCAGGAAATAGCCGATGCATTGAAAGGCGTTGATATCCCCGTATTGGTAAAGAACCCTGTAAACCCCGACCTGGAATTATGGATCGGCGCACTGGAGCGCATCAACAATGCAGGTCTGAAACGTCTGGGAGCTATCCACCGTGGTTTCAGCAGCTACGACAAAAAGATATACCGCAACCTTCCGCAATGGCACATTCCTATTGAACTGCGTCGCCGCCTGCCTAATCTACCGATTTTCTGCGACCCGAGCCACATCGGAGGAAAACGCGAACTGATTGCCCCACTCTGCCAACAAGCAATGGACCTCAACTTCGACGGTCTGATCGTAGAAAGCCACTGTAATCCGGACTGTGCATGGAGCGATGCTTCTCAGCAGGTAACTCCGGATGTACTCGACTACATTCTTAATTTACTGGTGATCCGTACAGAAACCCAGACCACAGAAAGTCTGACTCAATTGCGTAAGCAAATCGACGAATGTGACGACAACATTATTCAGGAACTGGCAAAAAGAATGCGCGTAGCACGTGAAATCGGTACTTATAAGAAAGAACATGGAATCACCGTTCTTCAAGCCGGACGCTACAATGAGATTCTGGAGAAACGCGGTGCGCAAGGAGAACAATGTGGTATGAGCGCAGACTTTATGAAGCTTATCTTCGAAGCAATCCACGAAGAGTCTGTCCGCCAACAGATCGAGATTATCAATAAATAAAAAGCGAAAGAGAAATCAAGAATCAAATGGAAACTAACAAATAAACTGAGGCCGACCAGAAAGTCAATAGTAACTCAAAACTCTCCAATAAATAATAGATATGAGAATATTAATCCTCGGAGCCGGTAAGATGGGCTCCTTCTTTACTGATATACTGAGCTTTCAGCATGAGACAGCCGTGTTCGATGTCAACCCGCACCAGTTGCGTTTCGTGTATAATACCTATCGCTTCACCACATTGGAAGAGATCAAGGAGTTCGAACCGGAACTGGTTATCAATGCCGTTACAGTAAAGTATACGCTGGATGCCTTCCGCAAAGTATTGCCTGTGCTTCCCAAAGACTGTATCATCAGTGACATCGCTTCCGTAAAGACAGGACTGAAGAAGTTCTACGAAGAAAGCGGATTCCGGTATGTCTCCAGTCACCCGATGTTCGGTCCGACATTTGCCAGCCTCAGCAATCTGAGCAGCGAGAACGCAATTATCATCAGTGAAGGAGACCATTTGGGAAAGATTTTCTTCAAAGATCTCTACCAGACGCTACGCCTGAATATCTTCGAATACACGTTCGACGAACATGATGAAACGGTAGCATACTCGCTCTCCATTCCGTTCGTTTCGACTTTCGTTTTTGCTGCAGTGATGAAGCATCAGGAAGCTCCAGGAACTACTTTCAAGAAACATATGGCTATCGCAAAAGGACTACTGAGCGAAGATGATTACCTCCTTCAGGAAATCCTGTTCAACCCACGCACCCCGGGACAAGTAACCAATATCCGGACGGAGTTGAAAAATCTTCTCGAAATCATCGAAAAGAAAGACGCGGATGGCATGAAAGCCTATCTTACGAAAATTCGGGAAAAGATCAAATAAGCCTTTTGAATGAAGAATGAAGAATGATGAATGAAGAATTACTTTGCAGCGTGATAGCGCAGCTAATTCTTCATTCATCATTCTTCATTCTTCATTTCTATGCCCTCATAGGTTAATTCTTATATCGGACACACATTAGGGGGCAGTCCGAAAAGCCTGTTTAAGCTCCATACTGTACCGAAATGAACAAAATTAGAAGTTTTTATTGAGCATGTGCTAAAAGTCAATAGTAACTAAACTCTCCTCCTTCGGGAAGGAGGAGTACCCGTAGGGGGAGGTGGTAGGTGAGTACATAAGTATTTAGTATTCAGTATTGAACGTGTATACCTACCACCCCGCCCTTTGGGCACCCCTCCTTCCTGAAGGAGGGGAAGCCATGCGGATAGCTAGCTCAAATCCATACAGATAGTTAGTTCAAATCCGTACAGAAAGAAACAAACTGAAAACAACCGGGGTTTCGGATCGATCCCACATTAGATAAGATTTAACGATCCCCTGCAAAAAAGTTCTTTGCAGGGGATTTTTTTATATGTACCTTTGTATCCGCAAAAACGGAATGACAGGAGAAAAGAAGAATGATAGATCAAACCACCATAGACCGTATTTTAGATGCCGCACAGATTGTAGATGTAGTATCTGAGTTTGTCACGCTGCGCAAACGCGGAGTGAATTATGTAGGTCTGTGCCCGTTCCACAACGAAAAGACTCCGTCATTCAGTGTCTCTCCAGCCAAAGGACTTTGTAAATGTTTCAGCTGCGGCAAAGGTGGAAACTCAGTCCATTTCATTATGGAGCACGAACAGATGTCGTATTACGAGGCACTGAAATATCTTGCCAAGAAATACAACATCGAAATCAAAGAGCGGGAACTGACCAATGAAGAGAAACAAGCGCAGACAACGCGTGAAAGTATGTTCATTGTCAATAACTTCGCCCGTGATTACTTCCAGAATATCTTAAAGAATCATGTAGACGGTCGCAGCATCGGTTTGGCTTATTTCCGCCAGCGTGGATTCCGTGATGACATCATCGAAAAATTCCAGTTAGGCTACTGTACGGAAAGCCACGATGCCATGTCACAAGAAGCATTGCGCAAAGGCTACAAAAAAGAGTTCCTTGTAAAAACAGGCATCTGCTACGAGACGGACGACCATCGTCTTCGTGACCGCTTCTGGGGACGTGTGATTTTCCCTGTTCATACGCTCTCGGGGAAAGTGGTCGCATTCGGCGGACGTGTATTAAGTACTGCCACCAAAGGGGTGAAAGTAAAATACGTTAACTCTCCCGAATCGGAAATCTACCACAAGAGTAACGAGCTATACGGAATCTATTTTGCCAAACAGGCTATTGTCAAGCAAGACAGATGTTTCCTGGTCGAGGGATACACGGACGTTATCTCTATGCACCAATCGGGCATAGAAAACGTAGTTGCCTCTTCGGGAACCGCACTGACTCCGGGGCAGATTCGTCTGATTCATCGTTTCACCAACAACATTACCGTACTCTATGACGGTGACGTAGCAGGTATCAAAGCCTCTATCCGAGGGATTGACATGCTGCTGGAAGAAGGCATGAATATCAAAGTATGTCTGTTGCCGGACGGAGACGACCCGGACTCTTTTGCCCGCAAACATAATTCGGAGGAGTTTCAGACATTCATCCGTGAACACGAAAAAGACTTTATCCGCTTCAAGACGGATCTTCTGATGGAAGATGCGGGTAAAGATCCGATCAAACGCGCGGAACTGATATCTAATATCGTACGAAGTATTTCCGTCATACCGGAAGCCATTATACGAGATGTCTACATCAAGGAATGTAGTCAGCACCTGCGCATCGAAGAAAAGTTACTGGTAGCGGAAGTGGCCAAGTTAAGAGAGGCGCAAGCCGAAAAAGCGAACCGCCCCAGCTACAACAATACAACTTCAACCGCCAACAGCAGCTCCGAGGCTTCTAATGTATCTGGTACTCCGGGTTATCCCGGCGGCTCAGGTCCTTATGGTACCGGAATGCCACCGGAACCCGTTTATGATGATCAAGGTAATATCGTATCCTTTGCAGATCCGATGCCTGCCACTTCAGAAGGCGCAACAGGATTTCCTCCCGGAGAGGTTTCTCCTTCCACTAATACAGCTGTTTCCAGCGATTCTTATACCTCTTTTATTCCGCAGGAAGGAAAAGAGGGCCAGGAGTTTTATAAGTTCGAGCGACTGATCTTACAAGCAGTGGTCCGTTATGGTGAAAAGATAATGTGCAACCTTACTGACGAGGAAGGAAATGAAGTTCCGGTAACCGTTATCGAATACGTGATTAATGACCTGAAAGAAGATGATTTAGCTTTCCATAATCCGTTACACCGGCAGATTCTGACAGAAGCCGCTACGCATATACACGATGCCGGATTCATCGCAGAACGCTACTTTCTGGCACATCCCGACCAGACTATCAGCAGATTGAGCGTGGATCTGATCAATGTACGGTACCAGCTAAGTAAATATCACTCGAAATCACAGAAACTCGTAACAGACGAAGAGCGTCTCTACGAACTCGTCCCGATGCTGATGATCAATTTCAAATATGCGATCGTTACGGAAGAGTTAAAGCACATGCTTTATGCACTGCAAGATCCGGCATTAGCCCATGACAATGAGAAATGTAATTCGCTGATGCAACGTTACAATGAATTGCGGGAAGTACAAAGTCTGATGGCGAAACGCCTGGGCGACCGTGTTGTATTACGCTAAATTCCTCATCGGTGCCGCTCCCCCTCCTCATCGGTGCCGAAGCACCCCTTCCCCGGTGCCGGAGGCAGCCCTCATCGGTGGGGAACTACATCGTCCACATTTTGTAAAGCGTATTACACCCTGCCATGCTGAATCAGATTCATAAACTCTTCACGAGTCTTGGCCTGATTGAATGCTCCTGTAAAGTCTGAAGTAGTAGTAATAGAATTCTGTTTTTCCACACCACGCATCTGCATACACATATGTTTCGCCTCCACTACTACCATTACTCCTAACGGATTCAGTGTCTCTTGGATACAATCCTTGATTTGCAGCGTCATGCGTTCCTGCACTTGCAGGCGATGAGAAAAGATATCGACCACCCGGGCAATCTTGCTCAGCCCTGTGATGTAGCCGTTAGGGATATATGCCACGTGTGCTTTTCCGTAGAACGGCAACATGTGGTGTTCGCAGAGAGAGAAGAAATCGATGTCTTTCACTATCACCATCTGACTGTATTCTTCCTGAAACTTAGCCGAACGCAACACTTCATGAGGGTCCATGTGATAACCTTTCGTCAGACTCAGCATAGCCTTGGCAACACGCTCGGGAGTCTTCAACAAGCCTTCCCGTCCGGCATCTTCACCCAACAAAGTTATAATACTGTGATAATGACTTTTCAATTCCTCCAGATTCGGAGAGACAATTTCTTCTTTTTCCAACATGATACAATTATAAAGGAATATTGATCTGGTCTTTGACGATAGAGACCTCTTTGAACACACCGGTTGCCTTGAGTTTACGCATCATCGCGTCCGCCTCTTCAATGCTCCGGAAATCACCCACACGACAGAGCCAGCGGGGAGGATTGAACGAAGTGTAAATCGTCAGTTCGGGGAAATACTCTTTGATGCGGGAAGCTACACGATAAGCATCATTCTTTGCCTCACGGGTATTATTGCCGGCATACGCCTGTATTCTGAATCCGGCTGCCTTCAACACTTTCTGTTCGCCCATAGAAGGACGTTCCACGCCTATCAATGCCTCTATCTTAGGGTCTTGATGAATCGTCACCTTTCCCTGTCCCGGCACTGTACGCTCCAGACTCTTGATGATGTTCTGCGCCTGTGCACCAACAGCGGTAAAAGCCAGCATCCATAAAAGTAAACCTATTTTTCTCATTCGATAAAAGTTTAATTTCAGGAAGTGGCTAAAAAGTCGATACTATCTACAATTCCCCTCCTTCTGGAAGGAGGGGTGGCTGAAAGCCGGGGTGGTAGGTAAGCACCTGACAAATGAACTTTCATAGTTTTATGTATTCACCTACCACCTCCCCCTACGGGTACTCCTCCTTCCTGAAGGAGGAGAGTTTAGAGTTACTATCTACTTTTTAGTCAGTTCCCGAAAGATATTCTAATTATGCATTGAACGCATCGATGATACCCTTGAAGTCAGAAACTTTCAGAGCAGCACCACCAATCAAACCACCGTCTACGTCGGGGTTAGAGAACAGTTCTTTCGCATTAGAAGGCTTGCAGCTACCACCGTAAAGGATAGAAGTGTTGTCAGCGATTTCCTTGCCATATTTGTCAGCTACGATTGAACGGATGAAAGCGTGGATTTCCTGAGCTTGTTCAGGGGTAGCAGTTTTACCTGTACCGATAGCCCACACCGGTTCGTAAGCCAAAACAATTTTAGAGAAGTCTTCAGCAGACAGAGAGAATACAGATTCCATCTGAGCAGCTACCACTTCGTTTTGCTTGTTAGCTTCGCGTTCTTCCAGCACCTCACCGATACAGAAGATCGGAGTCAGACCGTTAGCCAAAGCCAATTTTACTTTTTCTTCAAGGATAGCAACAGTTTCACCGTAGTAAGCACGACGTTCTGAGTGACCCAGGATTACATATTTTGCACCTGTAGAAGCTACCATTTCAGCAGAAACTTCACCGGTATATGCACCAGATGCTTTGTCTGCACAGTTTTCTGCACCTACACCGATCTTAGCTGCATCTACCAACGGAGTTACAGAAGCGAGGTGAATAAACGGAGTACAGATGATTACATCACAGTTAGGCTTTTCGTTAGCCAATGCTTCGTTCAGTTCTTTTGCCAAAGCGATACCCTCTTGAAGGGTTTTGTTCATTTTCCAGTTTCCTGCAACAATGTTCTTTCTCATTTTGTTCTTTATTTAAAGGGTTAATAAATTACTGTTCTTTCATTTCCTGTTGCTGTTTCCGCTTTTCCCGCTTCCGTTCGCGGCGGCGGATAATCAGGATATCCACTCCCAGCACCAGTACCAACGGAATCACAAACCACAAGAATACATACCCGATCGTATGTATATCACTTCGAACCTTCTGCTGACCAAGCTGAAGATTTTCCAGTTTGTCAGTCAGGACGTATTCATCAGGAATGTCTTCATCACTCCATTTGTTCAGAATCGTACCATTCTTTATCAGCATCAGTCCCGGATTAGAGCGGATCATCGTCTTCAATGTGATGTCGTCCATCTGGCAGAAAGGATATTCCGCACCGGTCTTATCCTTCCACAACTCTATCTGCTCTTCCGGTGAGGAAGTAAGACAGTAGAATTTATAGCCATGCTCTACCGAATAATCATATATTTCATTAATCAAGTCGATGTTACTATCGTCCGCTTCTTCGATACGATGCGCCACCAGCAGGAAAGTATACCCCATATCCGTCAGCACATCCTCGGTGATATCATCGCCCGTACTCAGCTCCATCATCGAGAAATCGTGAATCGAAGGCTCGTATCCTTTTTCTTTCAGAACGGTACGGGTATCGACAAAGGTCCACGTACTATCCGGATAATTCTCCAGCGTAAACTCCTTCTTTTCGCCATTCTTTTCCAGAATAAAGACACTCTCATATACACTCGGCTTCGCACCGTCGGGGATACTCATGCCCTGCATGATATTCTGTCCGATCTTGTAAGGACGAAAATCGAGGACCGGCAGACGATCCAGACAGTAGAACGACAATGTGAATACAAAGAATATCGTGTACAAAGAAATCAGCCATTCCATCTTCAGAGTCACGAATCTGACCAGCATTTTCCTCCATTGGAATACAGCGATTGCTGCAATCAGCAGTACTATATTCTTGGCAAATGTCTCCCAGTTAGTCAACACCCATGCGTCACCGAAACAACCACAGTCTGACACCGGATCGAAAATCGCCAGATACAACGTCAGCGGTGTCATGAAAATCATCAGCATCAATGCCAATGTGGTGGAAAGTGTTCTCTTGATGCCGAAAAACAGGAAGATACCAATTGAGAATTCAGCAGCGGATAATAGGATACCTCCCAATAACGGAAAGAAAGAAGGGAACCAGGAAGTCATTCCGAAAGCAGCCAGATAGTCCTGTATCTTATACTGAAAACCCAGCGGGTCAACAGCCTTCACAAAGCCGGAAAAGATAAACGAGGCCGCTAAGAGAAAACGACAGACGTTCACTCCTATCTTCTGGATGATATGTAAGTTCTTATCCTTCAAATTCTATCTTGATCAATCCGAAAACTGAATAATTAATCATATCCATATAGTTGGCGTCGATACCTTCCGAAACCAACGTATTTCCCGCCAGACTTTCAATCTGCTTGGTACGGTATATCTTCATCAGAATCAAGTCTGTGTAGGAACTCACACGCATGCTGCGCCAAGCTTCATCATAGTCGTGATTTTTGGCAAGCATCAACTCCAGTGCTTCCTTCGCATACTTATCGTACAAAGACATCGCCTCTTCATTGCTGATATCGGCAGATTCGGCATAACCCAGTTCCAACTGAATCAGGCCGACAATACCATAATTGACAATCGCAATAAATTCCGAACGGATTCCTTCGTCAACTAGAGTCACCCCTTTGGTTTCGATACTGCGAATCCTGTTAGCTTTGATAAAAATCTGGTCAGTAACCGAAGCCGGACGCAGGATACGCCACGCAGGCCCGTAATCGTGCAGCTTCTTGGAAAATAAGTCACGGCACAATGCGATGACATGTTCAAATTGTTGCTTGGTATCTTTCATCTTATTCCAAATAGTGCGCAAAGGTAACAATAATTAAGTAAAAACAGAAAGAGGGCACTCTAAATTATATTAAAGTGCCCTCTTCTAAAGCTATCTTGTATTACATCTTTATGAACAGCGTAAAACTTGTCCGATACGCAATGTAGTCGTCGGCTTGATACGGTTCAGCTTACACAGTGTGCTGACTGATACTCCCCGTACTTTAGCGATACGTGACAATGTATCTCCACTCTTCACTTTATGGTAACGGATTGTTCCGTCAGCTACCTGAGTGTCATGAGAACCGGCACTACGCACCCCTTTCGTTTTGCGGAAAGTATAAGTATCGGCTACGATATCCTGTTTCGGGAAGTCGAACATATAAATCGGGTTGATTGCAATTCCCAGGAAGCGGGTTTCGAAATGAAGATGAGAACCGGTTGAACGTCCGGTGTTACCACCCAGACCGATCACTTCGCCGGCTTTTACCAATTGATTTTCTTCAACGAGTTGTTTGGACAAGTGTCCATATATGGTTTCCAATCCATTGTCATGACGTATCACCACATATTTTCCATATCCTCTGCGTTCATATTTCACGATACGCACTTTACCATCAAAAGCAGCAACAATTGTATCACCGATATTAACTTTCAAGTCGAGGCCGTTGTGCATTCTTCTCCAACGGGGTCCGAAAGGTGAAGTAATCTTCGTACTCGGAGTCGGCATATGGAAGCCTGTCAAGTCGATGGTGTAAGTATCCGGAATAATGGCATTTCCATAAGAATGCGCATACTGGTTGTTCCAGTTCGGATAAAGACTTAAGGCGGGATATTCCGACTGTTCGGCACGGATCTGTTTCTGCAGTGCCAAAGAGTCTACGGTTTTTAATTTCTTGTCTATCGGAGCTTGGCGGGCAATCAGGTCTTGAGAGAAAGAGCTCAGGCTGACCATAGCTGCTACAGCTACCAATCCTGTTTTAATAATGCAATTGAAATTCATTCGTTCTTGTCAATTCAATTAATACTCGTCATTCGCATACAGGTAATCAAAAGTCGCCTGTTTGTAGTCGAATATTTCTTCAGGTTTAAAAAATCTCGTTAATTCGATAGCCGCAGTTTCCGGAGAATCGGAAGTATGAACGATGTTTTCTTGAAAACTCATACTATAATCCCCACGAATGGTTCCCGGCGCAGCCAGACGTCCATTAGTTGGTCCCGCCAACGTACGGACTGCTTGAATAGCATCCACACCCTCATAACAACAAACAATGACAGGAGTTGCCATCATCGAATCTTTCACGCGCTGAAAGAAAGGCTTGCTGCTCAGGTGGGCATAATGTTCGCTTAATAATTCATCCGTCAATTGCATCATTTTCATGCCGGCCAACCGTAGTCCTTTACGTTCAAAGAGATGAGTAATCTCACCAACCAATCCCCGTTGAAGGGTACACGGCTTCAAAATAACCAGCGTTTTTTCGATCATGATGTGTGACTTTCAAAAGATTAAACTATACACTTACTATAAAAAATTCCCCCAAAGATAGTATTTTCCGACGAAAGGGCAAGTAAGTCATTAACTATTTTTCAGAAGTACAGAGATGAAAAGGACAGAATAAGCGACGTTAAAGCCCTATAAATAGGAGGGATAAGAATGAAATATGTTTTGCAACACATTTCCGCAAATAAACTGCATGTTTAACCGTTTTTCAACTTATAGCCGCCCAGTTAACATTCGTTTTCCGAAGAGATTTCAGTTGCCGCCACAGGATTTCGTTCTCCGGATGCTGAGCCGACGGGTCGTTATCTACGATCTCTTCGGCTATCGAACGGACATATTGCAACAGCTGACCGTCACGGGCGATGTCCGCAATCTTCAGATCGAAGGCAATACCGCTTTGCTGCGTACCCTCCAGATCACCGGGACCTCGCAGTTTCAAATCCGCTTCCGCTATTTCAAAGCCGTCATTCGTACGCACCATTATTTCCAACCGTTTCCGAGTCTCTTCGGTCAGCTTGTAATTCGTCACCAGGATACAATAAGACTGTTCGGCACCGCGCCCCACCCGGCCACGCAACTGATGGAGTTGTGAAAGTCCGAAACGTTCGGCATTCTCAATAATCATTACAGAAGCATTGGGCACATTCACTCCGACTTCGATAACGGTGGTGGCAACCATAATCTGAGCTTCCCCGGAAATAAAGAGTTGCATCTGCTCATCTTTCTCCGCAGACTTCATCTTGCCGTGAACTTTGGCAACGGTGCAGCCGGGAAATTCTTCCAGAATATGCTGATAGCCTTCCTCCAGATTCTTGAGGTCGATTTTCTCGCTTTCCTTTATTAAAGGATAAACGATGTACACCTGACGCCCTTCTTCTATTTGTTTGCGTACCGAGCGATACATACTTTCCCTGCGGTTATCAAACTGATGGATGGTCGTTATCGGTTTTCGGCCCGGCGGTAGTTCATCAATGACAGAAACATCCAGATCACCATATAACGTCATGGCCAATGTACGCGGAATAGGCGTGGCCGTCATCACCAGCACATGTGGCGGCTGCACATTCTTTGTCCAAAGACGGGCACGCTGTGCCACGCCGAAACGGTGTTGTTCGTCAATAACCACCAGTCCCAAGGAAGAGAAGTTAACCGTATCCTCAATGACTGCATGCGTACCTATCAGAATTTTCACGTCTCCTGTCAACAATCCGGACAGAATCGCCTCCCGCTTCTTTCCTTTGACAGACCCGGTCAGCAGTTCGACACGAATATCCATACCGAAAAGCAATTCCCTGATTGTTTCGTAATGCTGATTGGCCAGAATTTCGGTGGGAGCCATCATACATGCCTGAAAACCGTTATCCAAAGCAAGCAGCATACTCATCAATGCCACCAGCGTTTTACCGCTGCCGACATCTCCTTGAAGCAGGCGATTCATCTGCCTGCCGCTTCCCACATCATTCCTGATTTCTTTCAGTACCCGTTTCTGAGCACCGGTCAACTGAAAAGGAAGATTCTGCGAATAAAATGTATTGAAAATATCCCCCACCCGTTCAAAGATGTATCCGCGATATCTTCTTTGCCGGTCTTTCGCATAGCGGAGAATATTTAACTGCACATAAAACAGTTCTTCGAATTTCAAACGATACTGAGCTCTGCGCAGCAAATCGGGATTGGTAGGGAAATGAATATTCCGTAGTGCTTCTGTCAGAGGCATCAGATGATGGTCCGACAAAATCTTGGGAGAAAGCGTTTCCGGCAGCGGTTCCTGTATTTGCTGGATTACTGTAGCCATCATCTTCTCAATCGCATGCGAATTGAGGAAACTCCGTTTCATTTTCTCCGTCGTATTATAATAAGGTTGCAGGCCGACGGAAGATAGTTTCAGATCATCCGACTTGTCTATATCGGGATGCGCTACATTGATACGACCGTTAAAAACGGTAGGCTTACCGAAAATGATATATTCTTCGTGAAGTTTGTACTTACCTAATATATACTTGATGCCTTGAAACCACACAAGGTCGACGACTCCCGTACCATCTGAGAAATGAGCAGTCAGGCGTCGCTGCCGTCCTTCTCCTATCGTCTCGAAGCCGAGAATTTCTCCTTTCAACTGGATATACGGCATGTTGCCATCTATTTCGTGAATGTAATAGATGCGGCTCCGGTCAACATATTTATAAGGGAAATAATAAATCAGATCGTACAACGAGTAGATTTCCAATTCCTTGTTCAATACAGCGGCCTTCTGAGGTCCTACACCGGAGATAAATTTTATGTCGCGTGTGGTTAAATCGAACATTTACAAGAGAGCACTCCCGACTTTCAGGTCAAAGGGAGTTGTTATTTTTATGTTTTCGCGATTTCCTTCCGCAAGATGTACGGGGATACCCATCGCTTCGACCACCGAAGCGTCATCTGTGAAGAACGGAGTAAATTCCTGCGCATAAGCTTGTTTCAGCAAATCCACTTCAAAGACCTGAGGCGTTTGCACTAACTTATAATCATTACGGCTCACCGTCTCGCTTCCGGTATCCGTCAGATGACGCAGTGTTTCTACCACATCTACTACCGGAATTACCGCTCTATACTGTTGTGCCAGCTCATAGCAGCGGCGGATCACCTCGATGGAGACAAACGGACGAACTCCGTCGTGCACCCCTACCCATCCGGGAGCCTGCACGAGTGCCAGCCCATTCTTCACCGAGTGAAAGCGGGTCTCGCCACCATCCGCAATGAGGTGTTCCACAGAAAAATGATGTTCTGCACAAAGTTGCTTCCAGAAGTCCTGTTGCTCGCGGGGAAGTACCAGAATAATTTGAAGCATTGCATCATACTTGCGGAATGCTTCCAGCGTATGCATCAACACAGGTTTGCCACCGACAGGAAGAAATTGTTTGGGAAGATCACTTCCCATTCGCAAGCCCTTTCCACCGGCGACAATAATCACAGATTGTTTCATAGACAGCTTAGCGTTTTACGCACATCGCTTCTACCAGTTCGTCTACTTTTTCTTTGCCGACCAGCATATCTACGATAGCCAAAGCAAACTCCATAGCAGCACCCGGCCCCATACCTGTAATAATGTTTCCGTCACGAACTACGGGTTCACTGACACATTCCGCACCTTCCAGATATTGTTCGAAGCTGGGATAGCAAGTCGCTTTCCTTCCTTTCAGCAAACCTAATTTACCCAATACCATCGGAGCCGCGCAGATAGCAGCAATCGGTTTTCCTTTTGCAGCAAAATCAAGGATCAGTTTACGCAGTCCTTCATGTTTATCGAGCGTAGCCGCCCCCGGCATTCCGCCCGGCAACAACAGCAGATCGGCATCAAAAAAATCGCAGTTATCAAAGTTTATGTCACAGAGTAAGGACACATCATGAGCGCCCACTACAATTTCGTCCGGAGTGACAGATACGATTTCCACATTCAGTCCGGCACGTCTCAAAGTGTCGACAGCAGTAAAGGCTTCAATTTCTTCAAAGCCATCTGCAAAAAAAGCATATACAGTTCCCATAATCCTATATTTTTGATTAGTGATACTATCTCAGGTTAAAATAATACGTGATGGTTCCAGTCTGGTTGTTCGGTCCTTCCACGGTATTGAAGCGAGCCTTCTTTGCCGCGTCTTCCGCTGCTTTCCGCAGGGTGGAGTTCACGGTATTCGTTTGAGGATTGATACTGGTACCAATTACCTGTCCCGCAGGATTTACGGTGATATTGACTACCACACGTCCTTCTTCCGGCACATTATAGGCAGGCTTTGGCAGACTGCCCGTACCTAAAGAACGTCCGCCGAGGTCAAATGTTCCATAACCTCCGGTTCCAGTCTTCGCCCCGGCAGATGAATTGCCGTCCTTACTGCCTTCGGTACCTGTGCCGCTGGCGGAAGTTCCTTTGTTTCCTCCCATCTGCGCCCCTTTTCCGAAAGCGTTGGCAACCTTTTTCTTCGCAGCTTCTTCGGCAGCTTTCCGTTCACGTTCCGCTTTTTCTTCTGCAAGCCGTTTCGCTTCGGCAGCTTTCTCTGCTTCCGTCTTTTCGGGTTTCTTCACCGGTTCTTTCGGTTTCACGACCTCTTTGGGTTTCACGGTTTCCTTTTTATGTTCCGTTTTCGGTTTCAGAACCACCGTTTCTTCTTCGGTCTGTGTCAGCAAATCCTGTTCCGAGGGCAGTTCCGGTTGCGTTTCTGCAGGAGCTGCCGGTTCTTCGGGCAGTATATCCACGTCTACCAGCGAAGGGTCGTCAAAGCCGCGGGCAGCTTCCACATTTCCCAGCATCACAGGTACTCCGCCTGCATCTTCATCCGGCTGGGGAACCGCAAAGCTCACCAGAATCAAAAGAGCAATCACTGCCACGTGTACCAACAGTGCACCCAGCGCGCCGATAAATTCACCCTTTTTTCTTCCGTCCATCCTTCTTATTTATTTTCCGGCGGGCGTGTAGCCAACACCATTTTAAAATGATTCTCATTCGCTATGTTCAGCACCCGCACGATTTCACGGTAAGGCACCGATTCGTCCGCATACAATGCGACATACATCTCCGGTTCTTTCTCCGCACAACTTTGCAGGAACGGAGTCAGTTCGTCCAACGACAGCGGCTTTTCCTTCTCATTGCCGAAAGCAGCGTAGAAGTTCAGTTCCTTATCGATCACGACTCTTGTCAGCGGTTTGGCCGAAGTCTGCTGTTTACCTTGCGGCAGCAGCACTTTAATGGCATTGGGCGAAACCACTGTAGAGGTAATCATAAAGAATATCAGCAGCAGGAAGATGACGTCCGTCATGGATGCCATACTGAAATTGGGCGATACTCTATTTCTTCTTTTTAATCCCACTTTATTATTGATTAGTGGTTAATGATAGTGATTAACGTCTCAGGTTTACTTTTGGGCGGGCTCGTTCAAAAGGTCCATAAATTCCATCGTACGAGCTTCCATTTTGTTTACTACACGGTCCACCAGCATCACCAGGTAGTTGTAAGCAAACATGGCAATGATACCCACGATCAGACCGCCTACTGTAGTGATCATAGCTTCGTAGATACCGCCGGAAAGCAGTGTGATATCAATATTTCCGCTTCCCGCATTCGCCATTTCATAGAATGCGCGCACCATACCGGTCACCGTACCGAGGAATCCGAGCATCGGAGCACCACCGGAGATGGTTGCCATCACCGTCAGTCCTTTTTCCAGTTTGGCCACTTCGATGTTACCGACATTTTCAATGGCAACCTGCACATCGTTGATAGGACGTCCCAGACGACTGATTCCTTTCTCAATCATACGTGCGGACGGAGTATTCATCGTGCGGCAATACTGGATAGCAGCCTTTATTTCACCGCTATGGATATAATCCTTGATCCGCTCCATGAACATCGGGTCTTCTTTTCCCGCCTTGCGGATCATATAGTTGCGTTCAAACAAGATATAGAAGCAGACTACAGAGAGTACACCGAGTACAATCATGATCCAACCACCCTTGATAGCCATATCAAGCATATTCATTTCAGGAGCGCTGACCGGAGTCAGCACGGGGTTGGCAGTTGCCAGCGAGTCGGCCATATTCATAGCCCCCTGGGCCAATAACATCAATCCATTCATTAGCGTAGACAGTTTTTATATTCCTGAATAGTACGTTCCAGTCCCAGATACAATGCATCGCTGATCAAGGCATGTCCTATGGATACTTCGTCCACCCAAGGAATGTTTTTATAGAAATAGTTTAAATTCACAAGACTCAAGTCATGTCCGGCATTCAAGCCAATGCCCAGCTTACGGGCTGTTTTGGCCGCTTCCACAAAAGGAGCGATGGCAGCCTCCGGATTCTTCGGATAAGCCGTAGCATAAGGTTCCGTATAAAGTTCCACACGGTCGGCACCAGCTTTGGCCGCATATTCCACCATCTCCGGGTCGGCAGCAACGAATACAGAGGTACGGATACCCGCAGTATTGAACTGATCGAGAACTTCCGCCAAAAAATCCTGATTTGCCTTGGTGTCCCAACCGGAATTGGAAGTGATTTGCGAAGGATCATCGGGAACCAGCGTCACCTGATGCGGTTTCACTTTCAATACCAGGTCTATAAATTCCGGCGACGGGTAGCCTTCGATATTGAATTCGGTCCGCAACAACGGACGCAGATCATATACATCTGCCCGGCGGATGTGGCGTTCGTCGGGACGAGGATGAACAGTTATACCGTCAGCCCCGAAAGTTTCACAATCAAGCGCTACCTTTACCACATTAGGGGTATCCCCTCCGCGTGCATTTCTCAATGTAGCAACCTTGTTTATGTTTACACTTAATTTAGTCATAGTTTTACGCAATATTTGCCGCAAAAATACAAATATTATTATTAGTTGCCTAATAATACGAAACGCATTCTCAGTTCTTTTTTGGTTATTTAAAGTAGAAATCCAAGAAAAAATGCCAATTTTGCAGCCGTAACTAATGAAACAGCTTATGAAATTTGCCATTTTCGGAAATACGTATCAGCCTAAAAAGTCTTCCCATGCTCTCAGACTGTTCCAGCTTCTCAGAAAGCAGGGAGCGGAAATCTGTATGTGCCGCGAGTTCTACCAGTTCCTGACGGCAGACTTAAAAATGGAAGTGCCTGTTGACTATCTGCTCGAAGGCAATGACTTTACAGCTGATATGGTCATCAGTATCGGAGGCGACGGGACATTTCTGAAAGCTGCCCGCCGGGTAGGAAGGAAGCAGATCCCCATCCTCGGTATCAACACAGGACGGCTGGGATTTCTTGCTGATGTTTCGCCCGAAGAAATGGAAGTTACTTTTGAAGAAATTCAGGCAGGCAGGTATAGTGTGGAAGAACGAAGTGTATTGCAACTTATCTGTAATGACAGAAATCTACAGGAATCTCCTTATGCCCTCAACGAGATTGCGGTGCTCAAACGGGACAGTTCTTCCATGATCAGCATCCGCACTGCCATCAATGGTGCGTACCTGAATACTTATCAGGCTGACGGACTGGTCATTGCCACCCCTACCGGGTCCACAGCCTATTCATTAAGTGTAGGCGGTCCGATCATTGTACCTCATTCCAATACGATCGCCATCACCCCGGTAGCTCCACACAGCCTCAACGTCCGTCCTATCGTTATCCGTGACGACTGGGAGATCACGCTGGACGTGGAAAGCCGCAGCCATAACTTCCTCGTTGCCATCGACGGCAGCAGTGAAACATGTAAAGAGACAACCCAGCTGACCATCCGCCGGGCAGACTACAGTATCAAAGTGGTGAAGCGTTTCAATCACATTTTCTTCGATACCCTCCGCAGCAAGATGATGTGGGGAGCGGACGGAAGGCGCTGATCTTCCGCCCGGACCTTCGGGCATAAAAAAGTACATCCTTCCTCACCAGGACAGAATGTACTTAAACAAAAACAAACAATTATATAAAACGGGCATCCAAGAGCCTCCGTTTATATAAGCAATAAGCATGTTGTGGGAAACATACACATGCCATAAAGGGTTTATCCCCGTTCGGGTACTTCACAGTAAGCTTTTTAGAAAAACATCTCACCCCATATTTTATAATTATTCATATTCTGTCGGACACATAATTAAATATGTTCAAGTATTTTTCAGTCAATTATCACCAAGGGTAAATATGCGAGATAAATCCCATTATAATAGATGTGCCAACCGGCTTCTCTCTCTACGTATTATTTATCCAATTATTGCTGTCACCCATCACAAAAACACAGCCAACACACTAATAGCCAACACTTAACGCCGTGACAACAACAAGTGACGGCACGGTGATGACAACTATTGCCGTCACACGTACATCGACTACACTGAACTCATAAGAGTGTGTGTCAAAAGTAACTAAACTCCCCTCCTTCCTGAAGGGAGAATTTAGTTACTTTTGACTTTTGACATACACTCTAGCATAATAAGTTTCCATACGCTGGAGCCAATGTTTTCAAGCGTCCGGAACTTTGGTTTCAAGGCTTAGAAACTTTAGTTTCAAGCCGATGAAACTAAAGTTCCAAGCGGGAGAAACAAAAGTTTCAAGCGGGAGAAACTAAAAAGCTCTATATAGAACCACAAACAGAACATAAGGAACCATTAAAAGCAAGGTAGTGTGACAGCAAAATTTGCCGTCACACTGCCATCACCTACTGCCGTCACTTCGTTAATCACTCATATTCAAACTATTACGTCTAACAAAGTGACAGATGACAGCAAATTATAGTTTTTTATTTTTATAGAGAGACTAGCTGACACGTAAGTATATCATAAGAATGTTAATCCAATTGTTGCGGCTGGCAGAGTTTTTTCTTTTTCAAACTTTGTATAAAGTCTAAATTCTATTCGCTCATCATTGCAAAGAAATGATTAAATGGCTACTTATTCCCCGGAAACAATCCGAAGGATTTTCGTTTTTGATCCATCAACTGCTGTGTCTTTTCTCTATGTGGTGACTTTCGCCTTGATCTTTTCTCCAAATAAAAAGGAAAACCGACACCCACACTTACATTCAAGTCACGTGCAAGTGTAGAGCTTTTATAGACTCTCTTTTCCACCCTCTCTTTCGTATAAAGATCGGTAACATATTCACGACACGTAAAATTCGCCAGAGGCTGTACATAATTGACATTCAACAGTAAAAAACAGGATCGGCTGAGTTTATAGTTCACTGTAACACCCGCCGAAAGAATAAAAGCATCTACAGTCTTATTGCCATAGTTACTTTCATCATCCTCTCTATATTCTATCTGGTATAACTCATTTCCTCCTTTTTTCTTCAACTCCGCATAAACGTGCTGATAGGATACACTATTCACGCCGATACCCAAACGAGGGTAAAAAGCCCAATGAGAATTTTCAATACGATAGGCCACACCAAAATCCATACAGAAGTCGACGTCAGGCTTTTGCTTTCCCCATGTAAGATCACTCACATAATAATCCGCTTCCGCCGCCTGGGCTAATTCAGCATAACAATCCCGTTTATATTTCGCCGGAATATTCAAACGAACATTTGTGTACCATCCCCATTTACGGGAAAAGAAATGCTGCAGCCGAAGGTTAACGGCAGGAAAGACAGAACCCCGATCCGACATTGAAGCGAGCATATTCCCTTTTCCCCGATAAGCAAGGTCAAAATTGGCCCCCACATCCAAATCCAACTGCAGTAATTTGTTCTTTGTTGAAGGGTCTTTAAGAAACTGGCTTTCTTGTGCCTGCAACACAGGCACAGCACCTGCCGTCAATAACAGCATGACTAATAAATGAATGTTCTTCATAGACAGTAGATTTTAATATAAAGTCACCGGATCGCTCACCCGTTCGACTGTCTCACCGCTTTCCATTGTCAGCACTACACGAAAACGATACTCTCCGCCTGATTGGGGAATGATTAATAACGCCTTATATACCTTATTTACTTCACCTATAATAGATATTACCTTTCCATTAACAGTATAATCTGTCTGCTGATCTTTAATAAACGTCTTTGGATAGTCATAAAAGCAGGAAGTCACCTCCGCCCCTTCCGGGAGTTCTGCATTAAAAGCTGTTTCCGTAAATATCTGAATCTTCTGGATAGCATCAGATAGTACATGACTGAGATAATGATCGGTGTCATAAGGTTCCGGTTCTTCTTCCCCGGCATCTGTCAGCAGACGAATTTCCAGCATATAGGCTTCTTTGAGTACTTTGTTTTCAACAGCCTCCTTAGGCTTTTCACCTGCATTATCCCAATGGTATAGCTCCACTTCTGTCAAAGTGCAGGGGACGTTGATCGGAATCAGATCCCGTTCTTCGCAAGACATGGCTGTCGCCACCAAAAACAACAATGATAGGAATAGTCGAGTCAAGTGCTTTTTCATACGCATTATTCTATTAGTTTTCACAAAGTTAACCTTTTTCTTATAGAAAAATGCGCCAAAAAGCCTTTTACTGCTTATTGGCGCATTTTTTTTCTTGAATTTATACCGGTTAGTCCAGCGTAAACTTTTGAGAGCCGATCAGATTACCACCTTCAAAAATATCTAAACGATAGTTGCCGGCATACAAAAACTCCTCTACATCCCAGAATACATTCACATTCTGTTCTTCCCCGTTATATTCAATATACTTTTTGATAGAGTAAGTCAGCGTACGGTTCTCATAAGAGAATGTATTGGATGCACTCTTGGTCAGCGCATCGTTATCCGGTTTGGTTATGCGTATATACAAGGTACGTTCACCATTCTCAGCAGTGATATTCTTCACGACTGTAAAACTGATAGCCAACTTGACGATATCTTTCACCTTCTTCGCTACTTTTCCCCGCTTATTACGCGGTTCGATGCGGATGTTGGTAACATCGAGCTGGGCAGCCAGCGTCACTTTCTTATCCAAGTCTTTCTTTTGCTCGGAAAGGGTACTGATTTGCTGTGAAGCCTTGTTATATTTCTGGGTCACATCTGCAATAACCTGCTGCTGGCGTTTATTGATCCGATCCAAAGAGTCTATCTGATTGACGTAGCCTACCAATATCTTACGCAAAGTAGCCAGTTCTTTCTTCAAACGACGAATTTCTGTCGCATTCGAACTTTTCACTGTACGGAGTTCTTCCAGCAATCGCTGGGTTTTCAATTGCTCCTGATCCAGCAACTGTGCCAGAGAGTCATTAGTCACCGTGAACTTTAACTCATCATACTTCTGCACAAACTGACTATATTCATTTTCCAAATCTTCCTTATCCAACTGAAATTCCTGCACCAGCTCGCGATTGGCTTTCTTTTCAGTAAACAACAGATAAGTGATGCCGACAATCGCTATCACCAAAACAGCTACAGCTGCAATAAGAAGGCTTTTTTTATTCATAGTTCCAATTGTTAATCGATAACGGGCACAAAAGTAATCATTTCGTAACAGAGTAACATAGTCTTAGGCATTTTCTTTAACGAAAATTATTACGGAAAAATTTCCTTAATTAGGATTATCGTTGTAATTTTGTCGCGCTAAAAGCATGGAATTAATTATCAACTTTTTAAATATATAAGTATTATGTCAAAAGTAACCGTAGTAGGCGCAGGTAACGTAGGTGCTAC
>OGDN01001459.1_pt1 | contig 38640 bp, 36 predicted proteins | sample 1570271 | NCBI WGS metagenome assembly OGDN01 (sample SAMEA4384481, study PRJEB24528) | human gut metagenome | reverse complement strand
GCTTGTACACCACCGACTTAAAACGGATAGACTCCGCCCGCACCTCTCCTTCCTTTTCCACATCGGCCGGACACGACAACGTCATCTGAAAATATCCAATGCCGTCGATATGCACACAATTTCCTTTTTGCAGTTCCTCCACAAAACGGTCACTCATTTCGCACAACACAGCCCTCAAATCACTCTTAGTCAAACTGGTCGCCTTCTGTATATCGTCTCCCAGACTCCAGATACTAACTGTTTTCGACCTGGCTACACGAGCATGCAGATGCGCCACCTCCTTCCCGTCCACTTCGCGGGGAGGGCTCTTATACAAATCATATTCCACCTTCATAATCTTCCCTTTTTAGCGATTATTCCATACGTTTTCTCCTCATCGTCTCAGCCGGGTGAAACGAGAATTCCACCCGGCTGACATGCTCGTTCCACCCGAGTGGAACGGTCGTGCCAGCCAAGTGGAACGATGCCATTTACAGCATAAAGGTAACAAAAAAAAGGCAGACTGACACCATATCAGGCATTTATTTCCAATAAGCGGAAAAATATTTGCTGAAGCGGCAAAATATTTGCAAACCCCTCTCCCGATGTCGTAACTTAGCTGCATAGAAACCAAAAAACAAAAGAAAAATGAGCAAAAGGAACTTGAAAAATCTGAGAAAAGAGAATGAATCCTTAAAAGAAATGTGTGCCCGAAAAACAACTCCGTCCACCGACCCTGCATTGGATGCCATTTTGCAAATGGAATCATACTTGAAACGCCACTATGATTTCCGCTTTAACCGGATAAATGAAATAACCGAATACCGCCTGCACGGTACTTTGCCTTTCGCCCCCCTGAGCCAGCGTGACTTAAACTCCATCTGCATTGCAGTCCGCAAGGCAGGGATAAACTGTTGGGATAAAGACGTCAACCGTTTTATTTACTCCACACAAACCGGCAGCTATCATCCCTTCCGGCTCTATATGCAGGAACTTCCGTTGTGGGACGGCACAGACCGGCTGACCGACTTGGCACAGCGTGTTTCTGCCCACGATTACTGGGTGCGCAGTTTCCACCGATGGATGTTGGCAATGGTAGCCCAATGGATGGGCCTGGACGACACCCATGCCAATAGCGTGGCCCCCATCCTGGTCAGTCAGAAACAAGGGAAACAAAAATCCACGTATATAAAAATGTTGATACCGCCCGAATTGCAAAACTATTATACCGATGATTTCAACCTGAATGCTAAGGGACAGGCCACCCGCAAATTATCGGAATACGGGCTGGTATGTATGGATGAATTTGACAAAGAAACAACCAAGAAGATGCCTTTATTAAAGAATCTGATGCAGATGGCAAGCCTGAGTTTCATCAAATCATATCAAAAGAGTTTCTCCAAACTGCCTCGAATCGCTTCGTTCGCAGGCACATCCAACCGTAAAGATATCTTAACTGACCCTTCGGGAAGCCGCCGTTTTATCTGCATCGAAGTAGAAGAGAAAATCAATACGGAAGATATCATACATTCACAAATCTATGCCCAGCTGAAAACAGAGCTGTTACGTGGTGAACGCTATTGGTTTGACAGTGACGAAGAAGCGGAAATCAATCTCCATAACCGGGAATTTTACAGACAATCAACAGAAGAGAGCGTATTTAATTGTTGTTTCCGGGCGGCACAACCTGATGAAACGTATATGGAACTGTCGGCAGCAGAAATCTTCCTATCCATCAAGAAACGCTATCCCTATGCATTAAAGCAGGCATCTCCGGCTAGTTTCAGCAAAGTATTGATGTCACTTGGGGTAGAAAGGATACATACGCGCACCGGCAATCTCTATCGCGTGATAGAAATGAAATAACTCCTTTCACAGGAATGCGCTATAAGTCAGACACTTACAGCGCATTTTGTGTGAAAGGAGTTTTCCTAAACTTTTCTCTCCGTACTATTTTTGTTTTATTCTTAATTGACAAAGCTCAAGTCACATACCGGTATTCCGACCTGATACTTTTTCAAAGTATTCTCACTCATTTTCCGTTTTACTTTAGAAACAGGCACCAGATAATAGAGCATCGGATTATTCGGCCTCTGTCCGTACCCTATTAATACAAAGTCGACTTTCTTCCTTCTCCGGTCAATCAGTTCTTTCCGTGAGAATTTATAGCCGTCACTTTCTGCAAAGGGATACCAAGTGCACATCACATTCACCAGCTTGTCTGCCCTGTTCATCAGAGTAAGAAAATTACCCTCATTCACCATACGGCACTCTACCAAGCCCCTCTCATTAATGAACTTGCAAATGAAGGAAGCAAAGGTGTTATTATTGGCATTCTTTACCTGTGCCAATGATATTGTCGGTAAGAGAAAGCATAAAAATATGCTCAGCTTAAAATATTTACTCATTGTTGGACTACTGTTTATAAATTAAATTGGTAGTCTTAACAATGGGGAGAAGAGATTTGTTCTAGTAAGAAAATGTTAATGAAAACTTTACAGATAAATATGCCTCTATTTACGCAATACTAATTTATAAACTAACGTTCTTAATTGATTAGGAATTAAACGCACCCCAACTCTTACTATTATATTGTACAATAAAGTCATTGGACCAATAAAATGCATTCTATAAAACCCCATTTGAGAATGAATATCTGAAATTGCATATTTCAGACCGCCTCTCCTTCTGATTACGTCACGAGAAAAACGAAACCATAAAAGACTTTCCTGCACATTATAGAAATTAGCTCCATTCTGAATCATTTTTATCCAAAGACAATAATCTTCAGGAAAACCATTATATCCATTAACTCCCAATACAGAACTTTTCTTATATATAACAGCAGGATGATTTATCGGAGAACGATGCTTAGCATATTTAACTATTTCTTCATGAGTTTCCGGAACTTTTTTTATAGCCAAGATATGCTCCGGAGTGTCTTCAAATTCTTCAATCCAAGAACTACAAATATCTATTTCAGGATGTTCCTGAAAAACCGCCAATTGCCTTTGAAATCTATTTGATTTCGCTATATCATCTGTGTCCATTCTAGCCACCAACTCATAATTACAATGCTTGAGCCCTTCATTTAGAGCATTTCCCAAACCTCGATTTTGAGGAAGTGATACAATTTTCAAAATTGAATACTTTTGCTGATATATTTCAATTAAAGAATCCAATTCTTTAGTTAAAGGCCCATCTTTTACTAAGATAATTTCATTAGGCAATAATGTTTGAGATAAAATACTATCTAAACTTTGCTGAAGAAACTCAGGTTTTTCTTTATAATAAACAGATAGAAGTACTGAAAACATTTACAACAATTTAATATAAATTCCAATCAAACAAAACATTATTATATGGGTAAACCCCTACAGAGCCTGTAAAAAGAAGCATAAAAAATAAAGAACCTACATAACAAAGCAAAATAAAAAGAGCAAATCCTTTAGGTTTTAGCCTATTATTATAAACATACATTGGCAAAATAATAATCTGAACTATCGAAAAAAACATCACAACACGAGTACCTAACGACAACCCCATCAACAAATTATTTGCAATAATTCCCAATATGTAAATTTTAAACCAAAGCGTATCTTTTATATCATCATCAGAAGTGTTATATATAAAGACACATAATGCATTCAGGAATAAAGATAGAATTAAAGGCAATAAAATAGAGCTTCTAAAACCATTCTCACTACTAGACAAATATATAGCATAGGGTCCCAAAATATAACTTAATAGCCCTTCGCTAATAAAGAACAATCCTCCAAACAAAGATAATGCTATTCCCCAATAAAGCCTTTTAGCAGTAATTTGTATTTTCAAGAAAGGTAAGACTAAAAATGTAACAATTGCAGAATAATGAAATAAAAAAGCAATCAATCCATAAAAGATAAACAGATTCCTTTTGCCTTCTACTAATTTAGAGTATGCATAAAAGACAAAGGAAACCGCTATCATTTGTCTAGTTATATTCATTGAGTAAAAGATAAAATACAACGAATACAAAAGAAATAAAGAGAAAATTATATTTGGACTATATTTTATAAGTACTTTTGAAATACAGAAAAAAGTTATCAGTGAAGATATCCAAAGCAAAACATGGAAATTTCCTCCCAAAACATAGACTAAGAAATTTATAAGCACCCATAATGGCTCTGGATAGGTGTAATCTTTATCAACTACTACTGAATTATATATTACTTCATAAGTTTGAGTATCCGGGCAAACTTCTATCCCTCTAAAGCCTACAACAATAGATAAAAAAACTACTAAACTAAAATACAATGCATTGTTATTACTTTTAGTAGAGCAAAGCAATAAAACCCACCACAAAAGACTAAAGCCAATCATGCGATACTATAACGAATTAAAATAATGTGAATACAATAATTTTTCATAGACTATATTTTCAATCTTTCCACTTCTTCAGCTTTCTCAAAAAATGAACGAACTCATTGTGTCCCTTACGACCTAAACTATAATATAACATACAATGGATACACCTTTTAAAAGTATACAGAGTTCCCTTTTTCAACCATTTTCCATCAAAATGATGCACACAATAAGTTTCTTCAGATATTGCTATTTTCCCAACATTATAATCTTTAGGAGAGAAATAATAATAGGGCTTAACATCTATATTCTCATGCTTAATAATAGAATGTACCAAAAGAGGGACCGGACGCATATCATAAGAACCATCCTTCTTAATAAAAGGACGAACATCATAATAATCCAAACATTTCTTCACCCATCCACATCCTTTTTCTGCTCCAATTACAGCCGCTTCTATATCGCCACTAGCTTCTTCTCCTATTATTTCTTTTTCACATAAAAGAGGATTAAATGTTTTTAAAACCTCAACATCGGCATCTAAATAAATACCTCCAAAATGATATAATGCATAGAATCGTATGTAATCTGCTGCAAAAGCATATTTTCGATTTTCAAAACTCTGTTTTAACCAAAGATTTGATGAAACATCAATTCTATTTGTATCCCATAACATTATCTCATAATCCGGCAAAACTTGCTTCCAAGATTCTAGGCAATTGGCAATTAAAGGAGGATATGGTTCACCACTAAGCCAACAAAAATGAATAATTTTAGGTATCATGATAATAAAGTAAATAGTTTATCCCAAAGCATATAGACCTTTTCAGGAGAAAATCTAGACGCATCTTTAGCAGCTCTCTCTCCCATTAAATGTCTCAATTTATTATCTCCACATAATTTCAACATACAGTCTACCATCTTATCCATTTCACCTTCAGGCAATAAATATCCATTATAATTATCCGATACAACTTCTTTTGGTCCTGTTTTACAATCAAAACTTATAATTGGAAGTCCATAAGATTGTGCCTCTAATAAAACCATCGGTAGGCCCTCAAATCTTGATGTCATCAAATATACAGAAGAAGATAAATAATATTTTGAAATATTATTTGTAGGTGGCATAATTTTAACCCTATCTTTCAGGTCTAATATTTCAATCATTTGCAAGAGTTTCTTTTTATCCTGTCCATCTCCCACAATAACCAAATTCCAATCACGATTGATTTTAGCAAAAGAACTAAAAACATGTAACATTATATCAAACCCTTTTTGTGGATACAGTTTTCCTATAGCCAAAATCGTTTTATCATTTAAAGAAGATTTCTGTTCTGGAAGAAAGATACTATTGGGAATAACAAAAGAACAAGGATTTAACTGTTTCATTTTAAAAAGATCTTCATTTGTTAAAACAATAGTTGCGTCTAATTTATTATAAGAAATTTTTCTCAATATTTTCCAAATAAAAGAAACACAATCAAAAGAATTATGTTCACAACCAATCCTTTTTCCATATGTTTTTGATAAAATTCCAAGTACTACATTAGCATATGTTCCTATTCCTAATATAAAATCAAAACTATGTGTAGACAAATATTTATATAATTTCATACAAACCAACAACTTAGACAAGGCAAAAGTGTTTTTGACATTCAAATAATCTATTTCCACACTTGCAGCAACAGGAAATATTTCAGTATCCTTCTTTTCATCCATGGATAAAATACAACAATTCACACCTTTTTGGGCATACCAAGATGCTATGTGAGAAGCTACTTTCTCCCCTCCACCCTTAAAATGGATATCATTAACAATTAACAATATTGCTTTCATTTTTTAACAAGATAAGGACATAACATTAGGATGATATATTTCATAAAATCCCATATCCACCATAAATCAAATTTTCTAATCCGTAACACTTCTCTAAAAACTGCATTTCTATGTGAAATCGTCAAACCTATGCAAACATCGTATCTAGCAATAGTTTGAGGTAGATATTTTATTGACTGCATACCATACTTACCAAGTAACTGATACATCATATTATAATCTGCATCATATTTATACTTCACATCAAAACCTATCATTTTTGCATTTTCAGTCCGCACAAAAAAAGACTGATGAGAAGTAGGCATATTTCTCAATAAAAAATTAGGTAATCTTGATTTTAATAGTTCTTCTCCCCTCGGACGTACATAAATAGTATCTCCATACAGAGCTACAATGCGCCTATCATATTGTTCCAATTGCAGGTTCTCCAATACTTTAGTATGTACAAATGAATCACCTGAATTCATAAAATTAATCCATTCTCCTGATGCTATTTTTAAACCTTTATTCATCGCATCATAAATACCTTGATCAGGTTCACTAATCCAATAAAAAATTTTATCTTGATATTTTTTTATCACATCTACAGTCCCATCAGTACTCCCACCATCTATTATAATATATTCAACATTTGGATATGTTTGATTTATAACAGACAATATTGTAGATTCAATAGTTGCAACAACATTATAAGAAACTGTTACTATAGAGATTTTTTTATTCATACACATAAATCAACAAAGCTCTTTATATAAGTTCACTAATTGGGTAGCTGATTTCTCCCATGAAAATAAAGATAACCGTTCATACCCTAACTGCTGTAAAGAATTTATCTGCCCTGATGAATATGAGATAAAAGATGATATACATTGATAAAAATCAGAACCATGTTTATCTAAGTTAAAATATAAGGCAGCATTTCCTGCAACCTCAGGAAAACAACTCTTATTATTCAACAGAACAGGACATCCTGCTGCAAAAGCTTCCAATATTGGCATACCAAAACCCTCATCTAACGAAGGGTAAATAAAAGCTTCTGCATTAACCAATAAATTATTAAGTTCATGTGAAGAAGCAAAATAATGAATAACCTGATTACTAATATTTAAAGACCTTATAAGTTTACTTTCTTCTAGTGTAAATGGTAATCCTGTACACACTAATTTATATTCAGAATGCTCCTTCAATATTTTCGCCATTTCTGTAATAAATAAATCAAAGTTTTTATAAGAAGCTCTTAATCCCATATATAAAAAATATTTAGAGGAAATTATTGGAGTTTCTTTTCTTATTAAATCAAAATCAATATTATTATTATAGCCATGATGAATAACAAATATTTTTTCTTGTTGAATACCAAAAATATCCACAATTTTATCCTTCGTATATTGGCTCACAGCAACAATTGCCGCAGCCTGTTTTGCTAAGTTGAATTTATTTTTCACTTGAAAATCATTTGTATTAAAATATTGAGGATATAATTCTGTTATCATATCATGAATAGTCAATACAAATGGTTTTCCCCCAAGATACCTTAAAAAATAATCATCAAAAAATGTAGGATGGAAAACATCATAATCCTGTTTTTTTATAGATTCTATCGAATAATTTCGATTTATATTTAAAGATGAAGGATAATACGGAAATATCTTATTACATAAATCAAATATTCTCCCTTTCCCTTTAAACATTATAGGCAGCAAAAAGTTATCAACAGTCTTCGATAACCTACTCACATTCTTATCAAAGCCATATTCTTTTACATAAATATTATCACTTTCTTTTAAAGCAAGACAATACGTGACTTCAGGAGGAAAATGCGAAATTAGCTCAGCAAAACTTCGCGAAATCCCACCATATTTTTGAAACAAAAAAGCTTGATAATCATATAATATTTTCATCTACAATAGAAGTATAATACTATTTTATAAAAATTCTTCTCTATATGGACAATCTGTATAATCTGTCAATAAATTCATTTTGACTAATATTCTTCTTAACCATTTTCCCATTCTAAGTTTTAAAGAATATTTATGAATCAATGGAATGTTTTTCCATAAAGATTTTTCATAATACATTTTCCACCTATCTTTAAAAGGGTGTGTACACTCTCTATGCCAAGGTTTCAACGCACATATATAATGAATAATAACAGGATTTTCCGCTGCTAGAAACATATCCTTCCAATAGCTTTTCCTTATATATATAAGTCTAGTTCTCCATAAAAAATTATCCATAACATTATATCGCATAGGTAAAAGACGCTTGCTCGTTTTAAGTACATAATTCAGTACATCCTGATCATGATTTTCTAACACATTATTATTACTATCAATATAATCCAAAAATTCTTTTTCTAAATTGTGCTCCCGCCAATACTTCAGATTTATTAATAAAACTCCAGCATTAAAATAACCTAGTGAAATATCATAATCTAATCTATTATAATGTAAGATGCTATCTCCGACACTATCAGGAATTGCACCAACTGAATTATTTTCAATATCTGTATCCCATAAATCTTTTAAAGAATTACATACAATAATATCGCAATCTAAATACAACACCTTATCAAGCGCAATAGGCAAAACTGAAGATAACAACAAACGATAATAAGTAGTCAAATTCAAATCCTTCCTTTGAAATTGTTTTTGAAGCGGACATTTTTTTAGAGTATCAACATTTATAACATAAAACTGAAGTTTACAATTATACATTTCTACTGTCTCATTAAGTTTACTTTTATTGCTTTCCTTTAAACCTTCTGAAACAATATGAAAAACAATCTCACAATCTCTATTATTTTCACATATAGATAAAAGCAATATTCCGCAAGGCATTACATAGTTATCATCTAAGCAACATACTACATCCATAATATTATTTATTAAAATATGATTTTATTAACAATTTTATTTCTCTGTATCCAAATAAATATGAAAATCCCAAATAAAACAAACCACCCAACAAAGTACCAAAGAAAAGTTGTAACCACACATTACTCCATAAAAGAGATAATAATGATACGATTCCACCCATTACAACAGAAAGCAACAAATTAGGAAATATAGTTTTTATCACATTTTTATAAGTTACTTTATCCAATACTTTTATCGTGAACTTAGTTATAATAAAAACGTCTAAAAAAGCATATAAAACAAGTCCCCAGCACATTATTGTTATTCCTCCCCATATAGTCAATAACAAGATACAAAATGCAATAATTTTCTTTATAATCTCAGATTTCAAAGAATAATCACTACGATGTTTAACATTTAATAATTCCCAACACATTCGTTGAACAGGATCCCACATATATGCTACACACATTATCTGAAGAAATGGAACAGCAGGAAGCCATTTATCTGTAAGAAGCAACTTTACTAAAGGCTCAGCCAATGCACAAAGTCCAATCATCAATGGAAATATTATGTAAGTTGCCATACGTAAAAATAAAAAAAACTTTTCTTGAAGTAATTCCTCATTTTCCTGTATTTTACACTCTATAGGATAAGTCACACGAGATATTATATTAGTCAAATTAAATGATGGATACTGGGATATAGAATTTGCTCTATTAAAATATCCAAGTTCTGTTGCTGAAAAATAACGTCCTATAACTAATGTATACAGATTAACATATAATGAATGAAGTAAACCACCGACTAATAATTTAGAACCAAAAGAGAATAAAACTTTGAATGATCTAAAAGAAAAGTTGAACAATGGTTTCCATTTTGTAAAAACAATAAAAAGAAATGTACTTAGAATATTATACAATAAAGTTTGAAAGACTAGAGCCCAAACTCCCCATTTTTGATATGCTAAATAAACACCAGCTACACCACTTATTACGACAGCAACAAAAGCTATTATCGCTTGCAATTTAAAGTTTAAATCAATTGTCAGCTTTGCTCTTTGTACGGTAGCTAATGAATTAATAATTAAATTCAAACCTACGACTCGCGTAATTAATATTAATTCTGTCTCATGATAAAAAACAGCTATACAAGGAGAGAACAAATAAATAAGACAATAAACTAGTATACTAACAATAATGCTAAAATAAAAAACTGTAGAAAAATCAAGTTCTGTACATTTGTGTTTTTGAATTAATGCACTAGAAAAACCACTGTCTATAAAAGTCTGTGCAACGGCTAAGAATATCCCAAGCATTGCAATGAGACCATAGTCTGAAGGAGAAACTAATCGAGCTATAATTATACTAAGAATAAATTGAATTCCTTGTACTGAAAAACGTTCAATAGCACTCCACAGCATACTATTAGCTGTTCTTTCTTTATTTCGTTCTAACATAATCAACTATTCTTTCTCTCAATCACTTTATCCATATACATATGCATCCCTGTCCAGGCTGCTACATCCACAATAAACAACAATGTATTATCAACATAGCTAACCAAAAGGATATTACTTAAACTGAACAAAAAAGAAATGAACAAAATAGTAATCATTGCGTTTCTGACAGTAAATCCCATGGCAAGAAACTTATGATGGATATGCGTTTTGTCCGGCAAAAAAGGACTTTTGCCATTACGAACCCGACGGATGACAACGCGAATGACATCCAGACACGGGACTAGTAGTACACTGAATGCAACCAATATAGCACCATTGTAATTGAAATTCATCACTACATATTGGTTCATTATATATTTGATGGTTAGAAAACTGAGAATAAAACCTAAAGTCAAGCTACCGGTGTCTCCCATGAATATCTTTTTCCCTCGTTCTGCCTGACCAAATACATTGTAATAAAAGAAAGGAAGTAATACACCGATGGTAGTAAAGGCTAAAAGGCTGTAAAGCCATAAGCCATTATAAATAAACAGATTACCGTATACAAACAGGGCAACAATACTCAGTCCGGAAGCCAAACCATCTATACCGTCAATCAAATTGACGGCATTTGTGATAAATACAACCAGCAAAATAGAGAATGGCATCCCGATGTATGCAGGAATGGAATAAATGCCAAACATTCCGTAAAAATCATTTACATACAGACCTGCCAACGGGAACATGACTGACGCAAAAATCTGTACCACAAACTTCTGACGCCAGCGCACTCCGACTAAATCATCGGCAATACCGACAATGAAAAGTAGAGTCAGACCGCTACATAGCAATAAAAGTTCCGGAAATTGGGTCGCGCTATCCGTCCAAAAGAACCATCCTGCCTTCTCACACAATGCTACCAAAAACGTAATGGCAAAAAGTATGGTGGGGAAAAAACAAACGCCTCCCAAACGTGAAATTGGACGTATATGAACTTTTCTGCCATCAGGAAGATCAAACAGCCCTTTTCTTCTTGAAATGATGATGATATTGGGAATAATGATACGTGCCAGACTGATAGCCAGCACGAAGCCTATTAAGATAATTATCAAATGCTCCATCATAATTTAAATTATAAAGCCAAAGAATAAGTTTTCTCACAATGGGGGTAATCATAATTTAAATGACAGATATGATAATGTTCACCATTACCCAGAGATAATAGGGCAACAGTAATCGTTTTCTCTTTTTGCAAAATTACATCCATTCCTTTAGTTTTTGTGTCTAGTTATTAAGTCTTTCTATATATCCTATGGGCATCTCTACACAAGCAAAACCCAATGCTGCAATACGAACGGCAACCTTGGTTTTCCCGTCTACAGTGACCAACTCTCCCTCCAGTCCTGATAAAGGTCCCTTGATTACCCGTACTTTTTCACCGGGTATCAGGGAAGAATCATTAAGCGAAACAGCACTGTCCGAATAATCGAGCATAAACCGAAACCGCTCCATTTGTTCGTCGGGTATGACCAATGGCACACTTTCGCCACGATTCACCATATACCGATTCACCGAATATAATTCAAGCACTTTCTTCCGTTCCAAAGCATCTACGTGAACAAATACAATCATAGGAAGCAATACTCTGGATATTTTTTTCCGGCGATCACTCCATTGATGAATTTCTTCTTGTATCGGAAGAAAGTTTTCAATCCCTATAGCGTTTAGGCGAGCACTTGTTTTCTTCTCGTGATAAAGGCGGACATACACAGCCAACCACTGCTTTGGGTAGGCTTCGCCGTTACCTGTCACAATAGCAGGTAAATCAAGCGCTTCTTTTTCTGAATCCATAAAACTCATAATTAGCATTTTAGCATATATCTATTATTCACATATTTAATAATAGATACACCTATCATACTAAGATAATGCAAATATAATGGAATACTGCGTAATAAAACAGCTTTTTTGAATTATTTATCCAATTATTCCGCACATCAGCAATTATATTCAAAAAAATATTTTGCAAACGAATTAACATTATCTAGTTAGACAGATACTTATGTTTAACAGAATTAGATGTAAATTGTTTCGGCTGTATCCTATTATCGCTGTTATCCCTTCGGATTATATCAAAAAAAGAAGACCAACTAACTCATTTTAAGTTAATTGGTCGTTCCATTATATTTTAGGATAAATACCATTGATACATTTTATGAACCCCTTCATCAATATCAATCCGATGATGCCACCCCAATGCATGCAGTTTGCTCACATCGGTCAGTTTCCTCATAGTACCATCCGGTTTGGTTGAATCAAAAATCACCTGACCCTGATACTTCGTTTCCTTCACTATCAAATTGGCTAGGTCGGCAATGGTTATTTCTTTGCCCGTACCGATATTAATATGGCAATTCCGAATATCCTTTGTACCTTTCTGATAAGTGTCTTCAAAATTGACATGCTCCATTATGTAAATGCTGGCATCAGCCATCTCTTCGCTCCACAAAAACTCGCGAAGCGGTTTACCGGTTCCCCACAGCACTACCGATTGTCCGGTGATGCCGTATTTATGTAAAACAGACAGGATTTCGTCTTCACTACCGGCTCCGCTCACTCCCTCTATCGGACGGAGATTCAGGTCCTTACGTATAGATTCCCAATCAGACTCATTCAAGCATTTCGCCAAATGAATCTTACGAATCATGGCAGGCATGACATGGCTGTTTTCAAGATGGAAGTTGTCATTCGGCCCATACAAATTAGTAGGCATCACTGCGATATAGTTTGTACCATATTGCAGGTTAAAACTTTCACACATCTTCAGCCCGGCTATCTTGGCTATCGCATACGGCTCATTGGTATATTCCAACGGAGAGGTCAGCAGCGCATCTTCTTTCATGGGCTGCTGCGCATCGCGGGGATAAATGCAGGTACTGCCCAAAAAGAGCAATTTCTTCACTCCATGACGAAAACTCTCCCCAATCACATTTTGCTGAATTTGCAGATTCTGGTAGATAAAATCAGCCCGATAGAGACTGTTTGCCATAATGCCTCCCACATGAGCTGCCGCCAAAATAACATATTCGGGCTGTTCTTCATCAAAGAAAGTCCTCACAGCAACTCCATCAAGCAAATCCAATTCTTTATGAGAACGGCCTACTAAGTTAGTATATCCTTTCTTCTGTAAATTGTTCCATATAGCGGAGCCCACCAATCCATGATGGCCTGCCACATATATCTTGGCCGTTTTTTCCATCATTCCCCGATTTGCTCCTTCAAATACAATTTCTTCACAAATTTCATATCATGCCGCACCATAATCTTCACCAGCTCCGGGAAAGAAGTTTTACGTGGATTCCACCCCAGCACTGTTTTCGCTTTGGTAGGATCGCCCAACAACTGTTCGACTTCAGCCGGACGGAAATACTTGGGATCAACAGCCACCAGTTCTCTGCCTGTGTTAATATCGATTCCTTTTTCCTCTACTCCTTTTCCTTCCCAACGCAGTTCGATACCAACTTCCTTGAATGCCAATGTACAGAATTCACGTACCGTATGGTATTCGCCGGTTGCAATCACAAAGTCTTCCGGTGTCTCGTGCTGAAGTATCAGCCACATACATTCCACATAATCTTTGGCATATCCCCAGTCGCGCAATGAGTCAAGATTTCCCAAATACAATTTATCTTGAAAGCCTTGGGCAATACGAGAGGCCGCCAACGTTATTTTACGTGTCACGAAATTCTCTCCACGCCGTTCGCTTTCATGGTTAAACAGAATGCCGTTCACAGCAAACATTCCGTAACTTTCACGATAATTCTTGGTAATCCAAAAACCATACTGCTTGGCTACTCCATACGGAGAACGCGGATAAAACGGAGTCGTCTCTTTCTGAGGAACCTCCTGCACCAGTCCGAATAATTCGGAGGTGGAAGCCTGATATATCTTGGTCTTTTTTTCCAATCCCAAGATGCGAACTGCCTCCAGCATACGCAATGTGCCTATCGCGTCAGCTTCAGCAGTGTATTCGGGAACGTCGAAACTTACTTTTACATGGCTTTGCGCTGCCAGATTATATATTTCATCCGGCTGGACAGCCTGAATGATGCGAATCAAAGAACTGCTGTCCGTCATATCTCCCCAATGTAAATTTATCAGACGGCTTTTCTTCATATCGCGCACCCACTCATCAAGATAAAGATGCTCAATACGCCCCGTATTAAACGAGGAAGAACGGCGCAAAATGCCGTGGACTTCATACCCTTTGTCAATTAAAAACTCTGCCAGGAACGAACCGTCCTGTCCTGTAATACCTGAAATCAATGCTACCTTTTTCATTCTTATAAAAATTTATTTAGCTTCTTTTCTCTGAAAAGAATAGTCTGGTCATTCGGCCGAAAATTCCTTGATACGCTGCTCCTCACTCAGTCTGCAAATAAGAAGAGTATTGTCTTTTTCTGCTACGATATATCCGTCAAGCCCCTGCACCACCACTTTTTTCTCTTGCGTAGTGTGAATGACACAATTCCGTGTCTCATACAATTTTATATTCTGCCCTATCTGAGTGTTATTATGGGCATCTTTAGGCAGGTTTCCGTGCAAGGAACCCCATGTACCCAAGTCACTCCATCCAAAGTTGGAGGGGAAAACAAATATCTCATCCGCCTTTTCCATAATGGCATAATCGACAGAAATGTTTTCACATAACGGAAAATTTTGATTTATCATTTCCTGCTCCCGCTCCGTGTAATAGTAAGGCAGCAATCGCTCGAAGATTTTCGAAATGGCCGGTTGATACACCCGCAACGCATTTACAACCGTACTCACATTCCATACAAAAATGCCGGCATTCCAAAAGAAATTATTTTTCTTGATATATCTTTCGGCTGTCTCCAAATTAGGCTTTTCTTTAAACGAATACACCCGATACACCTCTTTGTTTGAGGTGGAAGGTACAGTCAAATCCGCTTCTATATATCCATATCCTGTTTCGGGACGGGTAGGTTTCATCCCCAAAGTCAGAATTGCATCCGAATCGGCAGTAAACTTCATGGCGGAGTTTATCACCCGCTGAAATTCTATTACATCCATCACAATATGGTCACTGGGGGTTACCACCATATTGGCTTTGGGATTACGCGCCTTGATTTTCCAACTGACATAAGCGATGCAGGGAGCCGTGTTGCGACGGCAAGGTTCGCGCAAAATATGATCATCAGCTATTTCGGGCAATTGCTCCTTTACCGTTTCTGCATATTTTTCAGAAGTAACCACCCAAACATTTTCAGGCGGACAAATACCTTTAAAACGGTCTGCCGTTAATTGAATTAATGTACGTCCACAACCTAATACATCTATAAACTGTTTAGGATAATCGGGGGTGCTCATCGGCCAAAACCGGCTGCCTACGCCACCCGCCATAATAACGAGGTGATTATTCTTAATATTCATACATTTTCATTTTACATTGTATAAGTGCAAAGATAACTATTATTTTCAGAAAAAGGCATTGTATATTAATTTATATACTCTATATTTGCATGAAATCAACAAGTTTCCGTCTACGGACAATTATAAAATTTACTATAATGAAAGGAATTGTATTGGCTGGCGGTTCAGGCACACGTCTTTACCCCATAACGAAAGGAGTTTCCAAACAACTGCTCCCTGTATTTGACAAACCGATGATATATTATCCCATATCTGTATTAATGTTGGCAGGAATCAGGGAGATATTAATCATCTCAACCCCATACGACTTGCCCAGTTTCCAACGGCTGCTAGGTGACGGAAGTGATTTTGGAGTACATTTTGAATATGCGGAACAACCGTCTCCCGATGGCTTGGCGCAGGCTTTTATCATCGGTGAGAAATTCATCGGAGAGGATTCTGTCTGCCTTGTCTTAGGAGATAATATATTCCATGGGAACGGACTTTCTGCTTTGCTGAGAGAAGCCGTACACGCTGCCGAATGTGATAAAAAAGCAACAGTATTCGGATATTGGGTAAGTGACCCTGAAAGATATGGAGTGGCAGAGTTCGACAAAGAGGGAAACTGCCTGTCCATTGAGGAAAAACCGGCTCAGCCCAAATCCAATTATGCCGTAGTGGGGCTGTATTTCTACCCCAATAAAGTAGTGGAAATTGCCAAGAACATCAAGCCATCGGCACGCGGAGAGCTGGAAATCACGACGGTAAACCAATGTTTTCTGCAGGAGAAGGAATTAAAGGTACAGACATTGGGACGCGGATTTGCATGGTTGGACACAGGTACGCACGATTCTTTGGCAGAAGCAAGTACTTACATAGAAGTCATCGAAAAACGCCAGGGTTTAAAAGTAGCCTGTCTGGAAGGTATAGCATTAAGAAAAGGTTGGATTTCGACAGAAAAGATGCGCGAACTGGCTCAACCGATGCTTAAGAACCAATATGGACAATATTTACTTAAAGTAATTAAAGAATTAGGATTAGATAAATAATGGAAGTTATTAAAACGGCAATAGACGGGGTTCTTATTTTAGAGCCCCGTATTTTTAAGGATGCAAGAGGTTACTTTTTTGAAAGTTTCTCTTCCCGCGAATTTGAAGAAAAGGTATGTAAAACCACTTTCGTGCAAGACAATGAGAGTTTCTCCAGCTATGGTGTCGTGCGAGGGTTACATTTTCAGAAACCTCCTTATACACAAAGTAAAATAGTACGCGTCATTAAAGGCGCCGTGCTGGACGTGGCAGTGGATATCCGTAAAGGTTCTCCAACCTTCGGACAGCATGTGGCAGTAGAACTTACCGGAGAAAATCATCGACAATTATTTATACCAAGAGGGTTTGCTCATGGCTTTGCCGTGCTCAGTGATGAAGTCTTGTTCCAGTATAAATGTGACAACTTTTATGCTCCGCAAAGCGAAGGAGGCATTGCATGGAATGACCCTGATTTGAATATCGACTGGCGTATTCCGGAAGATAAAATCATTTTATCGGAAAAAGATAAGGTGCACCCTACTCTAAAAGAACATCCCATTATATTTGAAACACTCTAATAGATTAATATAATCGTTTTATAGTTTTAGAGAATTCTCTAAAACTATAAAACATATTTTGATTCTAAGAATGTAATTCTTTTTTCATATTAGAGTAGAAATCTTTTCCAAATAAGACCCACACAGTAGCAATCATCATAAATAACACAGCAAACCCTATTGATATCATTACCTTGCTCAATCCCGCAGTATGCAAAGGTACACTTGCTGGCTCAACAACAACAAAAACAGGTTTTGCTTCCTGCACTTTAGCACGAGCCACTTGCAATTGAGTTGCAACTTGACTATATACCTGAAATGCTAAATTCATCTCATTCTGCAAGCGTTCACCTTCTGTTAATACCCTTTGCAAAATAACATTTTTATTGGCATCCATATAATTTGCATAATTCTGTTGGGCCCGATAATACTCTTGCTGTCGTTCCTTATAAAGTTGTTCCAAATAATCACAATCTTGCTGTGCTTTCGAAGCTCTATATGAAGTAATGTATTTCTGCAATTTTGCCACAACAGAATCTGCAACAATTGCTGTAGCCAGAGGGTCCTGTAATGTAACAGTCACATTTGTCATTCCCGATTTTTTATCTACACCCACAATGATAGAAGAACGTAACTTAGAGATAACTCCCATTTGAGTACCTGTTAAATGAAAGGCATCTACATAATCCGATTCCTTTTTCTTTTCATCTGAATACAACGATAACATTCCATGAATAGCCTTTCCCGGCAAAGAAGGAATAATCTTCCACCAAGGAGTTTTTTCTTGTTCAAGATACGACACCAATGTTTGATTTAAACTATCTTTTGACGTTTTTACATGTATATCAAATAATTCTAATACAAACGGAGTAGACTTTACAATATCCGGAAAAAGAGAAACTGTCAAAGCATCTGCATTAGTTCCGCCTGCCATATTACCCAATCCTAACATAGAAGCCATACCAGATATCTCACCACTACCTTTGCCTGACTCTGGTGCCAAAGTAACTTCCACCCTATATATAGGAGGAAGGCTAAAAGCTATTATTAAACCTAATAAAGCCCCTACCCCGGCTGCTTTTAATAAAAGTTTTCGGGCAAGCCACAACTTCCTGACATACGCCATCAAATCTATTTCCGGCGCTTTGGACACTGTATCTTTCTTTTCTTCACTCATCTTATTTCAATATATTAGCAATAGACGCCGCAGTTAATCCCAATGAGCCTAAAGACGAAGCGATTCCCAGAATGGTTTGGAAATTCATTCTTCCATTCCTGTCTTTTACCGGCACAACAATCTCGCACCCCGGCTCAATCATATTTCGTCCCGAACCTTTGACTTTGGCCACCTGACCATTCATATAAATGATAAATGCCCTGCTCTTACGAGCATTGTTTGCAAATCCACCGGCCTGACTAATATAGTATTTCACTGACTTATTATCCCTATAGGCTACAGTATTGGGCAACATCACCGCACCATTTATCCTTACAGTATTACTCAATTCGGGAACAACCAACTTATCACCGGCACGAAGCACCACGTCTGCACTGGAACCCGGATTCTTCATCGCCAACTCTAAATCAATACCCACAGAATAAACACTGTCCAAGTCCAACTTCAATGAATCCATATTGGCTTGCCCCATTTCACGACGCATCATTTTGAACACATCTTCCATACGCTTCAGCTCCTCGTCATTCGCCTGACGAATCAGCTTGGCGCCTTTCACATAAGCAAACGGAGTCACACCACCGGCCTTTTTCACCAAATCAGAAAGACGCTCACTCTTATTGGTCAGTGAGTAAGTACCGTCATAAAGCACCTCACCTGTAATATCTACATTGGCCTGTTCCTGATAACCGGGGCTTCTTCTGACATACACCTGGTCGTAGGGCTGCAACACGAAGCCGGGTTCGCCGTCAATCACAAATCCATCCTTCAAAGAAAAAGAATACATTTTACCAATAGTAGAAGAAACATCCGTACTCTTACTGTCCTTGATACGCCGCGAAACGTCCACACGCACTGTAGATGCCGATTCCTTCAATCCTCCTGCCTGAATAATAATATCTTCCAGCGTCGTATTGTCGGCATACGGCAACTCCCCGGGACGGGCCACCTCACCAAACACTGTAATTACACCCATATCCTGCAAATCATGGATGCTGGGAATATAAAGAACATCATTCTTCTGTAAAGGGATATCGGGAATAGTGCCGTCAAGCACTTTCTTAATGTCAATAGGAATCACCTCACGAGTCAAATTATTACGCTCGCGATACAGCACGGCACGGGCAGTAAACGCATCCCCCATCAAACCGTCCGCTTTTTCTACCAACTGGCGAACCGTATTCAATGAGCCTCCAAACTGATAGATGCCCGGACGGTAAACCGCACCCTTAATCTCCAGTTTGTTTTCAAAACGATTCAAGATAGCCTCGGCAGTCACCTTGTCGCCATCTTTCACCGGAAAAACGGAGTAATCAATATCATCAATCGTATAGACCTGATATTCTTTTCCATTCTGGCGAATCATGCGCAGGGCACGGGTGTATGCATCTCCCGAAAAACCACCGGCATACTTAAGCAAAGTCTTTACATTCTCGCCATTCTTCATTTCGTATTTCATGGGGCGTTTTACGTTCCCTTCAATCTTCACCAATGCTTCATAAGGAGGCACAATGACAACATCCCCCTCCTGCAAACGAATGTCATCGGTGGTCTTATCGCTCATGATAAAATCGTACACGTCGACCGTGGCGATAGGCTTGCCGCCGCGAACCAACTGAATGGCACGCAAACTACCGATATCATTTACTCCGCCCGCACGGTAAAGAGCATGGAAAACTGTGGAGAAAGAAGAAAGCGCATAAGTACCGGGAGTCAGTACCTCTCCCATCACGTTCACCTGAATGGTACGGCTGTCTCCCAACGTCACCTTTATTTGTGAAACAGGATTTTCGCTGTCTATGCCGGCATAAATCCGGTTCAGCTCCTTGCGTAAATAGTCCGTTGCCTCGCTCACCGTCATGCCGTTCAGATACACCAAACCGATATCTTCTATATTAATGTATCCGTCGGGCGAAATATTATCGCGTATGGTAGCCTGATTGGTTCCCCAAATGTCTATAATCACTTCATCTCCGGGCCCCAAACGATAATCCACCGGAGTAGCCAGATTCACACTGGGCTCGAATGTCAGATTCTTGGTATTGAAAATATCACGTCCGAAAACCTTTTCCTCCTTCTTTTCATCCTCCTGCAAATAAAGAACCGTGTTATTGTCATATACAATATTACCATTCTTATCAATGGTATAGGTACCCATCTCTCTGGGCTCCAAAGGTTCGGTTGTTACATATTTATAAACAGGAACTTCTTTTTTCTCCGAGGATTCGTCAAAATTAAAATTCTTATCGATGTAATCATTGCCATTCTTTCCGTCTTCTTTTTCACCGGCTCCATTCTTCGTACGACCGCGTCCCTTTGTGTTGTCTAAAGTAGAAGACGATGAGTTTTTCCCATTCTTCTTTTGCTGTTCGTACAATAATTTGACACGTTCCGCCTGTTCCTTGGTCACCCCCCGACGAGCAAGCTCTGTGCTGATTTGCTGCTGGCTTTTGCCTTGTGCCAATCCTGACTGCACATATTCCACCACTTGCTTATCGGTCATACCACCTCCTGTCTGCGCAACAGAAGTAACAGACAGGCAAATTAATAACAATGCAAATGTTACTATTTTTCTCATCATAAATCCTTCAATAGTTCTTTTAATTTATTTTTTCGACTAGTTTAGTATAAACTCCGCAAAAGTACGCAATCTTTTTGATATAAGCATTAAAATATTGCTAATAAAAGAGTATGTATCATACTTCATTATAAAATCGTTATCTTCATTTATTATATCAAAAAAACCTCAAGAGGGCTTAACGAAACAATCAAGACAGTTTTCATAAACAATGGTGACTATCTTTGAAAACAATGGAGACATCTTTTTGTTCTTCCGGGCAATCCAATTAGTCATCGCTTTCCTCATTTGATAAAAACCTTGTTTCCGATGAAAAATGAATGATTTATTTCCCGGCAACACCCTCATCGACAATAATATCGACAAAAAAGCGGTATATACTCCTAAATTTAATCGATTTATATTGTTTTATACCAATATTTTTCCTTATTTTTGCCAAACATAATAAAGAATGATATGAGAAAGAGAATATTGATTCTAGACGACAAAGAAACAATAGCAAAAGTACTGTCTATTTATTTGATGGCTGACTATGACTGCATTTGGTTGCAGGATGGAGTTCAAGGAATGAAATGGTTACAGGAAGGGAACCTGCCGGACTTGATAATTTCAGACATACGCATGCCGGAAATGAGAGGGGACGATTTCCTGGAATGGATTAAGGCAAATGAACTGTTCAAGCATATCCCTGTCATTATGTTGAGCAGCGAAGACAGCACCACCGAACGAATAAGACTACTCGAAATAGGCGCGGAAGACTATATCGTAAAGCCCTTTAACCCGATGGAACTCAAAATCAGAGTAAAGAAGATAATCGAATAGGTTATGGCAACTAATCTGCTTTATATAGGAAAAAGCAAATCTTTCCTGACTCAATTCGGGAAGTTGGAAGATGTGCAGTTAATTTATGCCAAAGACCATAAAGACGCTATTACCATTTGTATCAACCTTAAAGCGAGAGAGAATATTATCATTCTCTATGAACAGGGAAACTTGAAGGAGGATGTGGAAAACATCACTCTTTTCAGGAAAAAATTCTATCAGGGGTATGTGGTGCTGGTCACCGGCGGTTTGAAGAAAGAAGAAAGCGCGGCGTATCTGAAAAGCGGTATCAATGACACAATCAGCCCCGACATTTCAAAAGAAGAGCTGATTCAGAAGATTGACCTGATTAACAAAAGACAAGAACTGCTCTACATCAGCAACAGAAAGAAAAAAGTGGTAAAGCGTTTCATACTGCCTCGGTGGAAACGCTTTTTTGACATCACTTTTGCCAGTATAGCACTTATCGTCCTGTTGCCCGTCTTCCTTATTATAGCATTGGCGATTCGGCTGGAAAGCAAAGGACCGATTATTTATAAAGCAAAAAGAGTAGGCACGAACTACAATATCTTTGACTTTCTAAAGTTTCGCTCCATGTACAATGATGCGGACAAGCATCTGAAAGAACTGTCGGACTTAAACCAATATAAATCTGAAAACGACACTGCAGCCGAGCCAAAAGGATTCGCCGATGATGACTTGGGTGGCTTTCTGATTGGAGACGACGGCGTGATACTGGTTTCTGACGACTTCATCATTCCGGAAGAAGTATTCGCATCCAAAAGAAACAGTGAACAGGAGGAACCTTTTGTAAAAATAGAGAAAGACCCTCGTGTCACGAAAGTAGGACGTTTCTTACGTAAATACAGCTTGGACGAACTGCCGCAGCTTATCAATATATTAAAAGGAGATATGTCTGTGGTGGGCAACCGGCCCCTCCCGCTCTACGAAGCCGAGCGCCTGACGAACGACGACAGTATAGACCGGTTCATGGCTCCTGCGGGACTGACGGGCTTGTGGCAAGTGGAGAAACGGGGAGACTCGGGACGGCTATCTGCCAAAGAACGAAAAGAACTGGATTTAAGATACGGCAGAGAATTCTCGTTTGGAATGGACATGAAAATTCTACTGAAAACATTTACCGCTTTCGTCCAAAAGGGAGATGTATAAACAATAATAAACAATGATTTAAAGGGGAAAAAGACATTCTATGAAACAACTATATGCTATAAGCATTCTCATATTTCTGTTTGCAGGCTATGCCAAAGCTCAGGAAACACACGGAATACAGCAACCTGTCACAACACAGGATGAAGTAAATTCGAGTCTAAATATAGATATAGCCAAAATCAAACTACCTCCGCTGAGTGTGTTGTACGAGAATGCACGCAGCACTCCGAGTATCGAAATTCTGGAGAAAGAGAAGCAACTGCAGAAAAAAATATTGGCAAAAGAAAAAAGAAGCTGGATGAGCCTTTTTAATGCCTTCGGAAATATTTCGCACGGCATTGCCGATAACATTGGCTCGTCCACCGACCCGACCACTCCTTTAATCTATCGTTATACGGGAACGGAACAGACCTCGTGGAGTGTGGGCGGCTCCGTGTCAGTGCCGCTCGAAACGCTATTCGATTTACCGGGCAGAGTGAAGCGGCAACGCATTCAGGTGGATATTGCAGAATTGAAAAAGCAACAGGCATACGAGGAACTGAAAATACAGATAGCCCATTTGTATGTCCAGATTTTGTCGAATATCGAAACCTTGCAGCGCTCGGCAGAACATCTTGCTTTATATAAAGGTGCATCTGCCATTGCCGAACAGGAATACAGAAACAGGCGCACGACAATAGAAGCGGTAGCTCAAACAAAAGAGAAGGAATTCGGCGCCAATCAGGGATTCGCGGCCTTGCGTTCAACCATCAATGACCAATTGCTGATGCTCGAAATTATTTCTCATACACCGATTCTTACCATTCAGGAAGAGTTAAGTGCTACCGACGGAATGGACAAGAGTGAAAATACTGAACTGAAATAATATGGAATTATTCAAATATATAGTAAGATTTTTCTATCGCATCCGCTGGTGGATGGTTATCTTTCCATGTATTGCCGGTGTCATAGCATGGTTTATGACCCGAGACCTTGAAAAGACATACGATGTAAAAACAACTATTTTTACAGGTATTATTTCAGGATACAATGTAGATGCCACCGACTCCCGAAATGCGGGAGTGCATCTGAGCAATCTGATGAACATCATCACGACCGAACGTACCTTGAAGATTGTCTCTCTCAAGTTGCTTGCCCGTTGCCTGGTGTATGGAGATGCCGAGAAGAATACAAGCTACATTTCGGCAGAGCACTATCAGCAGTTGGTGGGTGGTGTGCCCAGAGAGATGAAAGCACTCATCGACAAGCAGAATGAGGAAAAGACGTACAATAATCTGGTTGCCTTTGAGAGACCGTCTGTTAATAATTTTATTTACAGGCTGCTCAATTATACGCATCCATACTTTAGTATACCGCTCCTTTCTCAAAATATCAAAGTGGCCAGACTGGGCAACAGTGACATGATAGAAATAGCGTATAGTTCCAATGACCCCGGAATTGCTTACAACACACTTGATATATTGAATGAAGAATTTGTCAAACAATATCATGAGCTGCGATACGGTGAGACGGATAATGTCATCAAGTTTTTTCAAGAAGAGCTAGCCCGACTGGGCAAAATGCTGACCTCTGCCGAAGATTCGTTGATAGAATACAACATTGAGCACCGTATCATCAACTACGGCGAGCAAACCAAACAAGTGGCGGGGATGGATGCCAGTTATCAGATGATGGACAATGACTTGCTCATCACTTACTCCACCAGTAAAGCGTTAATTGATTTTTATGAATATAAATTGGGAGACATCGCCAAAGCAATCCGCACCAACAACCAGTTCTTAAACAAGCTGCAACAAATATCACAATTAAATACAAAAATATCTACCATGGAGATTACTCCCGACCAGAAAAACCAACAAGTGCTGGAGAATGAGAAGGGAGTGCTCAGTGATGCGGAGAAAAGTATTAGTGACATTGCCATGCAGTTGAGTGCCGAATCAGCTTCGACCAACAACGTGCCCTACGAAACCTTGATAAGCCAGTGGCTGGAGCAGGTCGTATTGATGGAAAAGACAAAAGCGCAGATGGATACCCGCGATATCATGAGAGAGAAGATAGACCGAGACTTCTTGTACTTCTCTCCTATCGGCGCCACACTCGGACGTAAAGAGCGACACATCGGTTTCGTAGAAAGTAATTATATGTCAACAATGGGGGCATTGAATGCCGCCATCTTGCGACAAAAGAATCTGGAGATGACTTCGGCCTCCCTCAAAATCATGAATCCGCCGTTGTTCCCTCTTACTTCCTCCCCCACCAATGCACGGATGATTATACTTTCATCCATATTGGGTACCTTATTGTTTATTATCGGCTATTTCCTAATCATCGAAATCTTAGACCGCACCCTCAGAGACAAGATACGCACACAACGCATCACCGGAGGTACCGTCATCGGAGCGTATCCCAAAGACAGTGCCCTGCGATACAGAAGGTATAATAAGGCAATAGACGAAATGGCCATCAAGCAGTTGAGTACCAGCCTGCTGCCTCTTTTAAGTGTAAACAAACAGCGAATCATCAACTTGCTGAGTACGGAGGAGAAAGACGGCAAGACGCACATAGCACTGGCTTTGGAACAATATTGGACAAGCATCGGACTGGATGTGAGACGCATCACGTATGACGAAGATTTCTTAAGCGAAGACAGCCAGTACGTTCAGGCCAACAGCATAAAAGACTTGTGCCCCGACCTCGGGAAAGACGAAATTCTTTTAATAGAATATCCGGTGCTAAAGGGTAATCCGATTCCTCCCACGCTACTGAATGAGGCTTCTGTCAACCTGATGGTCGTACGTGCCAACAGAACATGGAAAGACATTGACCAACTGATGTACAAGCGTTTATTGCAGGCTAAGGACGAGCAGGTGCCCTTGTTCTTCTACTTGACGCAGGCCGGAAGAAACACGGTTGAAGAATTCACCGGACAGCTTCCTCCATATACGAGGTTTAAGAATATAGAATACAGACTCTTCCAACTGGGCTTGACCGCTGTGGAGTATAACAAAAAATGATAGTTAAGGAATATAACATCTTTGAAAAAGGAATCAATGCAATTGTCGTGATTGTCGGATTATTGCTTTGCATCTGGACCGCCACTACCATGAAAGCGACAGTGGCGACCGCAATCGGTCTGATTCCTTTCCTGCTCACTTTCATTTTTATCTGCATCAACCGGCCGGCCATTATTCTATGTATCACCTTTATCATCAATTATATTATAATGGGAGTCAACCGGTATTATCCGATTCCGATTCCCATCACCAATATCTTCGATTTGCTGTTCGGCATCATGCTGACACTCATCGTACTCAAGCAAGTATATACGGATGACGACAACAGAAAGAACGCAATGAATGCGTACACATTCATCTTGTCAGGATGGCTGTTATACTGCATCATCAATGTAGGAAACGGCATCACCGGAGAGCTATACCCCGAGGCATGGCTCAGAATACTGAGACCTTGGGCCATATACCCGTTGCTCACCTGCATCATTCTATCCATACATTGCAACCGCTATGCCTTTCTGCATTATTTCCTGATTCTATGGGGAATATTCACCTTGCTAGCTGCCGCAAAAGGGTATTGGCAAAAGAATAAAGGATTTGACAGTACCGAACTGGCATGGCTGTGGGCATACGGCGCACGCACCCACTTCATACATTCGGGCATCCGCTATTTCTCGTTTTTCACAGATGCCGCCATCTTCGGAGCCACGATGGGACTGTCGTGCACCACCTTTTTCCTGTCAGCGCTGTATTCCAAAAACCGATACCTCAAGCTATTCTATTTTGTAGTCAGCATGGCAGGATTCTATGGTCTGCTCATTGCCGGAACACGAGCCGCCATTGCCATACCGATAGCAGGACTGGGTGTTTTTCTCTTCCTATCAAAGAACTGGAAAATCGGTGTATTGTCATTCTTTTTGCTTGTCGGCGGAGTGGGAATGTTGAAATACACAAAGATTGGAGAAGACAACCGGTTGATACGCCGTATGCGCACCGTCTTCGACTCGAATGACCAGTCACTGCTCGTACGTTTTGAGAATCAGAAAGCACTCAAAGCCTATATGTCGGAGATGCCCTTCGGCATAGGAATGGGCGTGCAAAACGGAGTCATTTCCCCCCAAAACAAATACTATTTCGTCTCCATCTGTCCTGCCGACTCAAGCCTTGTAGACGTATGGATACAGATGGGCGTAGTGGGATTAACCGTCTTTCTGGGCATGCACGCCGCATTATTCATACTGGGAGCATACATCATACTGTTCCGAATCAGCAATCCCGAAATAAGAGGACCGCTGACAGGTATGTTATGCGGATGTGCAGGCATGCTTGTCGCCTCGTATGCCAACATGGTTTATTTTCAGTTTCCTAACGGAATCCTGATATATTCTTGTTTTACGTTTATCTTTCTAGGCCCGCATTTAGACAGATTATATACTAAAGACCATGAACAGCGCACAACCTGACATATCAGTTATAACTGTCAATTACAACGGTTATCATGACACTTGTGAATTCATTGATTCATGGGTGAACACCGTCACGTCTGTCTGTTATGAAATCATTGTCGTAGACAATGGCTCAACCGCCAACGAAGGGCTCCTTCTGCAACAGAAATACCCTTCCGTCCATGTCATACGAAGCGAACAAAATCTGGGCTTTGCAGGCGGCAATAATCTAGGTATAAGAAGTGCCCAAGGAAACTATCTTTTTTTATTGAACAATGACACCCTTATTGTAAAAGATACTGTAGACCTGTTAATCAAACGCCTGCGCTCGTCAGAAGGTATTGCCGGTGTTTCCCCGTTAATACTTAATTACACAGAGCCACACACCATCCAGTTTGCAGGATATACCCCCCTATCCTCCATCACCCTCCGAAACCGCACGACAGGCAGAGGAAGCCGGGACAAAAGCCGCTATCCGGCAAAAAGAACACCCTATCTGCATGGTGCTGCCATGCTTCTCAAAAAGCAGGTTATAGACCAGATAGGGGGTATGCCGGAAGAGTACTTCTTGTATTATGAGGAATTGGATTGGTGCACCCGCATCACTGCAGAAGGATATAAGCTTTGGTACGATCCGGCCTTTGAAATATGGCACAAAGACGGCAGTTCTAGCGGAAAAGGCAGCCCCCTGCAATGTTATTATTTGAGCAGAAACAGATTATTATACGCTCAGCGCAACCTCTCCGGTTGGAGGCGGTGCCTTGCCTTGCTCTACCAACTGACCATTGTATGTCCCAAAAACATCGTCACGGCATGGAGCAAAGGGCAAACAGAAGCAGCCAAAGCACACCGGGAAGGGACAAAAGCATTTTTCAAACTTAGAAATAAAGACAAACAGCTATGATATTTATTGGATATTTAGATTTAGTATTATTCGCATTATGCGCCTTCACTGTTGTCTATATGCTGATATACGCCATAGCAGCAACAGTCAACCGCACAGATAAATATTCCGAATCGAGGATAAAACATCGGTTCGCCATCCTCATCCCTGCCTACAAGGATGACGAATACGTCTTTTATGCCATCCGGTCTTTTCTACAGCAAGACTACCCCATCGACTGTTTCGACATCATCGTCATTTCCGACCACTTGAAGTCGGAAACCAACCAACAATTGGCCCAACTGCCTATCATCTTATTAAAAGCCAACTTTAAGAAAAGCTCCAAGACCAAATCCATCAAAGCAGCCCTGTCACAACTCGCAGACGGCCAATACGACATTGCCCTGCTGATGAATGCCGACAATGTAGTGGAGAAAAACTTCCTGAACGAAATAAACAATACGTATGCAAGCGGTTCCAATGCCATCCAAAGTCACCGGATACGCAAAGACAGGCCAACAACGTCATTTTCCTAGACGCCGTGACAGATGAAATCAACAACTCCATCCTGCGGGCCGGCCATGTCACCTTCGGGCTATCCGCCTCACTCAACGGATCGGGCACAGCCATCGACTTCAACTGGCTCAAAGAAAACATCAGGAAACTGAGCGACGATGAGGATGAAAAGACCATTGAATCATTGCTGCTGAGGGAACGAATCTATGTGGAATACCTGAACCAGACCCACGTATATGCCCTCAAAGACGGTGGAAAGAAACGGTTCTACGCCCAACGCAACAGTTGGATAAAAGCACAATACTATTCCCTGTTTACCAACATCGGCAACCTGCCCCATGCCATTTTCAGCGGGAATTTCGACTATGCCGACCGCATCCTGCAATGACTCATTTTCCCGCGCACCATCTTGCTGGGACTCATCCTGCTCTTTGGCACCATAATGATATTTTTTGACTGGGCAGCCTGTGTCAAATGGTGGATATTGCTCTTCTGCCTCTTATTCACAATGGCTCTGGCAATCCCCAACTACCTGGTAGACGACAAGTTCAACAAAGCGATGAAAGCCATTCCGGTCATGGCTGCAGGGATGGCCGTCAACTTCCTTTTCGGGAAAAAGAAAAAGTAAATTAATATGCTGTCGGGAACGATACATATCATTGAATTTGTACTATATATCTACTTCGCCGTCTGTGTGGGATATATAGTTATCTTCGCTGTTGCATCTTGTTTCTTCAAGCCACAACAATACCCCGAAAGCCATGAATTCAAACGCTTTGCCATACTCATACCCGCCTATAAGGAAGACAATGTAATCCTTGACTGCATCCATTCCGTATTGCAGCAAACGTATCCTGAACAGCACTATGACGTCATTGTCATCTCCGACAGAATGAGCGACACCACCAACCGTCTGCTGAGTGACGAACCACGTATCACCTTACTGAAAATACAAGAACCGGAAAGTTCCAAAGCCAAAGCTTTGCGTCTGGCAACAGCACACATCTCCCGCCTCCAATATGATTATGTCATTATATTAGATGCCGACAACCTCATATCCACCGGTTATTTATATGAACTAAACAAAGCAGTATCCCAAGGTGCAAAAGCGATACAGACACACCGAAAAGCCAAAAACCTGAACTCGGATACAGCCATACTGGATGCAGTCATAGAAGAAATGAACAATGCCATATTCAGAAAAGGACACATCCGACTAGGATTCTCCTCAGCACTCATCGGCTCGGGAATGGCCTTTGACTTCCAATGGTTTAAGCAAAATATCATACATACACACACCGCCGGAGAGGACAAAGAATTAGAAGAACTGTTACTCGGCCAAGGCATCCACATAGCATATGCCGATGCGATAGAAACGCTGGACGAAAAGGTACAAAAAGCAGACACCATGCGCCACCAGCGCCGCCGCTGGATAGCCACCCAACTATTCCTTGCCCTCAAAATGGGAAGCAACCTGCCTTCAGCCCTCCTGCATGGGAACCGGGATTATCTATTAAAAACAATTCAGACATTTATCCTTCCGCGCAGCATCCTCATGGCAGTACTAGGCGTCATTTCGCTCATTTATTGTACTGTCTCCCCACTTTCGTCTGTAAAATGGTGGATTTTGTTTATATTGCTGACCCTATCACTATACATCGCCATCCCTCCCGACATGAGACATAAATATGCAAGCAAAATCATAAGGCAAGCTCCTTATTTTGCAATCATAATGACACTTAATTTGTTTCATTTAAAAGGAATGGCAAATAAATTTACCCATACACAACATGGATAGCTATGAATCTAAAGAATTATCTACATAGAAATCCCAAGTTAAAGAAACGGATTCACCGATTCATCATGCATCCGGTGAAAACACGTCCCTATTGGTGGGTACGGATACTGCAACCATTCTATATCAAAAAAGGAAAAGGAGCAGTCATCTATCGCAGCGTCCGGAAAGACCTGCCCCCCTTCCACCAATTCCGGTTAGGCCAATATTCTGTCATTGAAGATTACTCCTGCCTGAACAATGCCGTAGGAGATATCATTATCGGCGATTATTGCCGAATCGGACTGAGCAACACGGTTATCGGCCCCATCCAAATAGACAACGGAGTCAATATTTCTCAAAATGTAGTCCTCATCGGCTTGAACCATAACTATCGCGACATCACCAAAGGTATCATCGAACAAGGCATCACCACCTCCCCCATCCATATCGGAGAGCATACCATTATCGGGGCCAACGTGATTGTACTGCCCGGTGTAAACATTGGGAAACACTGCTTTATCGGTGCCGGCTGTGTGGTGACTAAAGACATTCCTGATTACTGCGTCACGGTGGGCAACCCGGCACGTATCATCAAGCGGTTTAATCCACAAACACAAATGTGGGAAAAAGTCAACTGAACAACTATGGAAAAAGAAATTAAAATATTAGTCTGTGCACACCGGGAAGCAGCCCTCCCGTCCCATAAATACTTCTACCCCATCCAGGTAGGAGCCGCCCTCACCAACACCCGGTTCTACCATGCGCAAGACAATACCGGTGACAACATTTCTGACAAGAATCCCCATTTTTGTGAGTTGACAGCACATTACTGGGCTTGGAAAAACATAAGATGCGACATCATCGGACTGAACCATTACAGGCGTTTCTTTGATTTCTACCGACCGTTCGCCTCCTTTTCGCCCGACAGAAGTTTTGTAGACCATGACACATTTCTGAAAAAGAAATATTGCTTTCCCGATGTAGAGAAGTTATTGAATGATTATGACATCATACTCCCGTCCAAACGTCATTATCCTTACAATGTGGGCACGCAGTATGCCGTTTTCCACATTGTAAACGACCTCCATATATTAAAAGAAGTGATTCATGATATCAGCCCCGAATACTCCACCGCCTTCGACACACTGATGTATCACAGCAATGCCTATTCCGGTTATAATATGTTCATCACCCGATGGAAACATTTTGACGGATACTCCGAATGGCTATTCAAGGTTTTATTCGAACTGGAAAAACGTGTAAAGCTCTCCGGTTACCCCGACCAAGCCCGGCTGTTCGGCTATTTATCCGAACGGCTCATCAACATATATTGCATCCGAAACCGGTTGAAGGTGAAGTACATTCCTGTCATCATGCCCCTGAATGAAGCATTCCGAAACCCCGGCAACCTCCGTTACACCCTGCGCCGCTTAAAAAACGACTTGATATATAAACTTACAAAACTATAAAGTATGCCACTCGTATCCGTCATCATCCCAATCTATAACACCGAACGATTCCTGCCCAAATGCATAGAAAGCGTTCTGGCACAAACCTTGTCGGACATCGAGATAATCCTGATTGACGATGGAAGTACAGACAACAGCGGGAAGATATGCGACAGCTATGCCTGTAAAGACAAAAGAATACATGTGACACACACTCCCAATCACGGAGTCAGTCATGCACGAAATAAAGGAATAGAACTGAGCCAAGGAAAGTACATCCATTTCACCGACAGTGACGACCGGATGGAGCCCGAAATGTTATCGGAACTCTATCGTCTCATCCTCCGATATAATGCAAATATGTCTACATGCGGTTACTTGATTGAAGACGAAAACGAAAATATCATTTACCAAATAAAAGAAAAGCAGACCTACGTCATGAATAAGCGAGAAGGCATATCTTCTTTGTTTCATGACTCTTATTACAGATATAAAGGCAATTTATGGGACAAGCTATACGATAAAAAGATTATTGACAAGCATCTACTGACATTCAACGAAAACATAGACTACAATGAAGACCGGCTCTTCATCTTCCAATACATGATGCACTGCACATCAATAGCCTGCACCACCCTTCCCTATTATCACTATATCATCAGAAATGCAAGTGCCATGCACACATTCGGAAATTCATATCGCGCCAACATGTGTACATTTATGGATGCTTTTGATATTATGGCCACCCTCTCCGCCTCCTTTCCCGAGTCTGTCGGGCGAGCCTTGTCACAAGATTACATCCACAGCTCGATTTCGTTCTTCAAAAAATATGCCACTCAAATGCCCATGCATGAAATACAAAACCGGATTCGCACTATCAAAAGAAACCACTATCCCTGTCTCTCCGTATGTGAGAAAATAAAGTACACACTATCCTTTGTCCGCATACTGGTTCTTAAAAAATTCCATCGTCAGCCCATCCAACGATAGCAGCGCAGCAAAAACTTCACCAGCCTATAAACCATCCGATGAAATCCGGATATTCACCATGAGCCTGCGCAATCCCCTTATTCATCACTTTATCCAATCAAAAAAACGAAGCACAGTGCCAACCGCCATGCCAGCCATGCCCAACACCAAACGTACTCCCACCGACGGCTTATTGCAGGGATGACACCCATTGTATTCCGTCATACAGTCCAACATCCTCTTGAAATAAGCCAACTTCAAACTTGTATAATTTCCTTCCCAATACTCCCTACCATTGGTGCCTGATATTCCACGCCACAAAGGACGTATTAAGAAAGGATAAAAGACAAAATCTTTTTGTTCATCAATACTCGTAAAAAGAATATGCTCAAAGTTACACCCCCTGCTGTCGTCTATCCCCTCCTTACGCGCCAAAAACGAATGTTGCAAGAAATCTTTACCGGTAATAAACATTCTGCTGTCCGAATACCTCTCCCTCCTATCCATCTCACTCTGAATATCACAGCGAGGAAGGATATACCGATGAAACCCTATCATGCTATTTACATTCAATAATTTTAACCGTCCTGTTATCTTCACCAAAAAATCACACTGACGGACAAACAAAGAATGCTCTAATGCATACTCCAAGATGAGTGCCTCTCCATATCCTTTTCCTTTTTTCCTGTCGAACTCCTCATTTCCTTGAAATGTAAGAAATTCCAAACGTCCACAATCTACAAACTTCCGAAAACCCCCACTGATATCAGTCCCCGAATTCTCAACAAAAACAATCGGATAATCCGCCTGTAAAAGATAAAACTCCAGTGCGTCCTCATACTGCCTCCTCCGTATATCCACATCCGTCAGAGAAGTATGAATCATCTTCCCCGGATTGATGCAGGCAGTGAGCACAATGACATATTTATTTCCCATACCGCTATTCTTCCACTTTTCGCAAATGCATTTCAGAATGATGACACTCCGTATAATTATCAAGGCCTATCAATCCTGAATCATGCATATTCAAGGGCTTTCCAAATCCCATCTGCATCCCTTCACATTCCATGGTACAACAGTCAGGTGCCTTCATCAGCCATTCCACCATAGGATGATGTAAATTCAAATCAACTTTTATAATTCCTTTGTTCAATATTGGAGGCAATTCTATCATACGAGATATGCAAAATTCACCAGCCTCACAAGAGTGTATATCCCCCATATTATGCCCTAAGCTATAAGAAGCATAAGGAATATCATCTTTATTTTTAATGACCAACATCACATCATAAATCATTTTTTCATCAGTATATCCCTTAATCTTTACTTCTAACTTTCTTTGATGACTTTTAATTACAGAATATGAACATTCCGTCCCATTGATTTCGATGCCCACTATTTTAAGAGTATGCTTCGTCCATTTCACATTATCCAAAATTTTAGAGCCTTGCACAGCATCCGTCGCTTCCAAATAGTGATTAATAGTATCCGGAACAGACCCCATAAAAGTCATCATTCCATTTTCCAACAACATTCCTTTCGTACATAAACTTCTCACAGCAGCCATATTATGACTCACAAACAACACAGTCCTTCCCTCTCCTTTTGCCACATCCTGCATCTTGCCCACCGCTTTCCGCTGAAACTCCGCATCCCCCACTGCCAGCACTTCATCCACTACCAGGATTTCCGGTTCCAAATGCGCAGCGATAGCAAACCCCAACCTCACTGTCATTCCCGAAGAATAACGCTTTACAGGCGTATCAATATATTTCTCTATTCCGGCAAAAGCCACAATCTCATCCAGTTTACGAGTAATTTCCACCTTAGTCATCCCCATAATGGAGCCATTCATATAAATATTTTCACGCCCCGTCATTTCAGGATGGAAACCTGTACCCACCTCCAATAAAGAAGCAATGCGCCCCCTGACACGGATACACCCCATGGTAGGAGAAGTAACACGCGAAAGAATCTTCAGCAGAGTAGATTTCCCCGCACCGTTCTTTCCTATAATACCCAAAACCTCACCCTGTTCCACCTTGCAACAGACATCTTTCAACGCCCACACAAAATCACCAGCCGCCTTTTTAGCGCGATCATTCACCTCACCTATCCGTAAATAAGGATCCTCCTTTCCGCGCACATGTGCCCACCATCGGTTCAAATCACGGCTCAAAGTACCGGTTCCGATATTTCCTAAGGCATACTGCTTACTGATATTTTCAAATTCTATTGCTATACGTCCCATGACAATTCCATATTATATCCTTTATCACAATCATCTTTCATTTTTTCACATTTACACCTTATCAAAGAAAAAACGACGAGGTTCAAGTTTGCTTTTTCTAAACACAAATCTATACAACCGACTGTTCCTGACAGCCAACAGTAATGCGGCAAACTTACAAACCAAAGATTGCAAACCCACCGTATTACTCAATAAAGGCAGAACTTCTAATAGTGACGAATCACATTTAGCAAAACGCACATAGTCCTCAAAAATCCTCGGGGGCAAAAATTCATGCAATATATGCAATATCTCGCGTTCACACTCATCCAGGTGTCTTGAACTTGTCCCTCCCGGCTCTACATCAACAATTAACTTTTTAGTAAACGACAACATACAATTATCTTTTACAAAAACTTCAATAAAAAATTTGCGGTCTGCGGCCAGTCTATATTCAACATCATAAGGATGTTTTATACAAAGTTCTCTCCTGATAAACGATTCCTGATGATTATAAGACCATCGAAACAAATCAAGCATCGTCACGCCATGTTCACCGACATTTCTACCAAACACCAAATCATGACAGCCTGTAAGTACATCAGCCTTTTGATTCATTTTTGAGAGATGATCCAGAACTGTTGAATCATGATAACAGTCACCCGAATTCAAAAAGTTACAATAATCACCATGCGACACCGCAGTACCTTTATTCATCGCCTCGTAAATCCCGCCATCAGGTTCAGAAATGGAGTAACTGATGAAAGACTGATATTTCTCAATCACCTCCTTACTTCCATCCGTAGAATTACCATCAATAATTATGAATTCATAATCTTTGAATGTTTGAGATATAACACTTTTAATGGTCTTCTCAAGACCAATCTTGTTATTCAAATTAATAGTAATAATAGAGAATTTCATAATTAATGCCTTAAATTAATTATAAGAGTAAGCATAATATACAATTTTTCTTTTTTGTAGAGATAATTATTATGCCTTAAATAACAAAAAGCATACCAAATATGCGACAGTCCAAGGCCTGACATAGTCGGCATCAATATACCTACTATATACTTCCTCACACGGAAATTTAAAATTTCTTTCTCCCTCTTCTCAAATCCTGATTCCATTATGTAATTGGAAATCCAATGATAGAACATTTCCGTAGCTTTCATTTTTCCTTTTAAAACATGTACATCCTTTCTTGAAGAAATATTGATTCCAGAAGTTCGAAACTGAAAAAGAATATCATCAGAACTGACCACTCCTTTTTCCGATAATCGTATCACGGATGCATCGTCACTGAACCAGGCAAACGGGAAATCTATAAATCCCCCCTTTCCTATCAACACCTCTCGCCTGAACACATAATTGGAAATGCAATTAATAAATCCTTTTGACCAAAAACGGATAAAATCCACCTGACTCATATATCGCGGATATATAAAATCCTTATCCGTCACAAATCCATCGCTATCTATTCTCTCTACTCTGGCCCTAAACAAATCCACACTACCATACTGATTAATCAGATTATTTATTTCCAAGAGGAAATCACCTCCATAAATATCATCGTCAGATGCAAGAATCAGATAGTCACCTTTTGCATACTGTATACAGCGATTCCAATTTTTAACCAAATCAAATCCACCAATGTTCTTTTCATTTTTCAAATACACTATTCTCGAATCATGATATAAGTCAACCAGGCCATCCATATCCTCCGGCGACGCATCATTGATTATAACCAACTCAAAATCCTCATAACTCTGCCTCAGAATGCTATCAATGGCAAGTTTCATATATCTGACCTTATAAGAAGGCATCACAAAAGAGAATTTCATATCATTTTTTTTTCAAATTATCAATCAAACCCATCAAATTCACCTGTATCAGAATCAAGACGCTCCCCTATTTCCTCCTGATTCTAGATTACATCCATAAAACTACGCTGCACTTTATTAAATGTAATCATCCCCAAAAGCATGACTACCGCCATAAAGCAAAAACTATATCCCAAATACCACCAGCTGAAAGTCCCCTCACCCAAAAAACCAAACTTGAATGTCTCAATGACAGCAGTCAAAGGATTGGCCAATATCAGCCACATATATTGCCGGTGGTCTTGCTGCATGACCGACAACGGATAAATGACCGGTGTAGCATACATCCATAGTTGTACGCCAAAAGTAACCAAGAACCTCAAATCACGATATTTGGTAGTGAGAGAAGATATTAATAACCCAAAACCTAATCCCAAACCGGCCAATATCAAAATGAGTAAAGGAAGCAAAAAAGCGTAAGCATTTAACACCGGAGAATACCCTCCGACAATATAATACAAGTAAATAAAAAGGAACAGTCCGAACTGAATTCCCATTTTTACGATACTCGACACCACAATGGACAATGGAACAATCAACCGCGGAAAATACACTTTGCCGAAAACATTCTGGTTAGCATTGAATGTATCCGAACAACGGTTCAAACACTCGGCAAAATAATTCCAGCACAGCAGTCCCGCCATATAGAACAACGGCTGGGGAAGCCCGTCTGTAGAGATACCGGCTATGCCGCCAAAAACGAACATAAACATCAGAGTAGTGAACAGAGGCTGTATCAGAAACCATAGCGGACCCAATATTGTTTGTTTATAAAAAGTCACAATGTCACGATGGATATACATCACCAGCAAATCACGATAACGCCACAACTCCCGCAAGTCCAACTTGAAAAGTCCCGTTTTCGGCACAATCACCAGTGACCATTTTTCCTCTCCCATCATCTGATTATCTTTTGTTTCCATTCTTCTATGACTTTATCCATACTAAATTCGCGTGCACAATCCACAGCAGCCCTGCCCCTTTCGGCCAAATCCGCACTTGCAGCCATGTCGAACATCCGGTCTGCCAACTCCGCTATATTTCCGTTTTCAAAAAGCATCGCCGCACGGCTTTCTCCCAGCAGTTCCTCTACGACAGGCAGGTTTGAAGCAATGACCGGCAAACCGTGCGCCAGTGCCTCCATCAGCACCAACGGCATTCCCTCCCATCTCGACGCCAAAACATAAACTCCGGCGCGGAGGTAATAAGAATGTATATCATCGGTAAACGAATCTATCCTCACCCTGTCCTTCAA
>OGDN01001457.1_pt1 | contig 38692 bp, 31 predicted proteins | sample 1570271 | NCBI WGS metagenome assembly OGDN01 (sample SAMEA4384481, study PRJEB24528) | human gut metagenome | reverse complement strand
GCAATTCCTCCCATCCTTGGTCTGCCACGACACAGTGTCCGGTATGGGAAAGGTTGTTTTTAACTGATGGTCCTCTCAACAGCACCAGATGTTTCTGGATTTTTCTATCATGTAGTTATTTCAACGGATAACTTGGACTTCCGCCTCTGATCCGTCTTTCTTCGCAATAAGAACATTCCGTTCTACTTTAAATATGATAGATTTGAAAAAAAAAGTTTTTCACATATAAAAAAATGAGCCTGACAGGTATTGCCAGACTCTTTTTCCTAGATCTTTCCGATCCGTTCCATATGTGTTTGTAGTAGTTCATCTTCTAAAATATTAGCTGATACTGTAAAATCACAGGTGTTAATAAAATTTTCCTTTTTGCAATAAACAAGTAATTTGCAGCCTTGCTTATTTCGATAGGCACGAATTTTATCTGCGTACTGCATCCAAGCAGAAGCTTCTGGAATTTCAATCAGCAATTGTGTATGACTTCCTTTTGCTTCTTCTAAAACTTCCTCTAAATAAAACTGCATTGTTTTATCTTCATCATATCCAACTCTGCAGATGATCGTCATAACATGAAAATCATGGATCTGATCCTTGTATTTTTCGTAATTTTGAGAAAAGCAAACAACATTGATCCTTTTTTCTTGATCTTCAAAGTCAAAGAAACACATTTCCTGTTGTTTTTTTCTTGTGATAAAAGCATTCTTATTGAGAATTACTCCTGTTATTTTTACCCTGTATCCTTTTTGATAGTTACGAACTAAGACTTTAGATACAGCACAATTTGTTTCAATGTGATCCATTGGATGTCCAGAGACAAATACTCCTAAAAGCTCATATTCATCTGCCAGATCCTTTAAATGATCTGATTCATAAAACGGTGGCGTATAATGTTCAAACTCATCTTCTGCGATCCGGTGGATCTCTTTTAAACTTTTGATCTTCTCCATTGCACGTTTTTTTAGAGCTTCCGTTTTCTTATTCAAGAAATCTTTTTCTGCCTTTTCAATCTCATTCTTTTGTTTTTCTAAAACTTTTAACTGTTCTGTGTAATAATCTTTTGCTTCGGCAATTGTCTGACGACTTCCAAATTTTTGGAACGCACCTGCGTTTAAGAGATTATTAAATAATGATTTTCCTGGGCGAACTCTTAGGAAGAAATCTCGAAAGCTTACAAATTTACTAATTTTACGTATCTGGATTAATTTTTCTGCATCTACTCCGACATTAGGAATATGAGTTAATCCAAATAAGACTTTTTCGTCATGTATCACAAAATCAAGCTGAGATAAATTAATATCTGGTGCTAAAACTTTGATCTTATATCTGGATAAATCTTCAAAGATAGGCTGCGCTTTTTTAATATCGGTATAGTTTAACGTAGCTGTCAAATATTCTAATGGATAGTAGCATTTGCAGTATGCAGTCATATAAGCCACTTTAGCATAAGCACATGCATGAGATTTATTAAATGCATATTTTGCAAATTCCATCATTTCGTCAAACAATTGATTTGCAATATTTTCTGAAATTCCATTATTTTTGCATCCAGTGATCTTTCGTTCTATATCGCCATAAACAAAAGCTGCTCTTTCTTTTTCCAGAACTTTTTCTTTTTTCTTAGACATTGCACGACGTACTAAATCTGCCTGGCCTAAAGAGTATCCAGCCAGCTTCTGAAAGATCTGCTGAACTTGTTCCTGATAAACAATTGCGCCATAGGTAGGCTCTAAAATTCCTTTCAAAGCTGGAGTTGCATAAGACACTTTTTTACGTCCGTGTTTTGTTTCGATAACAGAATCGATATACTGCATTGGTCCAGGTCTATACATTGCAACTAAGATCGCTAAATCTTCAAAGCTGGAAGGCTTGAATCTTTTCAGCATATCTTTCATCCCATCGGATTCAAACTGAAAGACACTGTTCGTATCACCTTTTGCAAAGATCTGATCAAATACCTGTTTATCATTCATTTCCATGTGATCAAAATCTAGGATTTTTCCAGTTCTTTCATAGACCATACGAATGGTATCTGTTAAGACATTTAAGTTACGAAGTCCTAAGAAGTCCATTTTTAATAACCCGTTTTCTTCAATCTTGACCATATCGCACTGAGATGTCCATTGCTTCTTTTTGACATTATTAAGCAAAGGAATATATTCCCTGACATCTCCGTTATCTGCAATAACAACTCCTGCAGCATGCATCCCAAAACTGTATAATCTTCCATATACAAGAGATGCGTCATGCAAGATTGCTTTTGATAACTTCTGATCCGTTTCTAATACATTCGCACAAACATATCCAGATATTTTCTGAAAGATTTTTTGACATCCTAAGCATTTTTCACATGGTTTCGTACATCCATCACATGGATTGGATTGCTCATTTGCTTTTTCAACCATAGCAATGATCTCATTAACTAACGGCAATAAAACCCCTTTATCCTTGTAATATCGTACACTTAAAACTCTTCCTGCAGTACGGATTGCTTCTTTGATCTGGTATCTTCCCTGTGTCATAATACAACAAGTGGAATGCTGTCCATACTTCTTTTTTACATACTCAATTAAAAGATAACGTACTTCTGTATGGATATCACTGTCGATATCAGGCATGGAGACACGTTCTGGATTTAAGAATCGCTCAAATAACAAATTGTTTTTGATCGGATCGATAGATGTGATGCCTAAACAGAAACATACAAGTGATCCAGCAGCGGATCCTCTTCCAGGTCCGATTGAATATCCGATATAATTTGCATTTTCATTAATGTAAGACATGAATTGATCTAATGACATTTCGTCTACATGCTCTTTTAAATATTGCAGATTCTTTGGCGTTAATTTTCCAATCAATCGTCCAACTTCTAAGAAATCTTTAACGATCATATGATAATCTGCATATCCCATACTTTCAATGATGTTTAATTCATATCGAATACGTTTTTGATATATCGGATCCTGATCCAGTCCTTTTTCTTTTAATCCGGCATATGCTGCTTTTTCCAATTCCGCGTTAATGTCTCCGCCATTCTTTAAAAATTTTGGATAATGTTCTTCTTTTTTAAAGATAACATTGCATTCTTTGATCAGACGATAGCTTCCATGCATTGCAGCCTCTACATCATCAGCAGAAATATTCAATTCAGATAAGATACTTCTAAGTTCTTCATCTGTTTTGATATAAAGCTCTCTGGCATACTGATCTAAAGGGCGCCATGTTCCATTTTCTGCAGATCTCATGATTTCTCTTGCATGAAAATCATCCTCAGAGTTATTTACCATATGTGCATCATTTGCAGATATCGTCTGTAATCCATATTTTTTTGCATATTGTACTAAAACAGGCATAATCTTTAATTCTTCTGGAACTCTGTGATTTTGAATTTCTATCCAAAAGTTATCTTTTCCAAAAATATACATCATTCTTTGAATCTGTGTATCAACACACTGGTTTACAGCTTCCTGAGGAATACATGCATTTTGATCTTTTCTTATTCTCTGAAATAAATTTGTGATCTTTCCAGTAATCCCCTTTCCCTGGTTTACAAGATTTCTTTGTTTCGTAATTTCTTTCTGCTTGTCTTTGATTTCTTGATCTAATCTTTTAACAGCAAGAGATGCATCTTTTGAAAATTGAATTTCTTTATTCAACTGTTCCAATGCGTTTTCATAGGCTTCTGTTCCTTCTAATTTTGCAATCCTGTTTTTCTTTGCAGTAAATTTTTGATTTGCAACCTTTCTCTCTTTGGCACGTTCTTCTGTCAGAAGCTTCTTTTCCATTGTTAATTGATTTAAATATTCAACTTCTTTTTTCTGATTGTCTAATACGCTTTGAAAATTTTCCACAGGAATGTGATACTTTTCTCCAAAATTGATCAACTTTCTTTTGCTTTTTTTTATAATGTTATCATTATGCAAAAGAATCGTTCCAAGAGGACCGCTCATACAAGCACTAGTTGCAATAACATTTTCATGTCCATCTGTTCCTGGTCCAAAAAATCGCATTAAGATATCATCATTCATCACAGGATATGTTTCTTTTTCCAAATGATGATTGGATTCTGTGACTGCTTTTGCAATCTGATGATACCCTTTTAGATTTTTGGCATGCAAGACTAAATGGCTTCTTCGGAATGGTAATTTACTATTATGATAATAAGCTTCCACGCCTGGAATCGCTTTCATTCCATATCCTTTACAGCAATCTAAAAATTCTTCCAAAGAAGCCATATTCCCATGTTCAGTGATCGCCATTGCTTCAGCTCCATATTCTGCAGCTTTTTTCACCATATCTCCAACAAGTGCAGCAGAATCAAATTTACTAACATCTGTGTGAAAATGATTCACTATTCTTAACATATTTCTCTCCTTTCGTCATGTTAACTGTTACAAAGTAAATATGAATTTTTTGAAAAGAGATAAAGTTAGACTTCAATTTTCTGTCCATCCACAAATAATGCTTTTGAAAGGATCATTTCTAATTCCTGATGAACGCCTCTAACTCCTGTTCCGTTTTTATATGCGTCATAACACGCATTTTGAAGCGTTTCTTTTGTTATTGTTAAATTCTTTCCTTGTTCGTAAAATAAGCTATGATATTCCTGCCACATATCCTTCTTTGCAATCACAATATTGTAAAGGGACTTTGGAGATAGTTTATTTAACTGCACGATTGCACGAAATCTAGCTAATAATTCAGAGATCATTCCATCATTCTTTAATTCTTGAAATACACTGATGGATTTCATGTGGTCCCTTGTTTCTGTAAATCCTAACGGAATTTTACTGCACTCCCTGTTCTTTATTAATTCTGGAAAAGCACCAAGACAGATAAACAGCATATGGGAGGTATCAATGTACTCTACCTGCCCATCTCGTTTTGTAACTGGGATCTTTCTCCCTTCAATGAATTTTAATAATGATTTTTGCATCAAGAAATTTAATCCATTTTCTGTATCAATTTCAATGATCTTGTCAAATTCATCTAAGAATATGATCGCTCGTTCTGCTTTTTCTTTATTTGAATCAGAAATATCATACGCATGTTGAACCATTTCTGAAAGATCATTCCCTTTGTATCCAGCTGGCGTATAAGCAGAAATATCTTCAATTAAAACTGGATAATCTTTTCCGCAATATTTTTCCACCTGCCTCGCAACCTCTGTCTTTCCAGATCCGGTTGGGCCAACAATAAGTGCATTTGTTCTGATCAATTCTTTTTGTTGAATATGTTTGTAAATTGTTAATGCGATCTGCTGCATTGCATGATTCTGTTCAATGACGGAATCGGATAACATCTGATAAATACGATCCAACGTATATTTCGGATCATTTACAATATTTTTTGTTTTGCGACGATCACTTTCTATTTTTACGATCTGATAACATGTTGGACATACTTGTATTTTTTCTCCTTCTATAGATAACGTGAACATTGCTTTATTTTTATGACATAATGGGCAGGTCTTTTCATTCGTGTAAATTCTATTCATCATTTTTTCTCCTTTCTAACTCCATATGAAGTGTTTCTAAATCATAAAAGCATCTTGGATCTAATTTTGTTTTTTCTCTGATCTCATCAAACATATGATAGATTTGATAACGATGCAGATGGTGTTTTGCTGCCACTTTACTGATATTCATGTCACAATTCATGAAGTCTATTAAAATATCCTGTTCCTGGTGTGTTAAATAAGTTTCATGCAATTTCTGGAACCTTTGATCCATATTTTTCGACAAAAATTCTAGATACTGTATGATCTCTACGATCTCATTTGCAGATAACTGGTAAGTGTATTTTCGTACAGAGTGTTTTGCATCTCCAAATTCCCATTGAACTTCTTGATCATGATATAAATGGATCACATCCTTTCTTAATTGATGCTGTAGATGCTTGATCTGAGCACAAGAGCATTCATTGATTTTTAGTTTTTTATTCTGAATTATTATGTTTTTTATGATCATATTTCTTTTGTTTCCTTTTAAAATTTCTTCTTTATACAAATATGATTTTTTCTTTTCTTTTTCTTTTTCACATATAAAAAAAAGTGCAAATGACAATCTTCCCATATTAATTTTCTTAAATCACATATTTGAATTGAGAAGACAAAGTTCCGGATGCTCCACGAAAGGAGAATCCTTATGGATATATTCGAAAAATTCGCCGAAATGGTAGTAAATTTCGTTAGAAAATATGTTGTAAAGTTTGTAGTTAACAAGATCTTAGACTGGATTTGGAAGAAGATAAAACCGAAATTGTTGAAGATTGGTAGGAAACTATGGCAGATGCTAAAAGACAAACTGCACAAGATACGAAAGAAATGGTCAGATTTTAGACAAAGAAAAAGAGCCCGTGCGGCAACACAGACTCTGATCTTTGTGATTGAGTATCAAAACGACAATCAGTCACGCATAGTCTTAATTATGATTATTATAATCGATAGGCAGATAATCATAATCGTTGTAATTATCCCCTAGCAAGGATAATTCATAAAAAGAGAATCAAAACATTAGCATCCGGATGTTCTCGCTTTTGAGAATGTTCGGATTTTTATTGTTTCACTTTAAATATGAGAGATTTCATCAAAAATATTTTTCACATATAAGAAAATGAAAAAGACCAACACGTCATAATATTTCAATCGTACTGGTCTTTTTTTTCTTGGTTGATCTGTGTAACTACGATGGGACATGAATTAATTTTGAAGAGAGAAATCGCAAAAGAAATTACCTGAATGGTATACATCTTTGTAGGATCACTAACGGTAAAGTATCCCTGAGGAACTTTCGTTTATCGCAATAGGTAAGATCTTGATCTTTCCTTTTCGTTTTTTAAAACGTATAAAAACACAAATTATTTTATTTTACCACATGCACACTGATATCCCGTGAGGATCTTTTCATCATAAGCTTTTTTATCAACTTTCCATTCTTGTTTTGTAGATGCCTCGTGATGAATCTTAATTATAACAGGTCTTAAAGAATAGTTATGTCCATCACATTCTCCATTCCATCCATGCAATCCCATATACATACTATATGTTGGAGCCCATTTATCTATTTCAAGATTTTCATTTATGAAAACAGCAGCATCTTCATTTAATTTGGGGTATCCATTTTCTTCTGTCCAGCCCCATTCTTTTTTTGTTGCTTCATCATAATCGGGATATGTTTTATTTTTTACACTATCCAGATAATCTTGTGTAAGATCTCGACCATCTCTTAAACAAATATCATGTGATACTGTTTTTTCTTCATCATAAGCTGGGACAGTTACCGTTTCATAATGTCCCTGTGCATCATGATGCACTGTCTTATATACTGGCTTGTAATCATGTGTGTGTTCTGCAGTCGTTACAGTAAATGTCTTTCCGTTTTTCTTGATCACACGGACTTTCACATTATCTGAACCGATCTTTTTGGATAATGTCATCTTCCATGCCCCGGAATTTGCATTTGCTTTCTTTGTATATGTCTTTCCGTTTACGGTAACCTGAACCTTATAACTTGGTCTGGTATAACCGGAAATTGTTCGACTGCCTGGTGTAAATTTGTTTACTTTGACTGTTTTTGCAATTCCATAAACTGTCTTTTTTGCATACAGCTTTTTCTTTTTATAAGACTTCACTGTATATTTCTTTCCTACTTTTACTTTTGGAACCTTGACTTTAAATTTTCCCTTTTTATTGGCTTTGACACTATATGTCTTTCCACCAACTTTGACTTTTACAACATTTTTCTTTTGGGTCTTTCCTTTGATCACGGTTGCATTTTCATAAACTCTGTTCACTGAGAGTTTCTTTGTTGCTGCACTGACATTCACATTTCCAGTCAATGCAATACTTGCAGCCATCATTAAAGAAAATAATCCGAATGTTAGTTTTCTTTTCCTCATAATCGTTCACTCCTTTTTCAATCTACTGATATTAACAGTTTAAGACAAAATAGAGAGAATTGCAATTTTGTCATTCCTATTCCAAATATGATTGATTGATTTTTTTTATTTTTTCACATATAAGATTTTAATACTGAGTTTTTGACGAAAAAATTATCGTTAATCATCAGTTTTTCTTTCATTATCAGATTCTTTTTCTCAAATCGCATATTTAAGTTGAGAAAGTAAATCCGGATGCTCCAATAGAAAGGAGAATTCGAGATGAAAGAATTCGCAGTAAAATTGATAATGGAACTTGTAGACATGGCAAACAGTGGGATGATCAGCTTTATTGTTACCGTTGTTGCCACTAGATATATGACAAAAAACAAGATAGATAAGCGCAGGATAAAGAAAAGAGCCAATGCTTCCCAGACATCGGCTCAAGATAAGCATGATTCTGAAGAACATACTACCAATAAATCTTCAGATATCACCAAGTATGCGGATATCCACGACAATATTGGTTGTGATATCCAAGTAAACATATATCCTGACCAAAAATCTGATCAGTAGGAAAGAAAATTTAAAAACCAAGCATCCGGATGTTCTCGCTTTAGGGATCGTTCGGATTTTTTAAATTTACTTTCTTATATTAAGTATGAGAGATTTGATCAAAAATAATTTTCACATATAAGATTTTATATATAATTTTTTCTTACTACAAAATCTCTCATATTTGTAGTAGAGAAACAAGAAAGGAGTTTTTATATGAATATTATTGTAGGAATCACAATTTTGTATACATCATTGGTAGAAGTTTTTTTGAAGCATTCGTTAATGGATGACCCGGATACAGGAAATATTGCAACTAGATTTTTCAAAAAGAAATTCCATAAATTTGAGTTAATTACCTGTTTTTGTAGCGTTGTTCCAATCATTGGACAGATATATGCGTTAATTTTATCATTTGCTGCGATTTATTTTGACAAGAAAAATTTTATCATTATCATTCGTGATGGAAAGAAAAGTTCTACATTAAGAGAATTCATCGTTCAAAAAATGCAGGAAAAATTAGATTGATTTCTTCAAATTTCAAACCTCGTCCTCCTTATGGATGAGGTATTTTTATGCGCAAAAAAAAAGAAGAGTCAGCTATAAAACCAACTCTTCTTGCATCTATACGTTTTTAATTACGCATTCTGTTTTCTTCTACGATAGAAGAGATATCCCCCTACCATAGCACATGCACTGATGCCTGCAAACAACATCATCTGTGTATAATCTCCTGTTTTTGGAGTTCCACTTTCTGATGATCCACCTGATCTTTCAGATGTCTGATGAGGAGTCGCTTTGGAAGAAACTTTTACTGTCTGTTTCTTATCATTGATATCCTCATGTCTTCCGATCAGTGTATTGGTATCTACATCATACATTTTCTCAAACGCTACCAGAGATTTACCATCTAATGCACTGGCATCGAATTTAAATACGACTTTTACTTCTCCATTTGCCCCTTTAGCGACAAATTTTGTAGAAGCCACAACTTCCTTACCATTGATCTTTAATGGTTTCTTTGTTGCTTTGTCATATAATGTACCCTGTACTTCATAAGTCTTACCAGGTACAAGATTTGTGTATTTCACAACGTCTACAACAGTAACTTTCTTAGAAGGTTTCACGCTGTGAGAACCATCTTTTTTGTTTGTTGCTGTTGTATGTAATTTTGGAGCATGTACGGACTGATCTTCATCATTAATGTCTTCATGAGTTCCAATTAAAGCGCCTGTTTTTACATCATACATCTGTTCATAAGCAACAAATGTGTGTCCATCCAGATCACTTGCATCAAATGTGAATGTAACATCAACAGATCCTTCACTTGTTTCTGGTGTGAATTTTGCAGAAGCTGTTACTTCTTTTCCATTGTTCATAACTGGTTTCTTTGTGTTCTTGTCATATAAAACACCTTTTACTTCCAGTTCTTCTCCTGGAGTAACATTTTTATAAGATACAGTATCAACGATTGTAACGTTTTTCTTTGCTTCTACAATATGATCTGCATTTTCTTTGTTTAATGCAGTCGTATGAAGTTCTGGGAAGTTGATTGTCTGATCATTATCATTGATATCTTCATGACTTCCGATCAGAGATTTTGTTTCAACATCATATGCTTTTTCATAAGCAACAAGAGTCTTTCCTGCCAGAGATGATGCATCAAACTTGAATGTTACCTGAGCAGCTCCATTTGCTTCTGTTGGAGTAAATTTTGCTGTAGCAGTGATTTCTTTTCCATCAACTTTTACAACTTCTCCTGTTTCTTTCTCATGAAGAACGCCCTGAACTTCGATTTCTCTTCCAGGTTCCACATTTTCATATTTTACTGTGTCGATCAGTGTTGTTTCTTTTCCTGCATTGACAGCTTTGTTATTGCTTTCTCCAGTTAAAGTAGTTCCAATCTTTGGAATTACAACAGTCTGATCATTGTCATCAATGTCTTTATGGTCAGCGATCAACGCACCAGTTTTAACATCGAAAACTTCTTCATAAGCAACAAGAGTCTTTCCTGCAAGAGCTGACCCATCAAATGTGAATTCAACTTCTGCTGTTCCAGATTCTGTTTCTGCAGTAAATTTACCTGTTGCAGTTACCTGCTCTCCATTAACAGTGAATGGTTCTTTCGTTTCTTTGTCATAAAGAATACCTTTTACTTCATATTCACGGCCTTTTTCAAGTCCCTGATATTTTACAGTATCCACTAATGTGATCTTCTGATCAGCATTGACAACATGGATCTGATTATCTTTTCCAACAAGAGTTGTACCGATCTTTGGAATAGAAACAGTCTGTCCTTCATCATTGAGATCTGCATGAGATCCGATTCTGTTTTCTCCCTCATAGAGATCTTCAAATACAACTGTTGTTGTACCTGCAAGATTACTTCCATTGAATTCGAATTCAAGTTCAACTGTTTCACTATTAGAAGTTGCTGTAAATTTCTTTTCAGCAGTTACTTCTTTTCCATCAATTTCTAAAGGATTTCCTGTGTTCTTGTCGATCACTTTTCCTTTTAATGTGTACTCTCTTCCTTCAACAATGTTTTCAACTTTGACTGTATCAACCAGAGTTACCTTCTTGTCTGCATAAGACATATGAGTTCCATTTGTCTTATCAGATGCTGTTGTGGACACCTTAGGGATCAGAGTTGTCTGATCTTTATCTTCGATATCCTGATGAACTGCATACTCTTTACCTTTGTAAGTAAGAGATTCAAATGCAACGATTGGTTTTCCTGCAAGTTTAACTCCTGAGAATTCAAAGATAACATCTACAGTTCCATTCTTGGATTCTGCTGTAAATTTCACACTGGATGTGATCTCTTTACCCTCATCATCTAATGCAGGTTTTCCTGTTTTTTTGTCCATTAATTTACCATTGATCGTATATGTTTTTCCAACGATCAGGTTTTTGTAGGATACAGTATCTTTAATTTTCATGTTTGTAGATGCTTCTACAAGATTAGATCCTGTATTTGCATCACTTGCTTTTGTTCCAATGCTGACAAAACTGATCGTCTGTCCTTCATCATTGATATCCTGATGAGTTGCAATCGTTGTACCATCAGATTCTCTTGTTAAGACTTCAAAGACAACGACATCTTCTCCACCAAGATCACTTGCATCGAAGTTTAATTCAACATCAACGCTTCCTGCTTTTGTTGTATTTGTAAATACTTTTGTTCCAGTCACTGCTTTTCCATTTTTATCAAGAACAACAGCACCTGTTTTCTTGTTCATTAATGTAGCAGTTAATCTGTATTTGTCAGGAGTTACATGTTCGTAATTTACAGTATCAATGATCGTAACATCATCTGTTGCAGATGCAATGTTATTATCTGTTTCTTCATTCTTTGCTTTTGTACCGATCTTTGGTTCAGATTCATCTGTGATGGTTCCACCCTGAATTGTTTTACCATCTTTTGTGATATAGAATTCAAATTTTACAAGCTGTAATCCTTTGTTGGAATCACTTCTTAATTCTTCGACTTCATATTTACCATAAGGGAAAGCGCCTTTTTGGTCATCGACATTAGCCATACTTCCGTCTTCCCCTTGACCGAACCATGTACCGGCATTGTGATCAAAATCAGAAGCTTTTAAAACCGTGTCTTTCTTATAATCCTTTAACAGTTTGTCATTCGCATTTGTGTTTTTGGAATGATCGATTGCTGTAGAATCATACTCTCCATTTTTGTCAGTTACAACAACATGAGATTCTCCTGTTGCTGCATTTGTGATCTTAAATGCTGCATTGACACTTTTTTGTTCATCAGATTTCTTGTTGAATACATAATTTCCTCGAATGATCTGGTTTTTGAAGTTTAATCCTTCTACCATGTTTGCGGTATAAGTTGTTCCATCTTCTCCATGACATTCAACGGCATGTTCATTACCATCGCTCATCATGTATCCCTGACTTGTTGCGATCTCTTTCACACCATAAGTACCGTAAGGTAAGCTGCGATCTCCTGTCTGAGCAGTATATTTCTTTTCTTTGTCATTCCATGTTGTAGAGATTCTTGTAACTTCTTCTCCTGGATTGATTGTTTTACCCTCATATTTGATCGCATTTGCACTGCGGTTAATGACAGAGAACTGTGTTCCTTCTAATGTAGCTGCATCTTCCGTTAACTTATGGTCTTTACCACCGATCGCTTCGCTCTTATTCAGCTCTGCATCGTTTTTTGTCACCTGAATCGCATACATTTTTGTAGGATCACTGACCGTGAAATCAGAAACAACCTTACTTGGTTGTTCTCCATCTTTTCCGCTGACTTTTGTGAAATAAGTTCTGTCATTTAAGACCTGTCCATTCACAGATACAGTAGAATCACTGATCTTGTATCCATCTGGAGCTTTTGTCTCTTCAATAGTGATGGTTCCGTAAGGAATACATGGAGTACCATTTTCATCCTTATAGAAGTCATCTCCAGAAACTTTATATGCATCATTGAAATGCAAAATATATTTTCCGTTAGTACTCTTTTTCGTCTGCATTACCCAAGTTCTAGTTGCATTGTTTGGAAGTTCAGATTTATTGTTATAATATTTATTGTAATATTTTACAGTAAACTGAGCACCAGATAAATCTGCATCACCCTGAATAGTTTCTCCTGTTTCCTTATCAACCTTTTTAACTTCAAAGTTGATTGGGTCGTTATCAGGCTGATCGGATACAGTCACAACCGCTGGATTATCATCATCGTTGTCTGTTGTTACTTTCACAGAATGAACGGTATCATCTTTTAAGTATCCCTGAGGAACTTTCGTTTATCGCAATAGGTAAGATCTTGATCTTTCCTTTTCGTTTTTTAAAACGTATAAAAACACAAATTATTTTATTTTACCACATGCACACTGATATCCCGTGAGGATCTTTTCATCATAAGCTTTTTTATCAACTTTCCATTCTTGTTTTGTAGATGCCTCGTGATGAATCTTAATTATAACAGGTCTTAAAGAATAGTTATGTCCATCACATTCTCCATTCCATCCATGCAATCCCATATACATACTATATGTTGGAGCCCATTTATCTATTTCAAGATTTTCATTTATGAAAACAGCAGCATCTTCATTTAATTTGGGGTATCCATTTTCTTCTGTCCAGCCCCATTCTTTTTTTGTTGCTTCATCATAATCGGGATATGTTTTATTTTTTACACTATCCAGATAATCTTGTGTAAGATCTCGACCATCTCTTAAACAAATATCATGTGATACTGTTTTTTCTTCATCATAAGCTGGGACAGTTACCGTTTCATAATGTCCCTGTGCATCATGATGCACTGTCTTATATACTGGCTTGTAATCATGTGTGTGTTCTGCAGTCGTTACAGTAAATGTCTTTCCGTTTTTCTTGATCACACGGACTTTCACATTATCTGAACCGATCTTTTTGGATAATGTCATCTTCCATGCCCCGGAATTTGCATTTGCTTTCTTTGTATATGTCTTTCCGTTTACGGTAACCTGAACCTTATAACTTGGTCTGGTATAACCGGAAATTGTTCGACTGCCTGGTGTAAATTTGTTTACTTTGACTGTTTTTGCAATTCCATAAACTGTCTTTTTTGCATACAGCTTTTTCTTTTTATAAGACTTCACTGTATATTTCTTTCCTACTTTTACTTTTGGAACCTTGACTTTAAATTTTCCCTTTTTATTGGCTTTGACACTATATGTCTTTCCACCAACTTTGACTTTTACAACATTTTTCTTTTGGGTCTTTCCTTTGATCACGGTTGCATTTTCATAAACTCTGTTCACTGAGAGTTTCTTTGTTGCTGCACTGACATTCACATTTCCAGTCAATGCAATACTTGCAGCCATAATCAGAGAAAATAATCCGAATGTTAACTTTCTTTTTCTCATAATTGTTCACTCCTTTTTTAATCTATTCATAGTAATAGTTTAAGACAAAATAGAGAGAATTGCAATTTTGTGTTCGTATACATTTCAAAAAACTAATACAAAGATCTCCATCTTTTCCCCTGCGCCACACCGGGCATGCGACTTTCATCGCACACGGCGTTCCATCTGATCACGCGATCAGACTTGGGACGATCCCTCCACTGCTTGTTATCACAGCTTCATCGGTACTGTGTCCCTACTTTCACAAGAATAAAAACATTTCGTACTGCTTCCTATACGCCGTTCTTGCGTATCCTTCTTATTTGTAAGTACTTATAGTTACCATCCCATTGACAGATGTTCTTAGATGTTTCTTGCTTACGACGTTCCGAATATCTTAGCTTTCCATAAATCCTTAGGTGTCTGCTATGAGCCTGTCAGATTCGATCATCCTTGTTTGATCACCCGAATTTCATATAAAAGATTCTTACTTTTCGGTATCTGACCCTGATCTTATCAGGCATGATCTTTCGATCAAGTTTACGTTTAGACCCTTACCTTCGCAGATTCGTCAGTATTTTCTACATTCTCACCTTAGATTCTTTATAGCATCCCGGCATATCAGTTTTCATATGAAGATTCACTTAGAAAACCTTCTGCCGACTTTACCTGGCTTCATACATGTTCACACTGTCATGATCCTATGCATGCAGGAGTTTAGATCATTTGCTTCAAGTCAACTTGACGACTCTCGTTTCAAATGTCAGATATTCAGTTGTAACTATCATAGTCCTTCTGTTTCATGATCTCTCATTTATCAGAAAACGTCTCGCACCTTTTACGTAATAAGTTCCTGCGTCAACTTCTACGATTTGAGAATTTCCATTTGCATCAGTTTTTAAAGTTGCTACTTTGTTTGTACATGCCTTTTCTTTGTAAACTCCGTACTCAGCATTTGCTAAACTATAGCAACTGTTTCCGTTTGTCATTGTAGTATTTGCGGATGTTTTTTTCAGCTTTAAGCTTCCTTTGGACTGGATTGCAACTTTGTAGATTCCAAATCCTGACTGTGTATTGATCTTTTGACTGTTTAATCCAAAGACCACATAACCAGCAGATGTGTCAACGTGGAGAATTCTTAAACGAACTTTTCCATCTTCTTTATCATTAAATTCTCCCATAGGATTGCTGATATGAGCACACTCTCCAGCGTACATATGTCGGCTGCTATAAGTAGAACCTTTTTTCTCATTGCTGTCATCATTTGTATAGGTTGTTACAAATGATCCTTTCTGATGGAAATTTAACTTCGCCTTGTTCCCATTTTTCGCTGTGACTTGGTATTTATAGTCACTATAATTTGGTAAGGTCATACCAAAAGTAACATTTTCTAAATCCCTTTTAGCCTGCGGATCTTTGATCGAACTGTTATTATATAACTGACTCCATGCATCATTATCTTCAGATGGTACATATAAATATTTAATGCTGTGCTTGATTGATTCTGCACAAGCTTTTGCATTATAGTTTACCTGTGTATCTTTGATATCTGAAAAATAACGGATCGCTGTTTTGTATTCGAAATACTGTCCATCCTGTAATTTAGATGTATCGATCCTATCAAAGACGATCGGGTCACCTGTCTTTTTATCAGTAACAAATTTTAATTTTGAAGCCCCGCTAATGGAAGCACTCACATCATTTGTTAATAATCTTGCAACAGATTTTAAAGCTCCGATCTTTTTGATCTTTACTTTAACTGATGTTAAACTTGCAGGAGATACCGCGATCTCTAATACTCCAGTTGTTTTGTCAAAAACAGCAGTATCTTTTGTAAGATCCATCGCATTCTCAGATCCATTTAAGTATACCTCAAAGTCACTTAATTTTAATTTATCTGCGACACGTTTACTTGTAGTGATTGGAATTTTTACTGTAACATCATAAGTGTTTGCTTCAACAGCCTGCTTTGTAATGTTTCCGCCATTATCGACAATTGTATCAATACTCATTGTCTGATCCTTAATGGATCCGGCACTCATTACCTGTCCTGTGATCAGAACATTCTTATCTTTTTCAAAATAAGATTTCGGAATGTAAGCTAATCCAGTTGCTTTATCAAATTTGATATCTTTGATCACATCTGGGTTTGCATTGTCTGTACCTTTCACAAAAGCTGCATCATACAGTTTTCCAGTATGATTGATTTTTGATGCTGCTAAATTTACAACATAATAGTCTGCATTATCATTTGCCTGATAAACAGGAATAATGCTTGTATACTGGGAAAGGAATGCATCAGAGTGCTTTGTCCATAATTCATCAATCGTACAATTACTTGGGATCTTTGATTCTTCTGCAAGTAATTGTTTCAAACGGATCGTATATCCTGTCTGTTCCAGATCATTTTTAATGTTGGATGCTGACTTACTAGATTTAATAGAAGCCATTTTTTTATTGATGTTTTTTGACATATAAGACTCTGTATCATCATATTTCAGCTTCTTTGCTGTAATTTTGACATCATTGTCTAATTTTGCATCTGCTGCAAAGGTTGTCACCATATTTGCAGAGACAACTCCACCAAAAGATGTAGCGATCGCTAATGTAGAAGCTACAGCTTTTTTAAAATAACGCATGATTTTATTCTTTGTCATCATTTTTCTCCTTTACTTAAAATCTTGTTTTTTATCTTTTTAGTTTCATGTTCCTTCGCTTTCAGAACATTTTGTTTTTTGGTGGTGCTCTTTTTTCTTGATTCATACAGATACCCCCTTTTAAGAAAAATTATTTAAATATGATGTAAAACTTCTCCAGATCAATTCTTCTTGTCTGGCAAAATTCATGTTTCGGAGAAAAGAATAAACAATTTTCATGCATTACTTATCCACTTTTACTTTTTTTACAAACTTTGTTTTGAATGCGTTATTCAATTTTCAATGAACGGATGAAACGTCTCATTAACGTCTCACTATAAATATGATATTTTTGAGAAAAAAAATGGACGTGTTGATATGTATTGCATTCTCTTGAATTCCTTTTGAAATATTTCCGAAATGCTGCTACTTCCTTATTTTCTTCTCACTTTAAATATGATTTTTCTTCAAAAAAAAATTTTTCACATATAAAAAAATGAAATCACCAGATTATTTTTCTCATATCGCATATTTGGTATGAGAGACAAAATCCGGATGCTCCACGAAAGGAGAATCCTATGGATATATTCGGAAAGTTCGTTGAAACGGTAGTAAACTTCGTTAGAAAATATGTTGTAAAGTTTATCGTTAACCAGGTCTTAGACTGGCTTTGGAAGAAGATCAAGCCGAAATTGTTAAAAGTCGGTAGAGAAATGAAGCAGAAGTTGAAAGACAAGTTGCACAAGATACGAAAGAAATGGATGAATTTTAAGCAAAGAAAAAGAGCCCGTGCGGTAACACAGACTCTGATCTTCATGAATGAATACTGCTATGGCATTCATTCATGCACAATTTTAATTATGATCATAGACACTCAAAAACAAATGATCATAATTACTGAAATCAGTTTAAAATAAACTGAATCACAAAACAAAATAGCAATTAAATCAGCATCCGGACGATTCTCACTTAAAGAATCGTTCGGGCTTTTTAATTTTTCTTGTCATATTAAATATGAGAGATTTAAAAATAAATATTTTTCATATATAAGATTTTTTAGCTCAAAAAAAAGACTTGGATATTCCAAGCCTTATTCCTGCTGAAATCTCAGATAAATCTGATGTGCTCGATTGATGCAGTGTCGGAATTCATTCATAACAGACTGTATGTTATAAGGTAGAATTTTTTGCATGATCTGTGAATACGCATTCGAAGTACACCATAGTTGGATCAGCTTTTGATATTTCTGTGCCGTTTCTAATGATTTGTTACGGATCAGAATGCAATATGCTTCATAATCATCATGGTACAACTGATTAACACCAAAATGCTTCTCTTGAGAGCATGCAAGGTATTCTGTATCAAGGTCTCCATTTTCTCCATTGATCAAATGTTTTGTAACACAGGACCCTTTTGTCTGCTGGAATTCTTTTGCCTGATCATATGTAATGACTTGTTTTGGAAAATAAGCTCTTTTTTTAAATTGAAGCAATCCAATGAATTTTAGATCGTTCGAACTTAATCGTTCTTTTCGTTCAATTTCTTGCTCAGATCCGTCTCCATCATTGATCTGATATAATTCTTTTCCTCCTGCAATATCGCCAGCAATACAGATCGCATCGTATTTTGAGCATCCTTCGATTTCTTCGATCATTCTGATAACCCCTACCGTCTCTTCGCAAGCAAAGCAATGATATCCAAATTCTGTTAAAATACAGTTATTAGCTCTTGTATCTTCTTTCCCAAGACGTTCAAAATGTCCTGGACAATGGATAAAATCATAGGCACCTCTGTGAACGATATCCAAACCAAAATATTCTGCGACTTCTCTTCCTGTTACATTATCTAAGATTTCTTCGATATCATAGAGTGGTCTCTTATTATATCTCATATCATTTCTCCTTTCATCTCTCATTCATCTTAAATATGAAAGATACGAGAAAAAATAAAAGGCAGGAAATCCTGCCTCAATTTTGATCATATTTTCTGTTGCATTATAAGAGATCGAGCATTTCCATAGCTGCATCACTCATATCTTCCTCTAAGAAAGAGATATCGTCTTCTTGATTCCTTTCTTTTACGGAATAATCATTCTTTAAGCGCATACGCAACTGTTTGATTCCTCTTTCTTTAGACTTTCTGATTTCATCAGCTTTTAATCCTGTTTCTCTTGCAATCTCTCTCTGTGATTTCTGTTCACAAAAATGCATTTTTAGAACGACACGCTCCACTTCAGGTAAAGAGTTGATCTTATCAGCTAACGCTCTACGTTTTTCTGACTCCAGAATAATTTCTTCAGGGGATTTTTCTTCCATCTGATTTGAAAAGAAATCATTATCTGTTGATTCGATATGATTTAGAGTTTTTCCATCAATCTTACGTGTTGCTTTGATCGTTTCGATGTTCATTCCCAGCTCGATTGCAATATCTGCATCGGTCGCTTCTTTATGATCTTTTTCATACTTACGTTCAATCTGACGGATCAACTGATTATTTTTCTGATAATGTGCAGTTGATTCATTCACAAATCTTGTGATGTACTCTGTCATATTGTGCACAATATAAAATCGGAAAAAGGTTGTTGGCTTTGCTCTTTTCACATCATAAGTTTCTAATCCTTCTAAAACAGCCATATATCCTTCCTGAAGCAGATCGTCAAAATATTTTGTTACATATGTAGAAAATTGTTTTTTCATCAAACTCTTGATATAATTTTCCATTGCTTGTAATGCAAGATATTTTGCCATTTCCTGATTTCCATGGTGATACATCTCCATGATCTTCTCAAATTCCACCTGTTCTTCTTTCTGCTGTTTTTTTGACTGTTGTTTGTTCATTTTAGTTCCCCTTTCTTTTCAAATTGATTCCTTAACTCTTTGGTATAAGATAGCATCCAGGCAATCTCATGAACTGAAAAACTATGTCCAGTACATTTCAAAAAATAATTGATCATTTTTATATCACTGATCTCTTTTTGTTTATAGTATTGCCAGATGATCTGATGGAGCATTTCCATTTCTTTGGTTGTGATCAATTTAAGTCCCTCCAATCGTCATATGTTGCTAATCTAAATATGATAGATTTTAAAAACTCTAACTGATCGTTGTTACATCTGCATAGAATTCATGATTCTGCCATGCACCTGTGATACGATATCTTGCTTCTTCATAAGATAGCTGTACTTCCCCTTCATTATACTGATCATTATCTGTAAGCGCGCTTCTCTGTAAATTTGTTTCTGTCACAACCAATAATTTTGTGAATTGGTTTAGATAATTCTTTTGCATGATCGGGATAATGTATAGTTTTAAACCATCTTTGATCGTAACCTGATAATGACTTTGGTAATATTCTCTGTTATACTCCTCTGGATGATAAGAATTAACTTTTTCATCTTCTTTATCAACTCTTATAGAGCGATCTTCCATACTTCCTAGATAAATCCTAGAACGGAAAAATCCATTTTCCCATAAACCACGACAAGTAAAATTGATCTTGTTGAGTTTATCTACAAATTGGACGGTTTTTCGTTCTTCCAAAGTCGAACACAATGTTTCTTTTGATCCATCAGGTTTTTCAACCAATACAACGATTTCAGTTCCATGAGATTCATATTCAATAGATAATGGAGCAACAATGATCCGGTATAATCCTGGAAGCTGCTTATCATTTTTTATGACATGAAATTCATGAACATTATAAAATGCTGAATATGGTTGCATATCATTTTCTGAACTTACTGCGATCGTATCTTTATTTGTATCTCGAACATTTGTTCGGGGTGTATTTATATTATCTCTTTTTGCTTCTTTTTTCAAGTCTTTTTTTACATTTTTTTTATTTTCTTCTTCTTTTTTGTTTTTTTGCTGCTTTTCTTGAGTATAAGGATCTATTTTTTTTGATATTTGTCTTGATATATTTTTATCTCCATTTAATTTCTGAAAATCTTCCAAATGTTGATTACATAACAGCATGTGTTTCATGCAAAACTGGCCATTTTCTTCGTCATATGTCACAAATTGAACGTTTGTCATGTCATCTTCATTCAATGAAATAAATTGGCATCCTTTTATATCACATTGATACACTGGACGCATAACCTTTGCCATGATTTTCTCCTTTCTTATTGAAAAAAATTATCGTTCATCATGAACTTCTTCCCAGATAAAATTATCTTCTTCTCTTTCATTTGGACCGCAACATTCTGAATGATCAAAATATTCCTGCGGCATCTGGTCTTCTTCAAATTGTCTTTGTTGTTCCATCATAAAGTCTTGTTGTGCAGCATCCATTTCTTCTTGTGTAAAAGAGGGCTGATCGTAATAGATATCAACGTTTTGATCATTTTCAACAACATCATATCCAAGGAAAGATAATCCTTCTTCGTAGACACCTTCATAAATATCTTTCACAATATTTTGATCCATTAAATTTTCTAATCCGCCAGAGTATAATTGTCTTCCATTACAATGAACAGAGATCTCATCCTGTCGGGACCCCTGTTGGATCACAATCTCATTTCCCCAGAAATTTAATGATGATCTTTCATTTCCAACAACAATATCGTATTTCGCTTCATCGATCAAACACTGTGAAAAATCCTTCAAATCAGGCAGTAAAGCAATATTTTCCTGAATGCAAACTCGTTGTAAAGCTTTTGAAACTTCTTCGTCTGGCATTTCATTCTCAAGGATGCATCCATATTCATCGATCATGATGTGTTTTTCCTGTTCTCCTTCTCCTATGTTGATCTGAAGCAATGATTCTTTTCCATGCATATCCAAACTCTTTGGAGGGAGAATATAGGAAGTCGTAATGGGTAATCCTGTTTCTTTACAAAGTTCCACTCTTAATTTATCTAAAAAATTAATATCTTGTTGTTTCATAATATTCTGAAATGAAGTGTTCATCTCAACAATATCATTTAAGCAAACTTGCTCTTTTTCATTGAGGATATCATACCCAATCTCTTCTAATTCTGCATGATACATAGCTTCTATCATATTGGATAAAGCATGTTGATTCATATCAATCAGCTTCTGATCACTTATTATAAAAACATTTACATTGTCAGCTTCAAATCTCGGCAGATCCAATTGTCCTGAAAAGACTTCTTTATTGTCTAACATAACTCTTGTTTTCCCATTTTCAGAATTAATTTTATATGAATGGTTCCAGACGCTCAAATAGCATTCTCTTCCTTCTATCTCAGATTTTTGAATTTCTTTGATCAAAGATTCCATTTGTTTTTCTTGTGTCAAGAACATTGAAATTTCATGGTCTACACAATACTTTTCTATAAATCTTGAAAAACCAAGATCTTTTGATTCTCCATTTTCCGCAATGGAATAAATCTGTTCTTCTTGATCTTTGTCTAAGATCTTAAATTGCATGTATTTTCCCCATGGATCATCACAGTATTCTGCGGACATGACATTCAGATTGTTTTCTTTTAAATACCTTACTAGGTCATTCAATAACTGGACATCTTCGTTCTGAAATAATTCTTGAAAAGAGTTTTTTGAATTCATCAATTGTGATACATTGATTCCTTTCGGTTGCTCTTCTTGTCTTACTTCTTTTACATTTTCTGCTGCTTTTTCCTTGTTCTTTACTTCTTCCTCCTTATCTTTTTCTGCGTTGTCAAACATCTTTTTTGCTTCTTCCTGCATGGATAGCTTACGATATTCTTCTTCGAATAAATTCTTTCCAAGTAAAGCTCTTGCAACGAATGTAGAAACTGCTGCAAAGAAAGATTCGACTTTATCTCTGACCCATTCAAGAAGTGTGCGTTGTCTTTGTTGTTCCATTTCTTATTTCCTCCTCATATATTTTTTTACACTGTAAATATGAGAGATAAGATGAAAAACAACAGAAACCCCCACATATTAAATATGAGATATTTTACAAAAAGTTTTTTTCACATATAAAAAAATCCCTGGAATTTCTTCCAAGGATTTCCTTATTTGTTATAAGTTTTCCAGATTTTTACTGGATAGGTATTTCCATATAGCTCATCGTTTGCTTTAGGTTTATCACATCCAACCCATACAACCGTAGAATATTCATCGGTTACGCCCGCAAACCATGCATCCTTTCCATCATTTGTTGTTCCTGTTTTACCAGCTGCAAATCGTTTGGAGTCCCATTTCATATTTTTTGCTGTACCATTTTGAATAACATTTTCCATAATTGATAACAATTCTTTTGCTGTGGATTTTTTGTAAATTTGTTTTGGCTCTTTTGCAAAATATAAACCAATTCCATCTGCATTTTCCATATGTTCAATGCAGGTTGGTGCAATGAATTTTCCATCATTTAATAAACAGTGATAGGCTGATGCCATTTCAACAGTATTAACACCCAAAGTCATTCCACCAAGACTGGATGCAAGAGTTTCGTCTTCTCCTACAATGGAACCAAATTCCATCTTCTTTAAATAATTTAAGCATCGTTTAATTCCTATCTGATTACATAACCAATAAGCAGCTCCATTCGTGGATCGTGTTAACGCATCTTCTAAAGAAATAGAACTTCCATAGTCAGCAACATGCTTTGAGATCGTTACATTTTGTAATGTACTACCTGCGTGATATCCAGAATCAATAGCTGGTCCATAAACTAAAATTGGCTTGATCGCTGATCCTGGCTGACGTTTTGATTCAAAGGCACGATTTAACCCCATCGTTTTCTTTTTATCTGTTTTTCCGCCAACGATCGCAACGACTTTTCCTGTTTTATGATCAATACTAGTAGCTGCTGCCTGTAATTTCTTTTCTCCTTTCAACCCATCATCTACAGCCTTTTGTAATTTATTCTGCGCTTCCGGGTCAATACTTGTATATACTCGATAACCTTCGGTATATAATTTTTCTTTTGCATTTCGGTAAGCAACATTGTATTTTTTCTTATATTTTCTGTATCTCTTCAAGGATCCAAAAGAATATCTAAAATGGAACCCATCTTTTTTCATGATCTGCACGGTTGCACAATAAATCGCATAAGTTGAAGGATCATCATATGTCTGTTCTGTTTTCTGATGATTCAGAACGACTGTTTCTTCTAATGCAGATTTATATTGGCCACTTGTGATCAACTTTGTTTTATACATATCTTTTAAGATCTTTCTCTGTCTTTGTTTCGTATGATCTGATTCGTTTAATGGATCATAATAGCTTGGATTATTTGGGATTGCACATAAATACGCCGTTTCTGCTAATGATAATTTTTTTGCAGATTTTCCAAAATAATAATCAGATGCAGATTCAATACCGTACTGCTGATGTCCAAAGTAAATATTATTGATGTAGAACTCCATGATATTCTGTTTACTATATTTTTGTTCTAACGCAAAAGAATATGCGATCTCTCTGAGTTTACGGTCCATTTTTACTTCTTTTCCAATAAATGTATTTCGAATCACCTGTTGTGTGATCGTACTTGCTCCATGTTTTTCTTTTCCACCAGATGTCATATACTTTATTAAAACTCTTGCAATTCCTTTTACATTCACTCCATGATGTTTCCAGAAAGCTCGATCTTCTACAGCAATAAAAGCATTTTGGACGTTTTGGGGAATATCCTGATAGATCAGATATTTACTATTTGCATTTTCAGAAAGATTCACTAAAACTTTCCCATTTTTATCATAAATGATACTATTTTGATGTTTTTTAAAGTCATTGGCTCCACTATTTGCGATCACCTGCTCTGCTTCTTTCATATAATTCTGATAAAAATAAATTCCACCGGCAGATACAGCGATTACGCAAAGTAACAAGATTCCAATGAAGATTCTCCTTATAATTTTCAATTAAAAACCCCTTTCTAAACACTGATATAAGCCCACATAATGAGTAATCCAAAGAATATACAAAAGATGCACCTTCCATAGTCATCTAAAAATTCGCTTATGATCACAATTGTTGAAGCCAACAGAACCGCGATTATTCCATACTTTTTGATCAAGTCATTAATTGTAATGTCTTCTTTCCTCAAAAATTTATCATGCCTCATTTTGAACCCTCTTTCTGAGAAAGCTCTCCCATACTCCTTAATTGGAAACGGAAGAGCTTTTCTGCTTATTTGTATTTTACATTTTTCATGATGACCTTCAAGATATCCTGCTTCATGATATATGCTTTGATCGTTGACTTATCATTGTTTTTTTCAAGATTTTTCACAGACTGATAACCAAAATTTTCTGCAAGCTTCTTCTCACGTTTTTTGTATTCTTTATCTGTATAGCTGATTCCTTCTTTTTTCGCAATCTTCTGAATTACAATGCGTTCTTTTGCCTGTTTTTTCGCTTGTTTCTTTAATTGAGACTTATATTTAGCTTCTGTTTTGAAATAATTTTTTATAAAAGCAGACCACTTCATTCCCTGATTCTTCGCGCTGCTTCTATAAAACTTATCCAGCTGATCATTGCATTCTTTCATGATGCTTTTCGGATATTTACGAATCGTTGTTCCATTCATGACTTTATTCCATGCAGTTTCTTCATAATAAGATTTTGCTTCTTTTTTCTTCTGTGTTTCAATCATATTTTTTACATATTTTTTGTATGCTGCAACATTATCATACATCAGATTCTTTTTAACAAAACTGTCTGTAAGCTTTGGAACTTCATAAACATTTTTTACTGTAATAGACACTTTTACTGTTTTTCCTGCACAATGGTCAGAAGTATCTTTCTTTCCATAAGTGTAATTAAATGTCTTATTTTGCCCTGGTTTCATTCCAATCAGCTGTTTATCATATCCTTTTTTGAATTGATCCTTTCCTAAGATTGCCTGTGCAGAAGCCATATGTAATTCATTTATGATCTTGTTCTTACAGGTTCCAGATCTTGAAAAGATCACAACATCTCCTTTTTTCGCTGCTCTTTTCACTTCTTTTTGATACTGCTGCTGTGTTTGCTGAATGTAACTGTCAATCTCGGATTTTTTTGCTGTCGTTTTCTCCTTTTTTAAAGTGATATTTTTGTAGTCTGCTAACGTTGTCCTTTGAGCAAAAGAGATTCCTCCGAATGCAGCGATCACAGCACATGCTGCAGCCATAGCAATCTTTGCCTTTTTTGTGATTTTGAATTTCTCCATAATTCTAATTTGCGAATGATTCGCACTCCTTTCTAAATTTTTCTACATTACAAATATGAGATATTTGATCAGAAAAATTTTTCATATATAAAAAAATGGATTTCAAAAAACTCATATTTGAGATAGAAAGGAGTTTTGAAAATGAATCAATTTTATTTAAAAATCAAGAAAATACAGACATTAAAAGAATTAGAAAAAGAATCAGAAGTACAAAAAAGAGAGCACGCTGATCTACACACAGATGAAGTTCTTGCTGGAATCATTGATGATGCTTTGAAAGAAATTAACTGGATTGCAGCAAAAAACAGTGATTATGATTATATCCCATGGGCAGAAAACAGGAATTATCCTCAGTTGTGGGAAGATAATTATTATCAATCATTTCATGAAGGTGATTTCGCTGTACTTTTGGAAATCCCGCTGGATGATATGACTAATATCCCTTATATACAACAGATCGATCTCATCCTTGATTTTTTTCGAAAAACATTCTATGAAGACAATATTTTATCTTTGATGGTCCACAATTCAGAACCACATACGCATTGTCATATTTTACTGCATATTCCAGAAAAGATCATCCCAGCATTAAAACAAGATGATGCATGGTTTGAAATACGCAAACGCCTAAACAACCATTTGAAAAAGCATGATATTACCTACCAAGATGATCATTCTGAAGACAAAGACCCTAAAAATCTTCCATTTTTAAATCGAATCGATTATTACATTCCAAAAAAAGATCAAGGATTTGATCGTCAGGATCAAATAGAGTTAGTCTATGATGCAAAATCAGTAAAAGCAATGCTAAATCCTGATATGAAGATTGAAAAGCAGGAGGCAATTTTGGATAAAGTTCTAGAATATTTTACAAAAATTGAAAAACGAATGGTCCGAAAAGCTAGAAAAGGAGATATAAAAAGGGAAGAATTTTTCGACCATGTCACAGAATTTTTAAGCAAAAAGTTTGATTTAAACGAAAAAGAAATGGAGATCATGTTATACCGTGTAGACGAATCTATCTTTGGATATTACGTTTTGGAAGATCTGATTAATGATGATTCTATTAGTGACATAAAAGTGATTTCTCCTGATCTGATCAGGATCAAACGATATGGGAAACGTTTATCTTCTAATTTGCATTTCCGAGATATTTATGACTATGAACGTTTTTGTGATGGAGTAGCTATACGTAACAATTCTGATCTTTCTCCGATGAATTCGGTACAGAACTTCACAGATACAACAACAAATAAGAATAACATTCTTCGTTTTAATATCTGTACGAATTATGTAAACTCTGTTCCTTATCCATACATTCATATCCGTAAAATTTCTCGCATGAAGAAAGATATTGAAGATCTTTATAATGCAGGAATGATCGAAGATTTAAAGATTGCAGCTTATTTATTAGAAAAAGTAAAAACAGCATCTGGAATCTTATTTACTGGAAAAGGCGGATCCGGAAAGACAACATTAATGAACACATTATTGGAGTATATTCCATACAGCAAATCTGGATTGATCATACAGGAAAATGAGGAATTATTCACTTATAAACACCCAGATTTAATGTTTCAGCATACAGTAATTCCAAGGACTTACGATGAACCACCAATTGGATTAGCCGATCTTGCAAGGAATGGTTTATTGACTGACTTAGATTATTTTATCATTGGAGAGATCAAAGGGGCTGAGGCCTTGCCTTTCTTGAATGCAGCTTATACAGGACATCAATGTTGGGCATCTGTTCATGGAGCATCTTCTACTCAGGCATTAAACAAATTAGCCGATTATGTAAAATATGCTTCTGATTATTCCAGAGAGGACGCGTTAAAGATGTTAATGAGCATGGATGTTATCATCTATATGAAAGATTACAAAATCTATGAAATTTCTGAAATATCCGGTTGGGATTATGAGAAAAAAGAGATCAAATACAAGACGATTTATAAAAAAGAAATCGTGCTTCCGAAAAAAAACAAAGAGACCCGATAATTTTCGGATCTCTTCTTTTTTTTTAATCAACGAAAGCTTCTATATAACCTTGCATATTACATTCAATTTTTTCTTTCGTCTGACGGACAATTTCTTTTTCTTCCAGATCAGGAGATACTGTTTCCAGTGATTCTAAAACAGCCATATAGCCTTCACACATAAGATCATCTTTATGCTTTTCACTATATTCAGGATATTTCTCTTTTAGAATTTTCTCAATATCATCCTGCATGGTCTCCAAGGTGTCTTTTTTGATCTTCTCTTTCTGATAAACATCTTCTGCCTGGTGAAACTGTTCAATCATTTGTTTCATATCATTCATATGTTACTTCCTTTCTCTATGCGTCATTGAATACTACATCATAAATATGATAGTTTTTAAAAACGATAATTTTCACATATAAAAAAACAGAGAAGAAAAATCTTCCCTGCTTTGATTTTGGAGTATCCAATTATTATGTTCAGCTTAGAGATATTTTTTAAACTCTTCCTCTGACATATTTGCTTTTTTTGCTGCTTTTAAAATCGAAAGTGTTCCGTCATTTACAAGTTCAATTAAAGTTTCTATTCTACCCTCTAATTTTCCTTCATTTTTGCCTTCTTCTTTGACTTCATCTAAGATCTCACACATTTGATTAACTCCTTCCTTTTTCTCCTTAAAGAAACTAACTCGTTCAGCTAAGACACTGTAATTCATATCTTTTGCTCGTTTACACCAAAAGTCTTGCATTAACTTTCCAAGCTTCGTTTCATCCTGAATTGATGAATTCACATATATGATATGTGCTTCATCTTTAAATTTTTCTCCTGTTTCTTTGATCATGCGATCGATGTGATAAATCGGCAATCCTTTGCCAAGAATATCATTTTTTGTGATGAAGATTACATACGTTTCTCGCAGCTGATCATACTTATCTCCTGCTTCTGTAATATTTGCATCCAAAAGACTACTGTTGTACCTCGCTCTTTTTGGATCTGCACCGGCATCATCATTCTGCACTTCTATATTATATATGACACCTTTCCTGTCATGTGCAAGAATATCCATGCGAATGGAACGTCCCTGCAGATTTTTGATATCCTGCTGACAGTTCACATGATCCACAATCAGGTCATCTCGATTCAGAATGATCCTGAGCAAAAGTTCTGTACATTTCTTATCTTCAAATACTTTGCTCATAAAAGTATCGTCCATAAGACAGAACCTTTGAATTTTGGACTGAAACCTGCGATTTCGCTCTTCAAAATCTTTTTCCATCTTTCTTCCTTTCCTTGATTATATCCCATTTCAGGATAAAGCACAATCAGGAAAAAGTATGGAATCTTACTACTCCTGTTCTCCTTTCTCCTGATCGTCATTTATAGTTTCATAATAAATATGACGGATAGGGAGAACGATAAATTTTTGCTTAGAAAATTAACACTCACTTTAAATATGAAAGATTTCTCAGAAAATATCTGCCAGTTATCTTCCATCGCATCACTCATACTTAAGATATAACAAGTGATGAATGGAGAAAATCTTATATGTGATTTTCAAAATCATAAAAATCTTTCATATTAAATATGTAAGATTTCCGAATATCCTCTATTAAAAGAGAATATCCGGATGCTTGTTTTTAGTTTTTTTTTATGGTCACATTATGGCCAAAAGTTTATTTTTTGTTATCTTCATGAATCTCATGTAGATAATCCTCTTTATTTTTTAGAGTCAATGTCTGGTACACATTGGCTCTTTTTTTTATCTGTAAATCTGGTTTCTGTTTTTTATGTTGTAAACTGTCTTTTATTTTCGTTTTAATATTCTTTGCTCCTGCCACAGCTTTCCTATCAAACACATCTAGCACCTTATCTGCGTAATGAGTCACAACAATTGTTATGATTACTGTTATATCGATTCTCATATCGGATACCTCCAATTCTGGCAGCATCCGGTCTTACCTCTTCAAAGTTAAATATGAACGAATTTCCACGAAAAGTTTTTCATATATAAGATTTATTGTTGTATGAGTATATATTCAGACAAAAAAAGAAGAACAGCTCACTGCTCTGCTCTCCCTTTACACTCTATTTCTTTTTTCGTTCTTTCTTCAAAAGTTCTACCATTCCAACCATTAAGAGAATCCCAATCCCTGCAACTACGAGATAATGCCATAACGGACGTTTTACAATAACATAGAATTCTGTACTTTTGTGTCCAGGATCCTGTGATTGGATCGTTACTTTTGTTTTTCCATATCCTTTTGCAATCACACTATCTCCATTTGTCTCAACTTTCTCTTTATTCCCTGATTTTAAAGTGATCGCCTTTTTTGTTGCATTCACAGGAGATATCGTGTAATAAACATGGAATCTCTCTCCCTTTTTTAAATAAATATTCTTTTTTACAGTGATCTTTTCTACCATTTGTTCAATGTAAATAGTAACTTTCTTTGATAATTTTGTTCCATCGGTAGACCTTACAGTCATTTCTGTCTGTCCGATCTTCTTTGGGACAATCGTTCCATCTGACTTTACACTTGCATAGTCATTCTTCTTCATTTCATACACAAGTTCTTTGTTTGATGTTGTTACAGGATCAGTATCATAACGGAATTTTTGAGAATATCCCATGTAATAAGACTGCCATTTATCTGGAACGATTTCTTTCATCTTTGTGATAACCGTTACATTTGTAACGCTGTAAATATCTGCAGCATTTTTTGATTCGACAATGATCTGTGTTGATCCGTTTTTCTTTGGATATATCATTCCATTTTTATCTACGGTCGCAATCTCCGGATCAGCTGAGGAAAACTTGATCTTATTATCTGTAAACCCTAAAGGGAATACCTGATAATTTACTTTTTCTGGTTTTCCCATGATCAATGTTTTTTCGCCCTCAGATTTGATCTTTTTGATCTTCTGATAAACTCTGAATTTATGCACAACACTTGTGCCATTGTATGCTTTTGCAGTAATATTTACATATCCTGGTCCAACAGCCTTTACTTTTCCGTTTTGATCTATGGTTGCTACATTTGAATCAGAGGTTGTATAAGTGACTTCCTGAATCGTTGCATTTTTTGGAGAAATCTCAACTTTCATTTTTACAGATTTTCCAAGTAAAATTTCGGTTTCTTTCGTTTTATCAACTAGCTGTGTAATTGGATTGACACATTCCATAGGAAATTCAGAGGATTGACCTTCAATCTCAACACGAATCTTGAAATTTCCTTTTTTCTTTCCATAAACAATTCCATTTTGATCCACCGTTGCTATTTTCGTATCGCTTGATGAATATTTTGCATTTGAATATTTTGCATTTTTAGGAGTCACTTCAATATCCAGTGGAGTGCTTCCACCAATGTCTACATAATTCGCTCCTCCAATTGTAAAATATTTCATAATTCCAACCGGATAATTATCATAGAAGAAATTAACTAAGGAATCTGTTGTTTTGATCCCATATTTCTGATTCACTTTTGTGATCATCTGCTTTATTGTTTTGTAATCACTGCTTTTTATGCAATAAAAATCAGTTAAAAACTTCTGCACTCTTTTCTTCTGTGTTAAGTTTCTGTAATAAGAATAGATATTATCTGCCAGATCATCATCTGAAATGAAAAATTCATCAATCGCAGTATAAAATTCTGGGCTTTCCGGATATGATGCATATTTTTTGTAGTCATTTCTTGATGAATTACAAATAACGCCTTTGATCAGCTGATATGCATTTACATTTCCTGCATTTGTTCTTATAGCCTCTGTATGTTGCAAATCGGATAATGATTGGTCTTTCTCATTGCAATAATCAACAAATTCATTATCTTCGTCTTTCAGATAATTCAAAATATGTTGATTCTTATCTCCACCATACCCATTTGCGTATGTTTCTAACTTCTTTAATTTTCTTGTGTATTCTGTGACTGACATTTGATTTGTTTCAGCTCTGATCTTATCAGGGAACACAATACTTTGTGTAACGCACAGAATACTTAATAATGCAATAAATATTTTCTTCATGATTTTCTCCTTTTCTATATATTCTCCAATATAAATATGAGAGAAATTGAGAAAAAACATTTTCACATATAAAAAAACAGAGCATTTTTCTGCCCTGCTTTGAATCATTTGTTTCCATAAGTTTTTTGATATTGTTCTTCTAATTCTTTAATATTAAGATCGATCAGACCATGAGGATTCATTTCCTGTCCACATTCTTTACAAACTGCAACTGTTTCCAGATAATTAAATGGTTTTCCTTTGATATTCGTTGTTCTTTCCGCTTTTCCCCATACAATATCTGTTTCTTTTCTACAATTAATGCAAAAATCTCTTTTTACTTTTTTCATGTGATGACTCCCTTTATTTTAATTTTCTAATCTTTTTACATATTGCCTCATAATTATCAATACAATTCTGAAAGTTTTTCTCTGTTTCTTTTATCGTTTTCCCATGAAAACTCAGAGAATCTTCTGTATTTCTGACTGAACCCACAAAAATATTATCATCCGCATCATATTGAACCGATGCTTGGTATCCTTTATATTTCATTCCTCTTCTCCTTTTTATTTTAAATATGAGATTTTTAATATCTCGATTTTTTCATATATAAAAAATGGCCAGGGCATCATATGCTTCCTGACCTAATCTTATATTATAATATAGTATTTTGAGCTTATTTTCAACTTTCAAATTTTTCTACATATTCTCTAATGTATTTCCGACAGATCACAAAATATGCGTTTTCATATGGAAGATCATCTTTTGAAATCTTTTCAATTGGATATTCTGTTACGTTATCTTTTTCTATTTCATCTCCTGAGATTACTTTCCAAAAATATTTCTGATTCAGAAAAACGTCTCTCATAGGAATTTTCCCATGCAGCATATCTACAACTTCCTCTTTTGTTAGTTTTATGACAATGTACTCTTCTGTAGTTTCTGACCATACACGCAAAGACAAATAGAAATTATCATGCTCACTTTTGCAAAGAAAGAAGATAGGAACATAGTCATCTTCTGCCAAAATGCATTCCAGATAAATTCTTTCGTTATTAATGATGAAACACAATTCTTTTTCATTCATAAATTTTCTCCTTTTTTTAGTCCTTGTTCTTTCAAATTCAGACAATCATTGTTGATATTCAGTTATGCATCCACAGCAACTGTGATATCGGTATTTCAATACATAATCTGTTAATATTCAAAAAAAACTGCGACAATCTTAACAGAGCCGAAAACAGCTTTTCAATACAATTTTTGTTATTTTTCATCAAAAATACTATTCACAATTCTTTCAACATCTCGTTTTTGTTTTTCATCTAATTCTGATATAAATTTTGCGTTTTCCATTGATTCTTTGTATATAACCATTCCATCTTCTGAAATATTTAAAAATTCAATCTGTTCTATTTCTTGAAATCCATACGGAGTTGCCAAAAGAACAAAACTATGATTAAAAAATGGAAAAGCATACTTATTAATTCCTTCAAAGTCAACAGATATATTTTCCTTTTTATATAATGCAGCGTCCAATTTTATTTTAAGCTTAAGTCCATTTGTTTTTGACGCTGCATCATTTACAAAAGATTTCAATTTTATGGTCATGATAGGTCTCCTTTGTTAATCTATGTTTACAATTTCGTCTATTGTTACACTTAATGCTTTCGCAATCTGTTTTACTGTTTGAATTCTTGGATTTTCTACTTTTCCATTTAAGATCTTTCCAAGAAGAGAATCTGAAATTCCAGTTTCTTTTGAGAGTCGATATATGCTCATATTTTTTTCTTTCATAAGCTCTTTTATTTTTCTTATATTCATTAAAAACACCTTCTTTCTTCTTGAATAGCATCATAAATGACGTTATAATATATTTGGGGATGTAAATTTTAAAAGGAGGTTTATTGTAACTATGTTAAATTTGCGACACTTAATTGATGATATGAAAGCAAATCACTGGGTTATTACTGCATTTGATTTTTCATATAAAGGGAAAAATTATGTTGTTGTGTGCGAAGATATTTCTAAGCAGCCAGATAAAGAAAAGCTACAGAAATATAAGTATTATATAGCAAAACTAACTTTCATTGATTACAACGATGAATCTCGCACATTGACTGTAGTAGCTAACACAAAATATTTTAGTGGCGTTAGTACAGCAGAATTTCGAACATTTTTTGGCATTGAATACGGAGAAAATTTAGGAGACATATTCCAACAATTTTATTCATATTTTTCTAAATTCATTCCTGAGCAAGTACCAAAAAAATTAAATAAAACACAAACAAACTCATGCGTAAAACAATTAAGCAGAAAAAAGGGCGAAACCGATGGACAATATTGTTTTAATGTTTTTCGAAACGGAAAAGATTCAAAACAACGACAAAAACATCGTTCTTGTTACAACACTGATAAAGCAAAGCTTTTACGTCCAACGCTGTATAATCATTTCAAGAAAGATCTGACAATTAGTTTTTGCTTTACAACTGATAAATCGAAAGAAAAAACTGACCCAGAAATCATTCATATCTTTGCTGAGAGGGAGAAAAATTAATCTCCCTCTTCTATTTTTATATCTCCAATAATATCCATGTCATTATAGTGCATTCCTCTTCTTACGGATTCTTTCAATACATTTTTGTCATCTTCATGACCAACAACTTTCATTTCAAATGATACTTTGTAAGTTATGGGGTTACAACATTCTTCTCGTAATTCTTTTCTTACCATCTGATATTCTGGTTTGTCATAATTTTTGATAGCTTTTTTCAGCTGTTCTTCGTCATATTTTGCTGCTAATTCTAATGCAGCCTCTTCTTTATACAATGCTTGTTTGATATAATATAATGGATATGATAGGATTAAATGTTCTAATTCCAAGTCTTTTTCTTCTTTTTTTATTTCAGGATCTTCAAACTCTTCATGGTAAAAACAGAAATCATAAAGTTTTGATAACGATGCACTAAATCCCCTGAAATAACTCTCTGCATCTTTAAAGTATACATACTCTTCTTCTCTAGAGTCATCATCCAATCTTATTCTGTTCAATTCATCATCTTCTATTAAGGAACATCGAACCTCTTCAAAATACTCTTCCATTTCATTCAATTGAATTTGGAATTTCTTCAGAGTTGTCTGATCCAAGTAATTCCTTGGAATTGCAGGCTTTTCGATTTCTACATTTTCTGCAATACTTTTCTTAGAAGTATCCTTTTTTTTATTTTTTACACTTTCCACAATCTCATCAAAATGCTTTTCAATTCCGCCAATGTTTTTGATATGTCGTATCATCTGTTCTGCTTCTTTCATATCATCTGCATCAGATATTGGTTCATATGAGAAAACCGCATTTGGATCCTCATGATATGTAGAACATTTCATAATTTCTAAACAATCAGTTTCTTTATTTTGAACAATCAAATATTTTTTCATCACAAAACTCCTTTTATTTCAAATATGAGTTTTTTTATCCAAAATATTTTTCACATATAAAAAACAGAGAAGAAATTCTTCCCTGCTTTGATCTTTGGAGTATTGAATTGTTATGTTGAGATTAGAGATATTTTTTGAACTCTTCCTCTGACATATTTGCTTTTTTTGCTGCAATATCCAATGGAATTGCTCCATCTTTTAGTGAACTACTCGGTCATTGAATGGCCGAGCATCTTCCATTAACGAAGAGCTCCGGTTGTTCTTAACCGATCCTTGGCAAACAAAGCTGTTCTATATGATATCGTATAGACAAGCAGTGTCCGCGTTAGACGATCCGGACACGGTCATGCCGTGCCAAGACAGTGGTAGTTCCTATGTTCTACACGACTGGAACGTCAGCTTATCATCAGCGCAGAGCCAATGGTATCTGGCGTTTTTTTCATGCAGATTCTGTGTTGATATATTCCTGGTGTCTTTTTGCATATAATGCTCGTAAGGCTGTCTGAAGATTTTTGTGATTATATTTATGTTTCTCGCAGATATCTTTGATCTCTTTGTCGAATGCACGAGCTTTGATGTTCAGTGATCCGACATGATCCGCATCATCGTGATGTCTGCAGCAGGTACAGGTAAAATCTTTTCCATTCCGGTTATTGCTGTCAAGATTATGACAGACCGGACAGACCTGGCTGGTATAGTCTGGAACAACCTCAAGAAAGTCAAATCCGCGCCAGTTCAGTTCTTCCATCAGACGATGCTGTAATTTTCCACGTGCAAACATTGAGAACCTGGCATTTGAAGTCTTACTTTTCGTAAACTCTTTGATATCCAGTTTTTCAAGGACTGTCAGGATTTCTGGAGAAAGCGTTCCCATATATTCTTTGACCGCAGAAGCGATCGCTGTATTCAGCATGTCATAATAATGTCGCTTTTTCCGATACGGAGCATCCATCGTCTGCATCATATCAGAAAGTCGGTCCATCTTTTCGATGAGAGAACGTCTCACATCGTCAGGCAGATCGTGTGTGCGCAGATAAGAACTGATGTTACGGATCTTATTACGCAGGTCTGATAATTCGGCAAAGGCTGGCTCTACCGTATCATGATAAAAGTCAAGGATCTCTCTCATGGAACCGATCTGACGGTCATCAGAAGTATACAGTGCATCGGTGATTCCGATATCCACTCCGATCATATCGTCTGTCTTTGGCTGCTTCATATGCTTGGAATAAGCCCAGCCGATCCGCAGTTTTCCTTTTCGGATCTGCATGGTAACTGTCCCGGCCATCTTCCGGCTCTGGATCTTATGCAGAGAATGAGCACTCGTATCGATCGGGATCTGGATCCGGTGATTCTTTCGGAAAGGATCCGTCATGCAGATGACATACGGTGTTTTTACATGGTCCGATGGTTCGATCTTCATGAGTCTGGAATCCAGTGGAACAGAAACAGAACGCAACTGAGGGATCCGATATTCCATACACTTCATGGCATACAGATCCTGAAAAATCTTCTGCGTGATCATAAATTCCTCTTCCGTCATATCCCGAAGCTTCTTTGCACAGTCGAGATAGAAATCCTCTTTCAGATCTTCCATCGCAGAGATCATCTCCAGTCTGGATCTTCGCATGATCGACATCGCAAACAGGACCTTTGACCTTGCAAATGGATCCATCCCTTCTGCCAACAGATCCAGACGGATCTCATCCAACCGATTGGAAAGATGTGTGACCGCCACATCAAAAGCATTCTGAGAAAACGCAGAACTCAGGCCCTTTCTACGGATCGTTTTTTCGAGCGTTCGCATGGTGCTGTCTTTTTTATCGTTTTTTACCAGCTGCATCATGAGATCTTCACGGGTACTGAGAATCTGAATGTCTTCGTTGACAAGCGCAGTAAAAACAGTCTGCATCTGTCGTAATAGTGCAAGTTTATCTTTGTTTGGTCTTCCGTACAGGAATACACTTTTTGTGACAGATGCTTCAAAAGAACTGTCTTTTCTGCGTCTTGATCTTGGCATAATCTTCTCCTTTCTGTATGACTTTCGTGAATATACTCCTTACATCTTAAGTATGAGATATTTCTCAAAAAAATGTTTTTCATATATAAGATTTGACGCTTTCATCTCGGTCATTGAATGGCCGAGGATTCCCGCTTTTTATCCTAAATCAACAAGCGTTTCTAATTTACTTTCTCTCTTAACTTCGTCTAAGATTTCGCACATTTGATTAACTCCTTCCTTTTTCTCCTTAAAGAAACTAACTCGTTCAGCTAAGACACTGTAATTCATATCTTTTGCTCGTTTACACCAAAAGTCTTGCATTAACTTTCCAAGCTTCGTTTCATCCTGAATTGATGAATTCACATATATGATATGTGCTTCATCTTTAAATTTTTCTCCTGTTTCTTTGATCATGCGATCGATATGATAGATTGGTAATCCCTTGCCGAGAACGTCATTTTTTGTGATAAATATGACGGATAAGTAGAACGATAAATTCTTGCTTGGAAAATTAGCACTCACTTTAAATATGAGTTTTCAAGAATTTTATATATGAAAAATATTTTTTCTCAAAAATCTCATATTTAATATGAAAAGAAAAATGATCCGAACGAATTCTTAAGCATAACACTTAAGAGAAAACGTCCGGATGCTGATTATTAAGTTTTATTTATCCAGTTTTGGATAAACGTTTATGTTGATATTACAGTCTTTATTCTTTTCAACTGTAATCGTTGTATCTGAGCTAGAAGGTGGGATATCTTGCTCAGTAGTGGTATTAGGAGTCGGTGATTTATCATCGGCTCTTTTCTTACACCATTTATATAACTCTTTCATTTCTTTTATTAACTGAGTTCCATACCATGCAATCTGCAACATTTCTAATATTATCTTTATACTCATATCGGATATTCCTTTCTGTGGAGCACCCGAACTTTTTCTTCTCAATTCAAATATGCGATTTGAGAAAATTAATCTGACACTGAAAGGATTTTTGATATTTTTGCACAAAAAAAAGAAGAACAGACACTATATCTGCTCTCCTCTTGTGTTTAGTCTTTGAAAGACCAAACCAAAACTTGCATCTTTATATTACCACATTTTACCAAGAATCTCAATCCTTCTAACTGATCTGCACACCAATAGGTGGCAGGTTTCAGTACAAGAGGACATCACTTAAGGTCTCAGAACATCGGTATCGGATCTTCTATCTCAGAGGATCTGGTACTTTTTTGATGTCAGAAAGCTGTCAGT